>JGI26084J50262_1000681_pt1 | contig 19610 bp, 19 predicted proteins | sample SaaInl6LU_22_DNA_FD_50262 | JGI IMG/M metagenome (IMG submission 50262) | reverse complement strand
CATTGTGCGTGAAGACTGGCGCTATAATTTTTACGCCGACCCAGAAATGTCGTTGGACGAGATAGATAACCGTCAGTTTGATTGGATGGGCATATGGACGGCGCCGCCGCGCTTTAACGGGGCTGGCTTTTCGATGACCAATACCATTGACCAGACCGTGCAACCGCGTGAGGGTTCAATGTTCCGCCCTGATTTGCGCAAAATTATGCGCGCCACACCGGCTGCCGCCACTTATGACGGGCCGCTGAGCACCTCGGCTGGTTTGCGCCAGAATGATAATATGTTCTTNTTCNGTGGCGCGCCTGATCGCTATGAGTGGAAAATTGTCGGCAAGCGTGANATGTATGTGCCTTACAACGCCTATAAAGCTTCATCAACCGCCAATGATCCGGCTGATTTAATGACGCCAAATCATTTGAACCCAGATTTTCTGCGCTATGAATTGCATCGCGTTTGGGTCATTGAAGCCACCGGCAAGCCGGGCATAATAATGAATTATGGCCGCCGCACCTTCTATGTCGACGAGGACAGCTGGATTTTCCTTGAAGCCGATTTATACGATCAGCAGGGCGAGCTAACCCGCACTCAGCATGCTTTCATCAAAAATTATTATGAAGCACCAGCCTGCGTATTTGAATTTGACGTGATGCATGATTTGGCCAGTGGCCGCTATAATGTTGATCACATTAAAAACGAATATGGGCCAGCCGATCTTGATTATGACTTGCGCCAGCGTGATTTTGGTTCAAGCGCTTTGAAACGCAGAATTGGACGTTAGTGTCTGATTTAGCTGACCTTAATCTGCCGCTGGATATTGCCACCGTGAAGGGGTTTTTAGACCCGCTTGAGGGGGCAGCGCTCTATCAGGCGGCAATTGATATGTCACCGCATGGCCTTTGCGTTGAAATCGGCAGCTATTGCGGAAAATCAACCGTTTACCTCGGCGCGGCCTGTCAACAAGCTGGCGGCACATTGGTTGCCATTGACCATCATCGTGGCTCGGAAGAAAATCAGCCGGGCGAAGAATATTTTGACCCTGATTTGGATGATGGCGCTGGCGGCATGTCATCGCTGGCCCTGTTCCGCGACACCATAAAGCGGGCTGGCTTGGAAGATACAGTGGTGCCGGTTTTGGCGTCNTCAGCCATGGCNGCAAAAATTATCACCGCCGATTTGGCCCTTGTATTTATTGATGGCGGCCATTCGNTTCCAGCGGCAATGGCTGATTATCGCCATTGGGGCGCCCGGGTNATGTCGGGCGGGCTATTGGCCATTCATGATGTGTTTCCCAATCACGCCGATGGCGGACGACCGCCGCATGACATCTATAAATTGGCTTTGCATTCAGGCTTGTTTGCCGAAGTCGCCGCCGTCAAATCACTGCGCTTGTTGCGTCGTCTTTAATCGCGTTGGCTCAGCACCCCATGGGCGGGGGTGATTTGGTGCACGCTGTCAAAAGCCAGAATGACCGCACCCGCCGTCCAAGCTGGCCGTTCAACCGGCCAAAAAACCCGCTGCTCAACTTGCATACCCATCCAATAGGCGCCGGTGTCATCACGGAATTGCTCGAGCCAGCTGAGTATGGTTTGGGCTTTTTCTTGCGCCCCTTGGCTGACCAAGGCGATCACCAATTCGGCGGTTTCAGCCACTGTCACCCAGGGCTCATCAGCCACGCAGCGGCAGCCAAAACCATCAATAATGAATTTATCCCAATCCGCCTCTAGTCGGGCTTGGCCTTGTTCAAGGCTCAGCGCGCCGCTGAGAACCGGATAATACCAATCCATGGAATAGCGGTCTTTGGCCTCCCATGTGCGGTCGTAACGTTCCGGCTTATGNGCCAGCGCCTCGGCCAGTTTGGCGCGGGCNTGCTGCCAATGCGGCCGGTCTTTCGACAGCGCCTCGGCTAATTTCAGGGCGCAGCTGAGGCTTTTGTGTATCGAACTATTGCCGGTGACCAGCGCATCTTCTTCAGGCGTTCCAGCATCGCGCGCCGTCCACCGAATATCGCCTTGCGGATATTGCAGGGCGATAACAAAGTCGATTGCCGCTTCCACCATGGGCCAATTGGCATGCGCATAATCCAGATCTTGGTGGAGGCATAAATGGTGCCAAATGGCAGTCGCGCAATAGGCGATAAAATTCGTGTCGCGAATTTGCTGGCCCGTATCCATGCCTTTATTGGTGAATTGGTGCAACTCCTCGTCAATTGGCACGGCGCTGCCCAATTGCCCCCACCAAGAGCCATCTTCGAGCTGGCTATTGCGCAGATAGGCAATCGCTTTTTCTGCCTCAGCACGCGCGCCTATGACATTCAGCCCCATTGCCGCTTCCAAATGGTTCCANGGGTCAATGACGCCATTTTTGAACCATGGAATAGAACCATCGGCATTTTGCAGNCTTAAAATCGTCGCATGGGCGCCATCAAAATAGCCGTCGAAATGGCGATTAAGGCTCATGCCTTCTGGTCCGGTTTGGTGAAATAAAGCACCACGCTTTTGCCCATCAGCCGGTCGGCCAATTTCGAAATCAGGCGCAAGACAGGCGGGTTTTTCAAAATCTCAATTTCCAGTAATTTTTTATAAGCACGAACAAAAATATTGCGGTCATTGTTCACCCCAACGGCGCAGCGCAGCCACCAATAGGGGGTGTGCAGACCATGGCTCAAATGCCGTCGCTCAAAGTGAAACCCCAGCGCCTCAAAATCAGCGCGCAAAGCGGCGGCGTTGAAAATCCGCACATGCCCGCCCGGCGTATTGTGATAATCGTCGGATAGCAGCCAGCAAATTTTTTCCGGCCAGCGATGCGGCACCGATATGCCAATGCGCCCGCCCGGTTTGGTGATGCGCCAAATCTCGCTCAGCGCGGCTTGATAATCGGGAATATGTTCCAACACTTCGGAGCAAATCAGGCGCTCAAATTGCTGGTCTTTGAAAGGCAATTGCAGCGCATCGCCAACCATCAAATCATAGCGCCGCGCATGGCCGGTTTGCGGTTCTAAATCCGGATTGGCCAAAAACCCCTGACGCGCCACGCAAATATCGTCAAACCCCAAATCCAGCCCAACCGCTTGGCAGCGGGCATGAAAATAAGCCGCATGGGTATGGCGGCCGTGCCCGCATCCCAAATCAAGCAATTGCTGGCCGTCTTGCAGTTGTAAATAGTCGAGATTAATGGTCTGCATGGTGTTCGGCTGCGGCGTGAAATTTTTCAATCGTGTCGCGATACATATCGACCACTTCGCGGGCGCAGCGCTCCCATTTGAACTTATCTAAAATATGCTGGCGCGCTGATTTTGACATCGCCNCGCGCCGCTCAGGGTCGCGCAATAGGCTGTCAATAGCTTCGGCCAAAGCTGGTGGATTCGAGTGTGGCACCACAATACCGGCATCGCCGACCACTTCCGGCAATGAGCCGCCATTGGTCGCTACCAGCGGCACGCCGCATGCGGCACGCCGCATGACAGCGCCTCACCAGCCGGAAAGCCAAAGCCTTCATAGACAGAGGGCGAAACGGCAATGGTGGCTTCGGCATAGAGGTCGCAAATATCCTGCCCTGATAAATTAGAAACAAAACGCACGCGGTCGCGAATACCGAGCTTGTCGAGCTCTTGCATGGTTTGACCCTCGCGCAAGCGGCCGACAACAAGCAGTTCCAAATCTGGATGGTCTTGCAAAAGACTGTGATAGGCGCGGATGAGATAAATCAAGCCCTTCAACGGCACATCGGCACTGGCGGTAACCATCAACCGATTGGTTAATCGTTTAATATGCGGCTGCGGGCGGAATAATTCATGATCAATACCGTGGTGAATTCGGGTCATGCGCTGTTTCGGCACTTTGAAGTCGCGTTCGACATCGCGCATGGTGCTATCAGAGACAACAATCAGCGGATCAAGCTGTTGCGCTACTTTGATTTGCATATTCAAGAATGAATACCAGCGCCATTTCAAAAATTTCATCAATGGCCATTTGGCATGGGCAATATCAATGCGCTTATCCATAGTGATCGGGTGGTGAATGGTGCCAACCACAGGCAGCCCCATATCGCGCACTTCCAACATGCCGTAACACAGCGTTTGATTGTCATGCATAATATCGTAATCGGCTATTTTATCGCGCATATAAGCAGCCATGCGCACGCCAAATGTATAAGGCTCGGGAAAGCCGCCCCAATTATGGCTCCACCATTCAAAGCGATCGGTTTTATTGCTCAAAATCTCGCGATTCAGGCAAGCAATCGGATTGGGCCGTGCATACATATCCAGCGATGGCAGTTTAATCAGGCCAACGCGTGGGTCGAGGTCAGGGTAGGGCGGGCCAGAAATCACGTCGACATGGTGGCCCAAATCGACCAATGCCTTAGAAATCAGGCGCATATAAATGCCTTGTCCGCCAGTATGAGGGTCGGAACGATAGCTCGGTAAAAGAATGCGCAGAGGCGCCCCGTTTTTTATCGCTTCAAGACGTGCAACTTGCGTCAGGCCTTTGATATTCTCAGTTTTATTCATAACGGCCCGTACTTTTGCTAACAATCGCGCGACTATAAGCTGAGCCAAGGCGCGGCTCAAGCCTTGATGGGTTTTTTTTAAGCAAATCGTCGGCTCAGCCAGTCGACCATCAAATTGGCCAATTCTTCCGGCTTTTCACTTTGTGTCCAATGGCCACAATCCTTAATCAGATATGTTTCCAAATCGGCAACATATTTCGACATGCCCTCGGCCATAGATGGCGGCAGGGCGGCGTCATGTTCGGCGCAAATCATCAGGCTTGGCACGCTTACTTTTTGCTCAAAATCGGCGCTTAATTGCCAATTGCGGGTGAAATTGCGGTACCAGTTAATGCCGCCGCCAAAGCCAGAACGCTCAAACCCTTGCTGATAGACGGCAAAATCAGCCTCATTCAGCAGCATGTGCCCGGGCCATGAGCTTTCATCGCGTTTGAGAATTTTGAGCAGTTCGAAATTTTCCCATTCGCTGAGATTGGGCGGGTCGCGCATTTCGCTATTGATAAACCCACCCTTGCGATAGAAACAGCGCAAACTATGCGCCACATCGGCATCCATTTGCGCTTCGGCGACGCCAAATTCTTGAAAGGCGCAAATGTAAAAATCATCGCCTTTGACGGCACGAAAAGCGGCAATCGGGTCTGATGACAAGCGCGGAATAAACGGCGTGTTGACACCAATCAAACCAGCAACCCGCTCGGGCTGATAAAATGGCAATTGCCAAGTCACAATGCCGCCCCAGTCATGGCCGACATAAATCGCCTGCTCAATATCCAACGCGTCGAGCAAATGCGCCAAATCGGCGCATAAATGCGGCATATCATAAAGCCTCACGCTGGCCGCATCATTGCCATCACTTAAAGCCCGGCCGGTAAAACCATAACCGCGCTGTTCGGGCACAATCACATGAAAGCCAGCGTCAACCAGCGGGCCGACAATATGGCGCCAGCTAAAGGCGAGCTCAGGAAACCCATGACACAGCACCACAGAGGGACGATGCGGGCTCGGCGTGCCAGCCTGAAAAACCGCCATGCGTAGGTCAGGTAAATCGAGATAGCTCGGTGCTTGCCAGTCAATATATGTGCTCATGATTGCTCTTATCCCCAAAGTTCAGTTGCTGGCGGGTGCATGGCAGCGCCCCGAAAAACATGCCCATGCGGGCGGTCCTGTTGCAACCATAACGGCCCATCAAGGTCGATTAAATCAGCTTTTTGCGCCAATAAAAAGGCGGGTGCCATAGCCAAAGAGGTGGCGACCATACAGCCGACCATGATTTTCAGGCCCTTGGCGCGGGCGGCGTTTTGCATGGCCAAGGCTTCGGTCAGTCCGCCGGCTTTATCAAGTTTAATATTGACCCATTGATAGGCCGCATTGAGCTGTTCAATATCACTGCTGTCATGGACGCTTTCATCGGCGCAAAATGGCAAGGCGATATCGCTCAGCCCAGGCTCCTCTTGGCGGGTTACGGGTTGCTCGAAAAACACCACACCAAAGCGCGACAGCGGCTCTTGATAGCGCGCTAAATCCTGTATTTTCCAGCCTTCATTGGCATCAACAATAAATTGCGCATCGGGCCGCGCCTGACAGATTTCATGAAGCCGCGCAATATCGGCCAACAGACCATCGGCGCCACCAAGTTTGATTTTCAGCAAAGAAAAATCCCGCGCTGCCGCCGCTTGCGCGGCCATTTTATCGGCCCCATTGAGCGAAATCGTATAGGCGGTTTGTGCGATTTGCGGGGCCGATAAGCCAGCGATTTGCCAGACCGGACGGTTTTCTAATTTGGCCTGTAAATCCCATAGCGCGCAGTCAAGGGCACAGCGCGCCGCACCCGGTAACAGCGCCTCGGCCAATTGCTCGCGCGTTAGGCCGTTTTCGAGCGCTGGGCGCAGCCCTTCAATCGCCGCCGAGACGGTTTCAATGCTCTCGCCATAGCGCCCATAGGGCACGGCCTCACCGCGCCCGATTTGGCCATTTTCAGCCATTTCAACACATATGATATCAGCCGCTATTTTGCTGCCGCGGGCAATAGTGAACTGCTGACGCAGCGGCCAGCTCTCGGCTCGAATGGAAATTACGCGTCGACTTGTCATTTTATGCATCACCCTATTTCTGCCCTATAACACGCTGAACAAGCCTTGCTCTCAAGCAAAAATTGCGTATATTCATCGAATAATTTTCAAGGAGGCCACAATGGCAAAAGTAACCTACGTAGAACATAATGGAACAGAGCACAGCCATGAGGCCGAAAACGGCATGACTTTAATGGAAGTGGCTGTCAAAAATTCCGTACCGGGTATTGATGCAGATTGTGGCGGTGCCTGCGCATGCGCGACATGTCATGTTTACGTGCGCGAAGACTGGTTAGAAAAAACCGGCAAGCGTGAAGAAATGGAAGAGGATATGCTGGACTTCGCATTTGACGTGCGTGACAACAGCCGCCTGTCTTGCCAGATCAAAATTTCAGACGATATTGACGGTCTTGTTGTCGATGTGCCTGAGAAGCAATTCTAACGGTCGTCGAAAACACGATATTCATAGGCGATTGAGCTTTCAATAAGCTGGCGCCAGACGGGCTCTGCAATTTCGGTTGCGAGCCCTTCTTTTTGGGCGGTTTGCAAAACCAGTTGAACAACTTCCTCAATCCGCGCCTCATCACGAATATGATGGCGTTCCGGCTTGGCATGACCGGCTTGGGCGATGAGTTTTTGACGGGCCGCCAAAAGTTTGACCAATTCAACATCAAGGGCATCAATTTGTTGCCTGATGGCGGTCATTTCTTCGCAAGGGACAGGCGCGCGCTGGTTCATGGGAGATCTCGTTTTCCTAACTATTTTGTCCGAATACTGGACATAGCCGAAACTTGACCTAATATCCAGTGCGTCAAAAAAACGCTTGTCTGTTGTGGGTTGAAAGTCTATTAAACAGTTCGCAAACGTTAAATGATTATTTGCACAAAAAATTTGTGTAATATAGGATTGAAAAATCAAAGGAGCGCCTCATGTCGCAAGCCACGATTAACACTGATGTCGTCATTATTGGCGCCGGGCCAGTTGGCCTGTTCGCTGTGTTTGAACTCGGTCTGTTGGATATGAAAGCGCATCTGATTGATATTCTTGACAAGCCCGGCGGGCAATGCGCTGAGCTTTATCCAGAAAAGCCGATTTATGATATTCCCGGCATGCCAGAAGTCTCCGGTCAGCAATTGACTGATCAATTAATGGCGCAGGCTGAGCCGTTTAACCCGACTTTCCATTATAACCGCATGGTCACTGGCCTTGAAAAACTGGCCGATGATAGCTGGCGTGTGACCACTGACGAAAACGAGATTTTTGAATGTAAAGTCGTTGTCATTGCTGCCGGTGGTGGCAGTTTCCAGCCGAAAAAGCCGCCGATTCCCGGCATTGAAGTCTATGAGCAAAGCGACAGCAGCAATGGCCTTGGGGTGCATTATGCGGTGCGCAAAATGGACGCCTTCCGCGACAAGGATGTGCTGATTTCCGGTGGTGGCGATTCGGCCTTGGATTGGGTGTTGAACCTGCAGCCAATCGCCAAATCAATGACCTTGGTGCACCGCCGCGATGATTTCCGCGCCGCCCCCGATAGCGTCAATAAAATGCGCGCCATGGTGGCTGACGGCAAAGTCAATTTACACATTGGCCAAATCACTGAGCTGACCGGCGACCAGGGTCAATTGGCTGGCGCCCAGCTGAAAACCAAAGATGGCGATATGGTGTCTTTGGATTGCAATAGTTTCCTGCCTTTCTTTGGCCTGACGATGAAGCTTGGCCCAATTGCTGATTGGGGTCTTAATCTGACGGAAAATCTGATTGAAGTGGACACGGAGAAATTCGCCACTGACCAAGACGGCATTTATGCGATTGGCGATATCAATACATATCCTGGCAAGTTGAAGCTGATTTTGAGTGGTTTCCACGAGGCCGCGCTGATGGCGCATCATGCGTTTAAGCGTGTGCATCCGGATCAGAAATTGACTTTCCAATACACCACATCAAGCACGAATTTGCAGAAGAAGCTCGGCGTCAAATAAGCTATTCGCTCCATTTGGCGTGTTTCAAGCCTTTGATGACATAGTCATATCCGGTGATCATGGTTAGCCCGGCGGCAATCCATAAAAGCACCAAGCCAATCTCTTGCGAGATGGCCCAAACGTCTTTGCCCGCTTCGCCTGACAACAAAAACCCGAGTGCCACCATTTGCAGCGTGGTTTTGAATTTGGCCAAAGTTGAGACCGGCAGCGAGACCCGCAATTCCATCAAATATTCGCGCAAGCCCGACACCAAAATTTCACGGCACAGAATAATCACCGCCGCCAATAGGTGAATGTCGGCAATCATTCGCCCATGCACGAGCAGCATCAGACAGGTGGCCACCGTCAATTTATCGGCAATCGGGTCGAGCATGCGACCAAAGCCAGATTGCACATTATAACGCCGCGCCACCCAGCCATCAAAAAAGTCNGTGGTGCAGGCGAGGGTGAAAATCACCACACACAGCCAATCACCAATCGGGCCATCAATAAAAAACGCCAAATAAAGNGCCGGTATCATGGCAATGCGAAAAATTGTGAGAATATTTGGTAAATGTTGCACGGCGTGCAAGCTCCTAAAATTGGCGATGACCGGCTTAATCATCATTGGCGTTGAAGTGATTGTAAATTTTCAACGCGATTTTGTCACTGATTCCCTCGACTTTTTCTAAATCAGCCAAAGCCGCGCGCGCCACGGCTTTAGCCGAGCCAAAATGATGCAATAGCGCCCGCTTACGGGTGGCGCCAATACCATCAATTTGATCGAGCGGGTTTTGNCGAATGGCGCTGGCGCGTTTGGCCCGATGGGCGCCAATCGCATAGCGGTGTGCTTCATCGCGCAAGCGCTGCAAATAATACAAAACCGGCGTATTGGGCGGCATAATGAAATCACGTTTTTGCCGCATGAAAAACCGCTCGCGGCCAGCGTCGCGGTCGGGGCCCTTGGCCACACCGACCAGCGGAATATCGCTCAAACCCAATTCATCCAGCACCGTGCCAGCCGCGTTGAGCTGGCCGCGCCCACCATCAACCAAAATTAAATCCGGCCAATTTNCCGACTGCCGGTTTTCTTCGCGCGCCAAACGGCCATAGCGCCGCGTGAACACTTCGCGCATCATCGCGTAATCATCGCCCGGCTTGGTGTTTTCATCGCGAATATTAAATTTNCGATATTGGTTTTTCATAAACCCTTCGGGGCCGGCGACAATCATCCCGCCAAATTGATTGGTGCCCTGCAAATGGCTGTTGTCAAAAACTTCAATCCGTTCTGGCGCGCCGGGCAGGTCGAACAATTCCGCTACTTCGCGCAATAAGCGGCGTTGATTGGTGCCCTCAGCCATATTGCGGGCCAATGCTTCGCTGGCGTTTTGTTTGGCCCGCAGCATTAAATTCGCCTTATCGCCGCGCTGTGGCTGGCTGATTTTCACCGCATGGCCCATGCGCAAGCCCATCGCCTCAGCCAGCAAATGCCGCCCCTCGAGCTTATGGCTCACCAAAATTAACCTTGGCACTGGCCGGTTGTCATAAAATTGCCCAACAAAGGCCTCAAGTATTTCCGCTTCGCTTTGATCTTTGTCGTGACGCGGAAAATAAGCCCGATTGCCGAGGTTCTGGCCAGCGCGGAAAAAGAACACTTGCACACATGACTGGCCCCCTTGCTTATTAATGGCAATCACATCGGCCTCAGCAACATCAAGCTGATTAATGCCATTGGAGCGCTGCACATAGGTCAGCGCCCGAATGCGGTCGCGCGCCATCGCCGCCGCTTCAAAATCTAATTGGTCGCTGGCCGCCTGCATTTTCGCCAAAAGCGTGTCTTGCACGGCACGGCTATCGCCTTTAAGAAATTGCCGCGCTTGGTCGACCAATTCAGCGTAATCCTCGGTTGATATTTCGCCGGTGCACGGGGCCGCGCATCGCTTGATTTGATGCAATAAACACGGCCGTGTGCGACTTTCATAAACGCTGTCCGAACATGAGCGCAGCAGAAACACGCGTTGCAGCGTGTTGAGCGTGCGATTGACCGCCCCAGCCGAAGCGAAAGGGCCAAAATAAGAGCCCGGCCGTTTGCGGGCCCCACGATGTTTATATAATTGCGGCACTTCGTGGTCATCGGCCAATAGAATATACGGAAAGCTTTTGTCGTCGCGCAGCAGCACATTATAGCGCGGTTTCAGCTTTTTAATTAGATTGGCTTCCAGCAGCAGCGCATCGGTCTCGGTTTCGGTGCGAATAAATTCCATCGCTCTGGTGCGGTCAATCATTCGCAAAATACGATTATTGTGTCCGGTCGGGCGGGTGTAGGCGCGCACGCGGTTTTTCAAATTCTTGGCTTTGCCGACATAAAGCGCCTCGCCATGCTCATCGAGCATGCGATAAACCCCAGGCCCTGACGGCAGGGTGGCGACCTTTGACTCGATTAAAGCTGCGGCAATCAGCGGCGTTTCGACTGAATTTTCGGCTTTGTTAGATATGGTCGGGCTCCTACGGGTTGATGCGCCATAACAGCATAGGCTATTTCGCGAAAATATGAGAAAATCTGTCAAAATAATTACCCACGAGTTCTGTGGATAACTGTGTGTATAGAAAAACGAAATTTCCGCCAACGTATTGATTTTTAACACCTCAGACGTCATTGCCCAATTTTTAGGCAAAATAGTTAAGTCATTGGATTTGTTAACTTAAATAAAATCAAGACACTCAAAAAAATATTTTTTTAGGCTAATTTTGTGACTTTACAAAAATGTAAAATTTTTGCAGGCGGGTGTGAAAAACTCTGGTTTCGAAAAAGTTATGAATAATCAATAATTTAACGTTTTTACGCTAAAAAGATGGCCAGAAAACTGCGTTTTTTTCGGGTTTTGCCATCGCGATTGGCGGCGCATTTACGATAAAATCTGTAGCCGTTCGATTTCTACGCCGACAGCGGCGGCTTCGCTAATCGCTTCGGGTTTTTCAATCCGCACATTTAATCTCTGGATTGGGAAGGCGGCCAGCAGATCGTCGGCGATTTGCTCAGCCAAAGTCTCGACCAGGTCGACATGACCTTGGGCGATGATATTTTTAATGCGGTTGCTGATCGCTTCATAGCATACCACTTCGGCCAGAGTTTCCGGCGTGCTGCCCAGCGCCTCCGGCACTGCCGCATTGATGCTGATGCAAATTGGTTGCGCTGCTTGGCGCTCATGCGGATGAATGCCAATTTGCGCCATCAGCTCTAATTGCTTGATGAAAACATGGCGTAATCCGCGTGTCGCGCTGGCAAAGCTGCGCGCCTCCTCAGGTATTTGCTGGTTCATCTGCTATTCCTTCACTTCGACAACATCAGGTGTCTGCCAAGCAAGATGCTGGCCGCCATCCAAAGCAATGGTCTGACCGGTCATGGCTTGGGCTTGTAAAATAAACTGCAAGGCCTCGGCGATTTCTTGCGGCGAGGTGCCGTGCCCCAAAGGCACCAGTCGCGCTTGCTTATCAAATTCACTTTGCTGCTGGCGCGGATTGGGCAAGGTTGGCCCTGGGGCGATGGCATTAACCCGAATATGCTGCGGTGCCAAAGCCTGAGCAAAGGTTTGCGTCAATGTCCAAAGGCCGGTTTTCGACACGGTATAGCTCGCGAAATCTGGCGTCAGACGCCAGACCCGCTGATCGGTGATATTAACAATGCAACCATTTTGCGGCGCCTCGGCGGCCGGTTGAAAAATCGCTTGATTGGCAAAATCGCGCATCAATAGCGCTGGCGCGCGGAGATTAATATTGAGATGGGCGTCCCAGCTTTCGGCCGTCATATCATGCACGGTATCGCGCTCAAATCGCGAGGCATTATTGACCAGCAGACCAATGGGGCCCAAGGCCTCAACAGCTTCTGGCATCAGCCGCTCAACCGCCATTGCATCTGCCAGATCGGCTTGCAGGGCATGGGCGTTGCCACCGGCTTGGCGAATCTCATCGACCAATTCTTCGGCAGCAGCTTGGGCGGTGGCGTAATGCACGCCAACAGCCCAGCCGCGTTCGGCCAGATCAGTTGCCAAGGCACGACCAATGCGTTTGCCGGCGCCAGTGATTAGGGCGGTTTGGGGGGTTACGTTACTCATCGCCCAGATTTAGCAGTTTTGTGCGCCAAGGCAATAATTTTCGGGTCACGAATTAGGGCCCTTTGCGCTGTCGGCGCTGTTTTTTCGGTGGTGCTTTTGATTTAACGCCAGTTTTTTCCTCAACCCGCGCTTCAACCGCTGATTGTCGCGCAAACGGGTCATCGGCAATGGCCAATTCAGTTTCGCGCAAACGCTTAATCTCATCGCGCAAACGGGCTGCCGTTTCAAATTCCAAATCGCCCGCCGCTTTGTGCATTTCCGCTTCCAGCCCTTCAATATGGGCGTGCAGATTATTACCCAGCAGCGGCGCTTGTTTTTCCTCCATAGCATCGCGAATGCGATACGGGCCCGGCGCGCTCAAATCCTCACGCTCGGCGATATTCTCCAGCACATCGGCAATATTTTTGCGGATGGAAGCCGGGGTGATGCCATTTGCTTCATTGTGCGCCACTTGCCGTTCGCGACGGCGGTTGGTCTCGGCCAAGGCGCGTTCCATTGAGCCGGTCATTTTATCCGCATAGAGCAGCACCCGCCCTTCGAGATTACGCGCGGCGCGGCCAATGGTTTGCACCAGCGAGGTTTCAGAGCGCAGAAACCCTTCTTTGTCGGCATCCAAAATCGCCACCAGCGCGCATTCGGGAATATCCAACCCTTCGCGCAAAAGGTTGATGCCAATCAGAATATCGAACGCGCCGAGGCGCAAATCGCGAATAATTTCAATGCGTTCCAGCGTATCAATATCGGAGTGCATATAGCGCACACGGATGCCTTGCTCGTGCATATATTCGGTTAAATCTTCGGCCATGCGTTTGGTCAAAGTGGTCACCAGAACGCGCTGGCCTTTTTGCGCGGCCACCCGACATTCGGCGATTAAATCATCGACCTGACTGGATGCCGGCCGCACTTCGCACTGTGGGTCAATCAAACCGGTTGGGCGGATGACTTGTTCAACAAACACCCCGCCGGTGCGTTCCATTTCCCATGGCCCCGGCGTCGCCGACACATGCACGGTTTGTGGCCGCATCATGTCCCATTCTTCAAACTTCATCGGTCGGTTATCGACACAGCTTGGCAGCCGGAAGCCAAACTCGGCCAAAGTAGATTTACGCTTAAAGTCACCCCGAAACATGCCGCCGATCTGCGGCACAGTGACGTGGCTTTCATCGGTAAACACCAAGGCATTATCGGGTAAATATTCAAATAAAGTGGGCGGCGGCTCGCCGGATTTGCGGCCGGTTAAATAGCGCGAGTAATTTTCAATACCAGCGCATGAACCTGTTGCATCGAGCATTTCCAAATCAAATTGTGTGCGCTGTTCAATACGTTGTGCTTCCAGCAAACGGCCCGCCGCTTCAAATTCTTCAATGCGGGTTTTCAGCTCATTTTGAATATGCACCATGGCTTGCTTGAGCGTTGGGCGCGGTGTCACATAATGCGAATTGGCATAAATCCGCACAATCTCCATATCGCCGGTTTTTTGTCCAGTGAGCGGGTCAAATTCAGTCAGACTGTCGATTTCATCGCCAAATAATTCGACACGCCACGCGCGGTCTTCATAGTGCGCCGGAAAAATATCAACCGTATCGCCACGCACCCGAAAATCGCCACGGGCAAAGGCCATATCATTGCGCTGATATTGCAAAGCCACCAAATCAGCCAGCAATTGATTGCGGGTAATTTCCCCGCCTTTGCTCAGTTCAAGCGTCATATTGGAATAGCTCTCGACCGAGCCAATGCCATAAATGCAAGACACAGAGGCGACGATAATCACATCATCGCGCTCCAGCAAAGCCCGCGTCGCCGAGTGGCGCATGCGGTCGATTTGCTCGTTAATATTGCTTTCTTTTTCAATATAAGTATCGGTACGCGGCACATAGGCTTCGGGCTGATAATAGTCATAATAAGAGACGAAATATTCGACGGCATTATCCGGAAAAAACCCTTTGAACTCGCCATATAGCTGTGCTGCCAAGGTTTTATTCGGCGCCAGAATTAGCGCGGGCCGTTGCAAACGGTTAATCACTTGCGCCATCGTATAGGTCTTACCTGAACCGGTAACACCAAGCAGCACCTGGTCGCGCTCATCGTCATTGATACCTGCCACCAGCTCTTCAATAGCTTGCGGCTGGTCACCGGCCGGTTGAAAATCCGACACGAATTTGAAAGCAATGCCGCCCTCGGTTTTTTCCGGTCGTTGCGGCCGATGCGGTACAAATTCCTGCAGCTGGCCTTCGTTCATGCCCGGTTCCGGCACGGGGGCGAGTTCCTTGCGACCTGTGAGGCTTTTTTGATTCTCCGACATGACCTAAATATAGTCTGGTCGGGCAAAAAGTCACCGGCTCATTTTTTATTGCGCTTAATGTGGTTGTGCTGCACATGCTCGATTAGCGACGCAAGCCAGAACAGGGTATAAAACAAAAACGCAATGGCGCCGCAATAGGCCACCATTATAGCCATTAAAGATATCGGACTGGCTGATGCCGCCCATGCACTTATCGTTTGAAAACCCCACTCCATGAAACCACCTCTTTATTGCTTTTATGGTGATAAAATTAATAAAATCCGGTGAATTAAAGGTTAATTGCGCCTTGTTTTCAGCTAGTGGAAGGCCTATCTTGCGGACGCTTAATCCAAATGGAGCTTTCTCATGTCATCTTTTCTTGCTTCTAGTTTATCGCGGGTTCAACCTTCGGCAACGATTGCAGTATCAGATAAGGCGCGCCAATTACGCGCCGCCGGTCGCGATGTCATCGGCCTTGGCGCCGGCGAGCCTGACTTTGACACGCCAGACAATATTAAACAGGCGGCCATTGATGCGATTCAGCGCGGCGAGACCAAATACACTGCCGTGACTGGCATTGACGAGCTGAAAAAAGCCATTTGTGACAAGCTCAAACGCGACAATGGTTTGGACTATGAGCCAGCGCAGTGTTTTGTCGCGCCGGGNGGCAAGCCAGTGATTTATGATGCCATGATGGCGACCCTCAATCCGGGTGACGAAGTTATTATTCCCGCGCCTTATTGGGTCAGCTATCCGGATATTGTGAATTTGGCCGGCGGCACACCCGTAAGTGTTGAAACCCGTGTCGAAGATGGTTTCAAATTGCAGCCAGAAGATTTGGAAGCGGCGATTACCGATNCNACCAAATGGTTTATTTTCAACTCGCCATCGAATCCCTCAGGCGCCGCTTATTCGGCTGCCGAGCTTAAAAAACTCACAGATGTGNTGGTGAAATACCCTCATGTGTGGGTGTTGACCGACGATATGTATGAACATNTGACCTATGATAATTTTGTTTTTGCGACACCGGCACAGGTTGAGCCAGAATTATACGACCGCACGCTGACCATGAATGGTGTCTCGAAAGCCTATTGCATGACGGGCTGGCGGATTGGCTATTGTGCTGGGCCACTTGAGTTGATCAAAGCAATGACCAAAATTCAGTCGCAATCAACTTCTAACCCAACCTCAATCAGCCAATGGGCCGCCGTTGAAGCGCTCAACGGCCCGCAAGATTTCATTGCCGAAAACAATCGGGCGTTCAAACGTCGCCGCGATATGGTGGTGGAGCTTCTCAATCAAGCNGAGGGCATTAGCTGCATCAAACCNGAAGGCGCGTTTTACGTTTATCCGTCTTGCGCNGGCTGTATTGGCAAAACTGCGCCCAATGGCAATTTGATTGATAGCGACGAGGCTTTTGCGACGCAATTNCTCGAAGCCGAGGGTGTCGCTGTGGTGCATGGNGCGGCCTTTGGCTTGTCGCCGTTCTTCCGTATTTCTTATGCGACGTCGGACGAAAACCTCACCGAAGCGTGCCAACGCATCGCCCGCTTTTGCGCCCGTCTCACCTAAGCCGAAGATAAAGTAAGTTAGCCGCGCGATAATTCGCGCATCGCACCGTCGAGACCTTCGAGGGTCAATGGATACATGCGGTCAGAGAAAATTTGCTTAATGATTTGCGTTGAGGCGGTGTGTTCCCAATAGCGTTCCGCCACCGGATTCAGCCAGACGCAATTTTCATAGATTTCGGTCACACGTTGCAGCCAGGTCGCACCGGCTTCTTCGTTCCAATGTTCGACCGAACCGCCCTCATAGGTGATTTCATACGGGCTCATCGACGCATCGCCAACGAAAATAACCTTATAGTCGGATGGGAAAGTGTGTAGCACATCCCAAGTTGGCATTTTTTCAGTGTGCCGCCGCGTATTGTCTTTCCACAGGCCCTCATACAGGCAGTTATGGAAATAGAAATATTCCATATTCTTAAATTCGGTACGGGCGGCAGAGAATAATTCTTCGCACAAGCGAATATGCCCGTCCATTGATCCGCCAATGTCAAAAAACACCAGCACTTTGACCTTATTGCGCCGCTCGGCAATCATTTTAATGTCGAGATAGCCGGCATGGGCAGTGGATTTAATCGTGTCGTCGATATCAAGAATATCGGCTTCGCCGTCACGGGCGAATTTGCGCAGGCGGCGCAGGGCCACCTTAATATTCCGCGTGCCCAGCTCAACGCTGTCGTCGAGATTCTTATATTCGCGCTTGTCCCAGACTTTCACCGCTTTGCCATGGCGGCCTTCTTTTTGGCCAATGCGCACGCCTTCAGGGTTGAAGCCATCGGCGCCAAATGGCGATGTGCCGCCGGTGCCGATCCATTTATTGCCACCCTCATGGCGCTTCTCTTGTTCTTCGAGGCGTTTTTTCAACTCCTCCATAATTTTTTCCCAGCCGCCGAGGGCCTCAATTTCTGCCTTTTCTTCTTCGGTCAGAAATTTTTCGGTCATTGAGCGCAGCCATTCCTCTGGAATTTCCGCAATATCGCCTTCGCCGAGGCTCTCCAACCCTTTAAACACTTCGCCAAATACCCGATCGAATTTATCGAGATTGCGCTCGTCCTTGACCAAAGCGGCCTTCGAGAGATAATAAAATTCTTCGACCTGATTGCCGATGACATCATTATCGAGGGCTTCGAGCAGGGATAAATACTCGCGCAAAGACACCGGCACATTTTGTGCTTTCAGCTCATGGAAAAAATTAACGAACATGGGGCAAAGCCTCCGGTTTTACTTTAATTGCGCTCTCGGCGGGCGAGGAAGGCGAGACGCTCAAACAAATGCACATCTTGCTCATTCTTAATCAACGCGCCATGCAGCGGCGGAATCAATTTACCAGAATCTTGCTCGCGCAGGGTTTCAGGGTCAATGTCCTCATTCATCAAAAGTTTCAACCAATCAAGCAATTCAGAAGTTGATGGTTTCTTTTTCAGGCCGGGCACCTCGCGCACTTCATAAAAAGACGCCAGCGCATTGCGAACCAAACGGTCTTTAATGTCNGGATAATGCACATTGATAATCTGGCTCATTGTTGNCGCATCGGGGAATGAAATATAATGGAAGAAACAGCGGCGCAAAAATGCGTCTGGCAATTCTTTCTCATTATTCGACGTGATGATCACCAAAGGCCGCTCAACCGCCTTAATCGTTTTGCCAGTTTCATAGACATAAAATTCCATGCGATCGAGCTCTTGCAGCAAATCATTTGGAAACTCAATATCCGCCTTATCAATTTCGTCGATCAGCAGAACAACGCGCTGTTTCTTTTCAAAGGCTTCCCACAACTTGCCTTTATTAATGTAATTTTCCACATTCTTAACGCGCTCATCGCCTAATTGGCTGTCGCGCAGACGGGTGATGGCGTCATATTCATATAAGCCTTGCTGGGCTTTGGTGGTTGATTTGACGTGCCAAGTGATGAGTTCCATATCAAGTGCTTTGGACACTTCTTCGGCCAAAACGGTTTTACCTGTACCTGGCTCCCCTTTAATCAAAAGTGGGCGCTGCAAGGTGAGGGCGGCATTCACCGCAACCCGCAGGTCTTCCGTGGCAATATAATTTTCAGTGCCTTCAAACTTCTGTGACATAAAATTTCCTATCTAACTTGTATTCTAAGTAAAGCTCTCATATGGCGAAAAACACTAAGCGCAAGGCGGCCTCTCCGCAAGTCTGAATTTCGGTGTAACCAGAATAAAGGCGGTTTAACGCCTTCAATCGACGGCGCGTTTCAGCGCGCGCTGACAATTAGACAAAATCCTCTGTGAAATGAGCATGCTTTACCTTGATTTAAACGAGCGAATTGGGTAATTAAGGCGCGCGCAAGATGACATTGTGTGGGCACATACCAATTTTTAGAAAAACGTAGAGTGAGAAACGATGGCAACGCGAATTCCAAAAGACTATGTCCCTTCGGATGACGAACCATTTATGAATGCACGCCAGCGCGAATATTTTCGTCGCAAGCTGCAGGATTGGAAGGACGATCTGATTAAGGGCACGCGCGAAACCGTTATTGGTTTGCAAAATGAAAGCACCCAGCATCCTGATGATGCCGACCGTGCCGCCTCTGAATCTGAAAAAACCTTGGAGCTGCGTACCCGCGATCGCCACCGTAAGTTGATCAGTAAAATTGACGCCGCGCTGCGCCGTATTGAAGACAAAACATACGGCTATTGCGACGAAACCGGCGACCCCATCAGCCTTAAGCGTCTCGATGCACGGCCTATTGCCACCATGGGCATTGAGGCACAAGAGCGGCATGAGAAACGCGAGCGGGTTTATCGCGACGATTGATCGCCCGTCGATCTACTGAGTCTGTTGTTTCGGGACTGCCGATTCTCTAACGACCGCTTTCATGCGTGCCGATAAAAACTTATCCACCCCTGATTTTTAGCTGAAAAACGTAACGTTTTCAATGCGATAAAATTGTACTGGACAAAAAGAACAAAATAAGAACATAATCACCCATTGAAGCGCCTTCTAGGCTATGAAATAACCAAGGAGAACCTTATGGCTGAAAATGTGGTGGACCTAATGGAAAAGAGTGAAGAAAAGAAAAAGGCGCTTGAGGCGGCTCTTTCTCAAATTGAGAAGAATTACGGCAAAGGCTCAGTAATGAAACTGGGTGA
>JGI26084J50262_1000660_pt1 | contig 19833 bp, 15 predicted proteins | sample SaaInl6LU_22_DNA_FD_50262 | JGI IMG/M metagenome (IMG submission 50262) | reverse complement strand
GCATTGAAAAAGGGTACGACTCGTTTAGGCATTCACCTTAGGTTCGGCACCATAAGTATTCGGGAACTTGCGCGATTGGGTGAAAGAACGAATGAAACTTTTTTAAATGAGTTGATTTGGCGTGACTTTTTTCAAATGGCGCTATACTATTTCCCTGATAGCCGTTCAAAAGCTATTAAACCAAAATATGATTTAATTCCTTGGTCAAATAACGAGGAGCACTTTGCAGCTTGGTGTAAAGGAAAAACCGGCTATCCTATCGTTGATGCGGGAATGCGTGAGCTTAACGCGACTGGATTTATGCACAACCGTGTTCGCATGATTGTGGCCAGCTTCCTGACTAAACATTTGTTGATTGATTGGAGGTGGGGAGAGGCCTATTTCGCCTCTAAACTACTGGACTTTGATTTAGCAAGTAATATCGGTGGATGGCAGTGGGCGAGTGGTAGTGGACTAGATGCCGCACCTTATTTCCGAGTATTCAATCCTACTTCGCAGTTGGAAAAATTTGATAAAGACCTCACTTATGTCAACAGATGGGTACCTGAATTGCAAACCAAGCTGTACCCTAAGCCAATAGTGGAGCATAAGTGGGCACGTGAACGTTGTCTTGCCACTTACAAGGAGGCCTTATCAAACGTTTAGATTAGTCTGCTGTGTAGCCGAAAAGCTCCTTTTCCTTAATNACGCGATCCACGTATTGCGGCAAACAGCTTTCCCAACCCTCTTCACCAGAACGGATTTTACGCAGAACGTCGCGAGAGAAAATATTTTTTATCTCTTCGTCAATGTGCTCGATATCAATAATGCGGTTGTGAAAGTTTAAGTAATCTATAATGGGTCTAAACCTTGGATGAACTTCTGCATCTTCCTTTCTTAGGACTTTTACGGTTTCATTTTCTTGGAACGGGTAGACCAGTATCTTCAAATCCTTGGAGAAAATTCTACCGAACGCCTCAAGTATACCTCCTTGCAAATCGCGGTAGTATTTCTCATCAAACAACTCACTAAGATTATTTACTCCCATTACCAATCCTTGACGTTTCTTTGAGAAGCGACCAAAGTAATCNACGAGTTTATAGTACTCCTGGTAGTTTGATATCAGNACGGTCTGTCCCAAACTGCAAAGTATTTCTGCTCGATCTAAGAAATCTTGTTCGTCNAATTCGCCGTCCGCCAAAAGGTTGTTCAAGGTGATTTCCCATAATACTACTGTACGGTCAGGATTGACCTTTTTGTCATTGGAAAACAAATCGTAGCCACGTTTGATCATGTCCATGTTTACTCGTGTAACAGGACGGAATGAACCTCGCATGGCAAGAATATTCTTTTTATAAAGTAATTCTGCTGGCAATAGATTGTTTCCTTCTGGCCCGAATATTACAGCTTCAGTGTAGCCNTTTTTGATCAACTGTAAAGACATTAAACGATTATCTACCACTTCGAAGTCTGGGCCTGAAAAATTGATTAAGTCAATCTCGATAGCATCTTTGTCAATATTATCGTAAAGCGTAGATAAAAAGAACTTGGGATCTTCAAAATAATTATACGCACCAAAAATGAGATTAGTTCCAAGCCTACCGACGGTCTCTTGTTGATGCTTCGCCTCATTCTCTCCAAGTCTGAAGTGAATTATAATTTCGTTCGTTTCCTTTGAAGGATCCGTTTGGAAACGAATTCCCATCCATCCGTGACCTTTGAAGGTCTTTGTAAAATTTATGGTTGCAACTGTATTTGCATATGCGAAATACATTTTATCTGGATGAAGGTTGCGGTCTAAACGTTTTTCTATGAGATTGTATTCGTGCTTAAGCATCTTACGTAACCTACTTTCAGTCACGTATCTGTTATCTTCTTCTATACCGTAAATGTCATCAGAAAATGCTTTATCGTAGGCGCTCATTGCCTTTGCGATGGTACCAGAAGCTGCACCGGCCCTAAAAAACTCTCGNACGGTCTCTTGTCCTGCGCCTATTTCGGCGAAGGTGCCATAAATCTCTGAGTTTAGGTTAATTTTAAGTGCCTTTTGGGCGGTGGTTAAGATGACGCGGTCATTCATGCGGTTAGCTGATAGGTTAATCACTGAAACAAAAGTAACATTTAGTCTTCATCCTTAAGAATGTAAAAGCGCTAAATACAAACAAAGAATGAGCCAAAGAGGGGAATTGATATTTTTAGGTTCTGGAACTTCTCAAGGAGTTCCAGTGATTGGCTGTGATTGCGAAGTTTGCATGAGCAAGGATGTCAGGGATAACAGGACAAGAAGCTCGGTACATATTCAGTTCGCAGGCCTTTCGCTTCAAATAGATACCGGCCCTGATTTTCGTACCCAGATGTTACGTGAAGGATTGACCCATGTGGATGCCGTATTGTTCACTCATGAACATCAAGATCATGTCGCGGGTTTAGACGATGTTCGACCAATCATTTTTCGTGTTCGCAAAGAAATGGCTCTTTACGGTCAGCAGCGTGTTTTAGATAGAATTAAAAAGGCATTCGACTACGCTTTCAAAGCACAGCCGTATCCTGGAGCCCCCAGTTTTACAACTACATCAATTGAAGCAGAATTGGCTTTTACCATAAATGGGGTAGAAGTACTTCCGCTTGGTATAAACCACGGTAACCTTCCCATTTTAGGCTATAGAATTGGCGACACTGCCTATTTAACGGATGTTAACGACATTCCCGATGAAGCGAAGGAGCAGTTGAGTGGCTTAAACTATTTGATCTTAGATGCGCTTCACAGAAAGGAACATTATAGCCACTTTAATCTGACACAGGCTATAGAATGGGCAACTAAAATAGGAGCGAGACACACTTACTTTATACACATGAGCCACTACATGGGGAAGCATGAAGATGTGGAGAAAGAGTTGCCAGAAGGGATGCAGCTTAGTTTCGATGGGCTGCGTATTCCAGTTACGATTTAGTTACCTAGGTATTTTCCATTGACATAAACCCCAACCACTCGGTGCTTAGTCGTAGTTCCCTTGAACGGGTTATTATAGGCTTTAGACGCAAATCCGGTTAAATCCGAACCGTTTTCATCCAGTATAGTGAATTCTGCTATGCCTCCTTCGACAATCTTTAATTCAGGCAGACCAAGCAAATCTCTAGGATTGGAAGAACATAGTTTCTGTAAGAGTTCCCAATCCAATTTCTTCGCATCCAATAGATGTACCAAGGCGCCTTCAAATCCCGCCATTCCGAAAGATGCATTATCGAATTCGCATGCCTTTAACTCAATATCGCTAGGAAGGTGGTCCACAGTTAAACAATCGACTGTACCGTCTTGCAAGGCATCCCAAAGCGCGTTCTGGTCTTCAGTAGTGCGNAAGGGCGGAGCTACTTTAAAGTTCGTATCGTACGTTGCAACTGCTGTTTCGTCGAAAAGTAAGTGGTGGATATTAACGCTACAGGTGAGGTTGAGTCCTTTTGATTTCGCATCACGAACAGCCTTAATTCCTTCGGAAGTGCTCACACTGGCAATGTGCATGCTGCCTTCAGTATATTCCAACAACTTTAGATCGCGCGCTATTTGAACAGATTCTGCAATATCTGGGATTCCTTTTAAGCCTACATACGTAGAGGTTACACCTTCATGAACCTTACCGTTGGCCGCCAAATTCGCATCTTCTGGGTGCACCATGATGCGACCAAAAGGTTTACTGTATAAAAGAGCCAATTTTAAAAGATTCGCATTTCGCATGCCTTGCTTGTAATCTCCAAACAAGATTGTGCCATGCTGGTACATATCGAACATGTCACTCATCTCCTCACCAGCACTAGATTTACTAGCCGATCCTACAGGTACAAGATTGATCGCCGTGCTTTCGCCTTTACTTAATATGAATTCTATACCTGTTTTATTATCAATTCCCGGAGTTCCATTACTAACCACACCTACTGCAGTAAAGCCACCGGAAGCCGCCGCTGCAGCACCTGTCTCCAACGTTTCACATTCCTCATTTCCAGGCTCTCCAAGATCACTGTGCAATTCTGCAAAACCAGTGGTTAATGTTGCACCCTCTAAATCTACGGATGGGCAATCCATCTCAGGGAGATCGCCTATAGAAGTAATTTGAGATCCTTCAACTAAAATGTCTACGGTTTGTAAATGGTAAGGACTATGAACGTCAACTACGTAGGCATTTTTAAATAGGAGTTGCATCTCGATTAAATTTTAGCAAAAATAAGTGCAATTAGGGCGCAAAACAATGCAAGTGCCAAAGCTATTTTACTTTCTGTCCAAAATTGGACCGATTTCTGTACTTCTTTGACCGATTTCACCCAGCTATAATACTGGACCTTCGTCTGATCTAATTGGGTAATATTTGAATCATATCCATCTTCTCCATAATTCACGAGAGAAGAGCGCATTCCTTCCTGCTGCTGTTCTGAAGCCCACTGGAGCAGGGCCTTATAATAAGGATGTCCCGCATCTGCTATGGGAAAGGATTGCTCGTAGAGTACGGCGCCATCAGGGAGTTTTCGCCATCCCGACAGCACGACATCGCGTTTCGTTTTTAGAAATGGCGTAAGGCCGGTAAATGCTTCTCCAGACCATTTTTTTGGAGATGGCCAACGGTTTCGCTCCGATGCCCCAATGAAGAAATCGGTATAAAAGGGATCATCGAGCACGGGGATAACCTCTTGATCAAGCACGGCTGTTTGTTCATTTGAAAAACGCAGGAGTACATACCCTTCATTTTTCAACTCTTCAGGGACGAAGGAAAATCCATTCAATACAAGAATCGCGGAGGTTGGCAATTTTTGAAGGTCGCCTGTATTCCTATACACCACCTTGTTCTGTATCGGAAGTGAAGCGAGGNCAGGAGCGCCAGGGGTTATTAATTCAATGATTGGCAGGGAATTTGGTCGGTAAAGAAGGTGGTTATTATCTTCAATTATGGAGTCGCCTGAATAGGATAGAACCAACTCTTCCGCCTCGATAGACCACCATGGAACACGAACAATACTATCGGCTTCTTGAAGAATTAAAGTATTTGAGTCACGGACTTCCCATTCACCGCTATGTGTGCCGTTTGTTATTGTAAACCATTGCTCCTTTGCATTAGCTCGAACTTCTTTTACCAAAGCATTGAAAACTGAGCTTCGTTTAGGTAGGACGTACGTTGACGCTCCTTNTGGTAAAACAGAATAACCGGCCGACAGAATATAGCTGTTTTCATAGTCTTGAAGAGGGGCTTCTGACGCAGGCCAATCCTTAAGGGCTTCAACTACTTCGTCTGCTCGAAGGGTTCCTATCCCAATCCCGCCACGAACGTTTACGGTATACGTACCCTTAGGTAATTGTTTTAATGCTTCCGGCAACCAATACGCCTTTCGAGACCAAAGTGCAGGTGAATTATCAATCAAAATAGTGGTTGAATCTCGAGGTATTCTNGGACTTGCTAANGAAAANAAGAAGAGTGCTATCACCAACATTCTAAGTAGNACGAGCAGCCATTCTTTCAACTTATTGCGTCGCCGATCTTGTGTTTTGAATTTGTCCAACCACATTAAAGATGGAATGGGGATGGGTTTTATTGATCGTTGTCCCAATAAATGAATAATGGGTACCAAAAGAGCTAAGGCTGTTCCCCACAACCACTGTGGTGAATCAAAGAGCATGGGTAGAACAATTATTTAAAAACACCAAAGTAGTTTCATAAACGTTCACTGCTTCGGAGCTGGTCTGGTGGTTATGAATCACATGGTCTTTGCAAGCGCAATTGGCCCATTGTTTTAAAGGTGAGCTTAAATTAGCATGCATCCATTGTGCTTTTTCAACGCTCACTACCTTGTCGCGTACCTCTACTGATTCATTCCACATCATAGTGAGTGACGGGGCTCTAACGGCTTTAAAAGTTTCGACTGTCATCGTGGTCTCCAGTAGCCATTGCATTTCTATCACACTCTCCCAACTGTAGGAGCGGTGTTTACAATCCTCAGTGACGCCGTCTTCCCGAGGAGACAGGTCCCTATATTCCTGGCCCGATATCCATTTGAGCAAATCCAAACCCCATGGGCCGTTCGTCAAGCTCGCTAAGGGATCATGCAATCGGATATTAGGACTATAATTGACTAGAGCATGTACCTTATCCGGAAATGTTGCTGCCAACTTGATGGCAAGGGGAGTACCTGTACTACAAGACATGATAATGACTTTATGACCTAAAGTAGTGGCCAAAGCAAAGTCCTTTTTCGCTTTTTCCCAAGCTTCTGTTGCTGTGTAGGTCGCATATCTTAATGAATCAGGCTCTATTAAACCATGACCTGCAATCCTAGGGTAAAAGGCATTGGCCTTTAAATGATCCGCTACCCAATATCGAACAGAATCACCCTCGTGTTGAGAAGCACTAAAACCATGAAGATAGAGCAGTACATATTCGGTAGGAACAATGCTATCGAACCAATCGACGGTGCTTAATGCACAAGGTTCTGCTCCAGCTTGAGCGTCAAACTTCGCTAAGCTGTCATTAATAGTCGCAAGTGGCGTTTGTATGGAAGGAAAGGACAGGTCATAGGTTGGTGCCTTCGTTGTGGGGCCCGTGAAATAGAAGGACGTGACAAGAAGGAGTAGGGCAAGAGCACTTATTGCTATTCTTTTTAAATACTTCATTCACTTGCTTCTTTTAATGTGAGCGGGAACTTTAGTGGATCTTCATTCAGCTGCAACAGGCCAGTAAAGGTGATCACATCGTCTGTCAGATACACTTTGCTAGACTTCAGGTCCAATTCTAAAACACTTTCCGGGCCCGCCGCCCCACAAAAAAAACAGCTTGAGAAGGGAAAGGCGCTTAGAGCATAAGTCTCACTTACCGCATCTAACGCGATAACATAGCCCGTGATTTTGACCCGTTTCCCGTCCATTTTCGTAATTCATCTGACCATATGGGTACCTGAACCCAACTCGCTGTGGTGGGTTCATAGACTTCTTCAAAAACCAGGCGTTCAAACGTATTCCACGTCAATCGTTCCTGCGCGAAGCCTAGAGTACTTAGGAAAGTAAAAAAAAGAAGTGCTCGCTGTTTCATCCTGCGAATTCTACATTTTTCAAAATAAAGAAGAGTCGATAGGGGTCCTTTTTATTGAAGACTAGTAGTCCTTTCACAACTACGAACTGATCCGTAATTAGCGCATCAGGGCGTTCCTTGAAGAGTAATTCGACTACGGTATTTGGTTCGGCATTTCCGCAAAAAAAACAACTGGAAAATGCATAACGACTTAACGCATATTGACTCCCTTCGACATCTACAGGAACAAGATACCCTTGGAGTACAACCTCTTGCAACTCATAAGCATCCAAATAGGAAGGAAATTGTGGAGAATACAGTCCATCCGGGGTTGTGGAGTAAGGCACAGCCAACAGCTCCCATGGGACGACCTTTTGGGAAAATGCAGGACTGGCGATCAAACTAAAGACAGTAGCGAGTATGATTCTTTTCATTGCTTATTCAGATTGATGTACAATAAAATGGTGGATACTACTAACGGAAGTAAGCCTAGGCCTGCATTCATAAGACTCAAAGAAAGTCCCATAATGTCAAACAAAGTTAAACCAGCGATCAGTCCTAGTAACCCTGAGAAGATATATAGCCCATAAGTAGCTGTAAAAACTACCGACTTTGCGATGCCTTTGATACGAAGCAACAACACTGTGGATCGTTCCGTCATGCCAATAAAAAAGAGAAACCCGATAAAAAGTAATGCCACAAAAATCGACACCATTCTTCCGTAGATGGCGGCACGATCTAAAGTTGGCTGCCACTGCTTTTGCAATTGGCCAAAGATGAAAACGGGGAAGGCACCTTGTTCATTGGTTCGTTTTGAAATCACTCCCGGCAACATCAACAAACCAGACTTAGACTTTAACTTCATTAATAATGATGTAAACTCTTCTTTAACAGAACTATGCATGCCGGCATATGCTGCATTAGTCACGAAATATGCTTGCTCATCTGATGAACGCTCAGCATTGAATATTCCTACAACCTTAAGATCGTGATGTGCGTGTGTAGCACCCCTTGAGTCACTACCGTGAGAGGAGTGAAGCGTCGCCCCCAAACTCAGGTTGTTTCGCATCGCAAGCACAGTACTAACGGCGATTTCATCAGGATTCGTGGGTTGTTTGCCTTGGTCGAAAGTAATACCGAACCATTCGAAGTAATTAGAATCGGTCCCCACGACGGGAATCCCTTCTATATTATCGCCAAGGGATATGGCGCAAGCCTCTTGAACAAGCGGGTGTTTTCTCCAGTACTCAGCCGTAGCGCTAGGTAAATTTCCAGTGGGGTTTTCCATTCGGTAAAGTGAACTCGCAATAATCTGCGTCGGTGCACCTTTGTACCCGATCACGACGTCCACCAAAGAAGCGCTTTCTTGCCAACGTTCATAGATGTAACGTTGCGTGGCGCTGGGTAAATGGAGTAGTATTGAAGTTATAAACGAGAGGAGTAGGGCGATGCCTAGAACTACCCATCGTTTGCGCAATTGTGCCCTCCATATTTTCAGCACAATCCTCATAAAGCGATGCGGTGGTTGTGGATGTTTCCTTGAAGCAATCGAACATCATGGGTTACGATAATCATTTTTGCCTTTACATTCTCACGGCGAAACCGATCAAATAGACTAATCGCTGCAGTTGCCCAATCATCGTCGAGGGCACTCGTAGGTTCATCCAATAGTATCCAATCCGCATTATCTGCCAGTACCCAAGACAACCAGAAACGTTGCTGTTGGCCTATGCTTAATTGGTCCGGTAATTTGTGAAAGTGGGATTGAAGTCCCAAGGTTTCCGCTATGGTTTGCCATTGTTCGCCTGCCGTCATCGAAAGCTGCTCGTACATCGTCATGTAGCCAATCCAGTACTGCTGTTGTGGCATTAACGATGTTTTTTGTCCTTTTACGATTGAAGAAAAACTTGTTCCCAACTCACCGTGAAGCGCACGAAGTAATGTTGTTTTTCCCACTCCAGAAGGGCCCGTGACCAGGGTAATCCCATCGGGGAANGTCATNTCNGGGTAGGTGATCGAGAAGGAAGGGCTGAGCTGTATATCCATTATCATCAAGTCGAAACTAGTAACAATACCAACGCAACGGCAGCCACGGTATAGATTAATTTACCAATGATACCAAGGACTATACCAAGAGTGGCTAATAAAGCGCTACGTAGACTCTTGACGATATTAGTGTTCGAGCGGTATTGACCGATAAACGCTCCAACAAAAGCGCCTATAAACATTCCCGGTCCGGTTATTAATCCCAAGAGTAAGCCAATCGTTGCGCCGCGTGTAGCTTCTTTTGACCCACCGCCTCGTTTCGTTATGATACCAGGCAAAAGATAATCGCCAATAAAAAATAACAATCCTGTGATTGCCCAGAGGTACAGCCAAAATCCAGCATTCTGCGAAAGGTCATTTGTTTGTGCAAAAAGAATCAAGCCTACGGATGATAATAAAGGGCCGGGTAATAGCGGAAGAACCGATCCAATTACGCCGACGATCAGTAAAATAAAAGCGATACTCTCCATTGGATAAATATACGAACTGCACTACAAGGAATAAGACGCGTATACCTAGATTTACAGGGTGCATTACGTAGTAGTAGATATAGAGACCACAGGGGGCAGGCCGAATGGAAACGACATTACCGAAATAGGTATTGTCCATGTGGAACATAATAAGATTGTGCGCAAGTGGTCCTCGTTCGTAAAGCCCGACCGCAGCATTCCCTATAACATACAAATGTTAACTGGAATTACAGATGATATGGTCGCTGATGCACCTACGTTCAAATCCTTAGTGCCTGAATTGCTCAAGGAATTAGATGGAGAAGTGTTTGTTGCACATTCTGTGAATTTCGATTACAGCTTTATTGAACGGGCATTTAAGGAAGCCGGGGTCAATTGGCGCATGCCAAAATTATGTACGGTAAAATATGCGAAAGCCATGTTTCCAGAGTTTGGCAGGTATTCCTTGTCGCATCTTACGCAGGCTTTGGAGGTTGCCAATGATAATCCACACCGCGCGTTGAGCGATGCGTTGTGTGCCGCAGAGGTGCTTGTTCATTGCTGCACTGCAGATTATGACGATCAAAAGTTGAATGACCCCAAATTGGGCTTGCTCAAGCGCATCCAACTTCCTGACCTTATGCCGGCGCATCATTATGACGATTTACCCAAAGAAGCAGGGGTATACCAATTCCTAGACGCATTCGGGATGCCCCTCTATATAGGTAAAGCCAATAATATCAAAAGTCGTATTACCCAGCATTTCAGTACGGACCAAGGTTCAACAAAGTACCAGCGCCTCATGAAGGAATGCCACAGTTTGACCTACGAGCTGTTCCCAAACGAAACATTGAGCCTTATTTACGAGGATCACCTGATAAGGCAACACTGGCCGCCCTTAAATAAGGCACAAAAGAAGCAGTCCTTGAAGTTTGGTTTGTACAGTTATGAGAATGGTAGAGGAGAGGTGAAATGGGTGGTTCAAAAAGCTATTGGAAGCGGGGCATTGCGCAGATTCGGTTCCTACGTTACGGGACAGCAATGGTTGGCCGATTACCTTCAATTGGCCCGTAAAAATGACTGGACTCAGAGAGAAGCATTGGACCAATTAGTTACGAGTAATCATCAGCGCCTCATTTTGGCACTTCCTTACGAAAATACAGGAGCACTTTTTATCGAACGCGGAAGTATTACTGGAATCTACACTCATGACGATTACCTCACAAATGAAGAGTGGGCGAGAGCTAACTTTATACCAGTCAGTCCTTCGCCCACTATCAATTCTATCGGTATGAAGCTTTTAGAACAGCATCCCGATCATGTATTTCTACTCTAAGGCTACTCTTTTAAATCTTTGGACTCTTCCTTTACGGTAGATTCTTCGTCGGCACTTGCCTCAGGAAGTTCTTCAACTGCATCCTTAGCNTCAACTTGAGGTGCTTTGTCTACTTTAAACACTAGAGTTTTATCGTCNAGGCCAATATGAATAGTATCACCTTCTGTAATTTCCTTTGAAATAATCTTNTCCGCAAGCGGGTCTTCAATGAGTTTCTGTAACGCACGCGCCAAAGGTCTTGCNCCAAAAGCTTCATCAAAACCTTCGTCAGCTACAAAATCTTTCGCTTCATCACTCAGATTGATATGGTAGCCCAAATCTTGGATTCGACCAAACAGACTGCGCAATTCAATATCAATTATNCTGTGAATATNTTCGCGCGANAGCGAGTTAAACAGGACNACATCATCAATTCTATTCAAAAACTCCGGTGCAAAGGCCTTTTTCAAAGCTCCTTGTATCACACTATTCTCAATATCCGATTTGCGTTGGGTGCGAGCCGATGTACCGAATCCAACACCTGTACCGAAATCTTTCAGCTGACGACTACCTAGATTCGACGTCATTATGATGATGGTATTCTTGAAATCAACGCGGCGGCCAAGACTATCTGTGATTTGCCCGTCATCCAATGCTTGCAGGAGGAGGTTAAACACATCAGGATGTGCTTTTTCAATCTCGTCCAAAAGAATCACTGAATACGGTTTGCGACGTACCCGTTCCGTTAATTGGCCACCTTCTTCGTATCCGACGTATCCCGGTGGCGCACCAACCAGCCTNCTAATGGCAAATTTCTCCATGTATTCACTCATATCGATGCGAATCATGTTGTCCTCACTGTCAAAAAGTAACTTCGTCAATTCCTTCGCGAGTTGTGTTTTACCAACTCCAGTAGGTCCTAGAAAAATAAACGAGCCGATAGGTTTGCTCGGGTCTTTCAATCCCGCTCTGTTGCGCTGAATCGCACGAACAATCTTTTTAACGGCTTCATCTTGACCAATGACGTTTGAACGCAATTGATCTTCCATCTGAGACAGTTTCTCAAGCTCCTGTTGAGCTACGCGCTGAACAGGTACTCCCGTCATCATGGCAACTACTTCAGCCACCTCAGGTTCATCGACNGTCTTTTTGTTCAACTTTATACTGGCCTCCCAGGCTTCACGAGCACTTTCAAGCTGCGCTTCCATCTTTTTTTCATCATCACGCAAGCGAGCAGCTTCTTCATAGCGCTGGCTCTTGACCACGGCAATCTTTTGCGCTTTTATCGCTTCCAATTGCCCTTCGAGTTGGGTGATGTTTTCAGGAACTTCAATGTTAGTGATGTGCACACGAGAGCCTGCTTCGTCTAGCGCATCAATTGCTTTATCAGGCAAATGGCGATCGCTAATGTAGCGTTGCGTCAAACGCACACAAGCTTCAATAGCTGCAGGCGTGTAAAGCACGTTGTGGTGCTCTTCGTATTTATCTTTAATATTATTCAAAATCTGTACCGTCTCTTCAGGTGAAGTTGGGTCTACAGTAATCTTCTGAAAACGGCGTTCCAAGGCGCCGTCTTTCTCAATGAATTGACGGTATTCGTCCAACGTAGTGGCACCTATACATTGTATTTCTCCCCGTGCAAGGGCTGGCTTGAACATATTTGAAGCATCCAAACTTCCCGTTGCGCCACCAGCGCCGACGATGGTATGCAATTCATCTATGAACAGAATGATATCGTCGTTCTTTTCCAATTCGTTCATCAACGCCTTCATGCGCTCCTCGAACTGACCGCGGTATTTAGTGCCCGCAACCAAACTGGCCAAATCTAAACTAACCACGCGCTTATCGAAAAGGACGCGACTCACCTGCTTATTGACTATGCGCAAAGCCAAACCTTCTGCAATGGCACTTTTACCTACGCCAGGTTCACCTATCAATAAAGGGTTGTTCTTTTTACGTCTGCTTAGAATCTGAGATACGCGTTCAATCTCCTTCTCACGACCCACTACAGGGTCCAATTTTCCCTGCGCCGCAGACTTAGTTAAGTCCTTACCAAAATTATCGAGAACAGGAGTTTTACTTTTCTCTTTCCCGCGGTCGCGCTGCGGCGCTCTTCGCGCTCCACCAGAACGTCCCGCATCGTCCATATCGTCTTCTTCATAGCTCATGGAAGGGGATGGAAGATCTGCATCGTCTGAATCACCTCTGCTGTCCGTTTCAATATAGTTGCTCTGGTATTCGCTTTTAACAGCATCATAGCTTGCACCTAATTGGCCCATGATACCGCTGATAGGATCATTATCGTTACGAAGGATACACAACAACAAATGCGGGGTTCTTATGACCGGGCTTTGGAACAGCTTCGCCTCAAGAAATGTTGTCTTTAATGCTTTCTCTGCTTGGCGCGTCAAAGGCAAGTTTTTTCCACTTACTTGAGTATTGGTGGCATATGGCGCCGCTACCTGTTCAATTTTGCTACGTACTTGTTTTAAATCGAGACCCAAATCCTTTAGGATCTGAATAGCTGTACCGTCACCATCCCTGAGGATGCCCAATAACAAATGTTCAGTACCTATATAATCATGGCCAAGACGGAGCGCTTCTTCCTTACTAAAGGTGATCACATCTCTTACTCTGGGGCTAAAGTTCTCTTCCATAATTGTTGTTTTGTGGTGTACTACTCTTAGAACACAATACGTGCCAAAGGGTTCTTTTCAAATCTAATGGCTCTTTTCGGCAGTTTCAGTGGTCCAATTCAATGGTTTGTTAACATTCGAATGTGGATAAATGCTCTAAGTAAACCCATAGCAGGTGGGACTTTCAGCCCATCAAAAAGCTATATTTGAAAATTACGAAAAAACCCGGCTTCGGCCGCACTAAATACTGACAATATGGCGCAGGGAGAACGCATTATTCCCGTAAATATTGAGGAGCAAATGAAAAGCTCCTACATCGATTATTCGATGTCGGTCATCGTTTCTCGTGCACTTCCAGACGTGCGTGACGGTTTAAAACCNGTTCACCGCCGTGTNTTATACGGGATGCATGATATGGGTGTTACCAGCTCGAAGGCTTATAAAAAATCGGCTAGAATTGTAGGGGATGTACTGGGTAAGTACCACCCCCACGGCGATAGCTCTGTATACGACACGATGGTGCGTATGGCGCAGGACTGGTCCTTACGTTATACCCTCGTTGATGGTCAAGGTAACTTTGGTTCTGTCGATGGAGATAGCCCTGCAGCAATGCGTTATACGGAGGTTCGTATGCGCAAGATCGCTGAAGAGATGCTTGCCGACATTGACAAAGATACCGTCGACTGGCAGTTAAACTTTGATGATTCGTTAAAGGAACCTACGGTACTTCCTACACGCATACCTGGCTTACTAGTAAATGGAGCATCCGGTATTGCTGTAGGTATGGCTACAAACATGCCGCCACACAACCTCACGGAGAGTATCAACGCGATCAATGCTTATATCGAAGACGATACTATCGAGATTGATGAGTTGATGAAGCACATCAGCGCACCAGATTTCCCCACCGGAGGGACCATTTATGGTTACGAAGGTGTTAGAGATGCATTTCACACGGGTAGGGGACGTATCGTCTTGCGCGGAAAAGCGACTATTGAAGAAGTACGCGGTCGTGAATGTATTATCGTAACGGAAATTCCATACCAGGTCAACAAGGCCGAAATGATCAAGAAGACCGCAGAATTGGTCAACGACAAGAAGATCGAAGGAATTTCAGATATACGTGACGAAAGTGACCGNAAGGGTATGCGCGTAGTCTATGTACTCAAGCGTGATGCNGTACCTAATGTGGTACTCAACAAACTCTACAAATACACACAGCTTCAAAGTTCCTTCTCTGTCAATAACATTGCTTTAGTCAATGGNCGTCCAGAAATGTTGAACCTTAAGGACATGGTGAAGCATTTCGTAGCACACCGTCACGATGTAGTTGTTCGTCGAACGGAATATGAACTTCGTCAAGCTGAAAAACGCGCTCACGTTCTCGAGGGATTACTTATTGCCATCGACAACCTTGATGCAGTTATTAAGCTCATACGTGCTTCAGCGACAGTTGACGAGGCTAAATCCGGATTGATGTCTGAATTCAAGCTTTCAGATATCCAAGCGAAAGCCATCCTCGAAATGCGTCTTCAGAAGCTTACTGGTCTCGAGCGTGATAAAATCAAGGCAGAGTACGAAGAGTTAATGAAAACCATCGAATACCTTAAAAGTATTCTAGGCGACAAGTCATTAAGAATGGCGATCATTAAAGATGAGCTTATCGAGATTAAGGATAAATACGGTGATGAACGTAGAACGGATATTGAATTCGCGGGTGGCGATGTAAGTATCGAAGATATGATCCCTGATTCTGAAGTGGTTATCACTATTTCGCATGCGGGTTACATTAAGCGTACACCGCTCTCGGAATACAAGAAACAGAATAGAGGAGGCGTTGGAACTAAAGCCGCAAGCACTCGTGATAAGGACTTTATTGAACATGTATATGTAGCCACGAACCACCAGTATATGCTCTTCTTCACTGAGCAGGGAAGGTGTTTCTGGATGCGTGTTTACGAGATACCTGAAGGTAGTCGTCAAAGTAAGGGTAGAGCAATACAGAATTTGATCAACCTGCCACAGGATGATAAAGTATTGGCCTTCATTAACGTCCTCAACCTTAAGGATGAGGACTACATCAACAATCACAATATTGTGATGTGTACGAAGAAGGGTATCATTAAGAAAACTTCTTTAGAGGCATACAGTCGTCCCCGTGTTAACGGAATCAACGCTATTACCATACGAGAAGGGGATACCCTGCTTGAAGCTAAATTAACGAATGGCGAACAGGACATCATGCTTGCGGTACGCAGCGGAAAAGCGATTCGCTTCCCTGAGGCGAAGGTTCGTATCATGGGTCGTAGTGCCTCTGGAGTTCGCGCCATTACCGTAGATCATGAAAATGACGAAGTGGTAGGAATGATCGTGGTCAAGGAAGGTGATGGATTTGATGTGATGGTGGTGAGCGAAGCCGGCTACGGTAAGCGTTCCTCATTAGAGGATTATCGTATCACCAACCGTGGCGGTAAAGGTGTCAAAACCATTACTGTAACGGATAAAACAGGTGAACTGGTCTCTCTTAAAGCAGTGACCGATGAGGACGATTTGATGATCATTACGAAAAAAGGCACCATGATTCGTATGGGTGTCGATACCTTAAGAGTAATGGGTCGTGCCACACAAGGTGTCCGCTTAATCAACCTTCGTAACGGAGATGAAATTGCATCCATTGCAAAAGTTCCAGCAGCTGAGGAAGAAGAAGGAGAACTACTCGACGCGGACGGCAATGTAATCATCGCAGTAGAAGGAGAGGAGAATGCATCAGCACCCGAAGCTCCTACAGAAAGCGAAGATTAATAACATTATTTTGAACAATGGCGCGGTGTTTGTTCTTTTAGAGACACTTACATTTGTGACCTTATTTAAAAATTGAAACTGAAAACAATGAAAAAAGTACTCGTCGCCTTGTCAATGGCAATGTCTTTAGGTCTTTCTGCACAGGAGGCTCCTAAAGTAACTAGTGCAATTATCGCATTAAGAGGCAATGAATTGGTAGAGGCTAAGGGCTTTATTGATGAAGCAACCGACATTATCGCTAGTAAAAACCAAGCCGAGATTAAAGAAAAAATCTTATCAAAGTTTTACTACAACAAATCGTTAATCTATTCTAAGATTGCTGCTTCTCCGGATGCTGCTATTAAGGCGCTCGACGAGAATGCAAATGATGTGGCTGCGCAGAGTATTTTGGATTTGATCAAGTTTGAATCTGTAGCTAAGAAGCAACCGTACACGGCCGATGCCATTCAAAATATCCCAAACATTGCCTACAACTACCTCATTGAGGCAAGTGCGGCATACGAAACAGGAGATTATGAAGGTGCTTATAACGGTTACATGAGTGCTTACGAGCTTAAGAAAAATGAGCTTCTTGGTAAGTCTGCAAGCCTCGATACAGGATTGTTATTTAATGCAGGAATCATTGCTGGTCAGGCCGGTAATTTAGAAGCAAGTGTAGGCGCATTCCGCAGTTGTTTAGATTTGGGTTATACCGGTGTTACGTTTACAGCTACTGATATCCTGGGAAATCCTAAGCAATACCCGAACAAGGCGGCTATGGAGAAAGATATCACTGCGGGTTTAGCTACAGATCCTGTGGTAGGTGAAGATGTTCGCCCGAGTGTTTACATCAGCTTAATTAATGCTTATAAAAAGTTAGAAGATGCTGAGAAGTATGATGCTGTATTAAGCGAAGCAAGATCTAAATACCCTGAGAACAAGGATTTACTAGATATTCAGTTACAGTCTTTCCTTGACAATAAGGATTATGATGGCGCTTTGGCCAACCTTGATGAAGCCATTGAAAAGAATCCGACCAAAGGAATCTATCACTTTGTGAAAGGTAATATCCTACAAACCGAGTTGAAAGATTTAGATGCGGCACTTACTGAATACAAGCGTGCAGTTGAATTGGATTCTACGTTAAGTGATGCAATGTACATGTGTGGTCTAGTTTACATTGATCGTGCGAATGAAATCACTGAACAGATGAATAACCTAGGTTTGAACGAAACGCGTAAATACAACGCGTTAAAGGACAAACAAAAAGGCGTATTCGAAGAAAGCTTACAGTATTTTGAAAAGTCATACGAAATGAATCCTGAAGATATGGACATTGTTCGTGCACTTATGGAGGTTTACCGTAAGGTTGGTGATTACCAGAAGTCTATGGACATGAAGGCGGTTTTAGAAGCCGCTGGCGAATAATCCAGACCTAAAGAAAACATTTGAAGACCTCAGTAGATACTACTGGGGTTTTCTTTTGCCTTTTCTATGTTTTGGTTATAATATATATTATGTTAAATAGTGTTTTTATATAATGAGAGTGTCTACCCCGTTGTAGGTTTCGAGCCGCGTTTCATTGTGCCCTTAGTCTTACTGTAATTATCTTTTGAACGGGCCATCTGATCTTCGTAACGCGGATCCGGAATAACAGCCAGCTTATACAAAGCCGAAGCCTCGATGCTGTAAAAGCCAAATTCTTCAACTACACGGCCTTGAACCTTATAGAGTCCTTTACCGCGGAATGGAAATTGAGCAGCAATGTTTGGAAAATGTACGCTATCTAGAAAATCCCCGTTCTGATCTACGAATGTGGCGAAATTCATACGGTCTCCTTTTTGCGTCTTTGTATCCTTGACGGTAACCAAATATCCATAAGCAATCACAAAATGTCCTAGTTTCTCTGGAAATTCTATGGCTGTAGTCCCTTGATTCATAGGCTCATCTGCTAATAAAAACGGATCAGCCAATGGAAATCCTAGTAATTCTATTTCATCGAAAGCCTGCTCTAATGCAGATTGCTCTAAGAGCGGAACCTTATAGTCGTGCGAACTCACCGTTCCCTTAAATAAACTGAGTGATGCAGCGGGTACAGCCGACTGTTTGTGTCCCTTGAGCATGTGGTGCGCTTCCCACAATAATGTTTGTTTGGCTACGCCTGTAAACCTAAAAGCACCTATTCTGATCAGCAGTGATAATTGTTCAATGCCAATAGGTACGCGGTCTATAAAATCTGTAAGATTACTAAAGGGGCCTCCCTCCTGTCTTTCCCGACCTATGGTCACTCCTACGGTCTCATCTAAACCGTGCAGCAAAACAAAACCTAAATAGATTGTTGTTCCGCGAATGACTGTGGGGTAATCGCCCTGCTGTACACATGGAGCTTCCACTATTCCGCCAAGTTTCCTGGCCTCGTGTACATAAAACTCCGTACTGTAAAAGCCGCCGAAGTTATTGATGACAGCCACCATGTACTCCAGAGGATAATGTGCCTTTAAATAGAGGCTTTGATAACTTTCAACAGCATAAGAAGCACTGTGTCCTTTAGCAAAAGCGTAGCCCGCAAAACTTTCTATTTGACGCCAAATATCCTGTGCCAATTCCAAACTATACCCACGTGCCTTACAGTTTTCAAAGTACTGATTTTCAACACGTTTAAACTCCTCTCTTGAACGAAATTTCCCCGACATACCGCGGCGCAAAACATCTGCTTCACCCAAAGATAAACCGGCAAAATAATGGGCCACTTTAATCACATCCTCCTGGTATACCATCACCCCAAACGTATCTGGCATGATATCAAGTAATACGTGGTGCGCATCTTGACGCCGCTCTGGATCGGTGAAGCGCAATATGTATTCGCGCATCATACCACTGTTACTAACCCCCGGGCGTATAATGGAACTTGCTGCAACTAAACCGAGGTAGGTATCCACCTTTAGTTTCTTAAGCAGCATGCGCATCGCAGGCGATTCGACATAAAAGCAGCCCATGGCCCTGCCGTCGCGCAAAATAGATTTGATTTTCTCATCCTGCTTGAATGCCTGTAAGTTTCGGATGTCTAGGAGTCTGTCCTCTGGTTTATTCTTACGAATAATATGCAGCGCATCTTGAATTTTAGAGAGCCCGCGTTGACTAAGGATATCAAATTTGTGTAGTCCAATATCTTCTGCCACCACCATATCAAATTGCGTTGTTGCAAAGCCTTTCGGTGGTAAAAAAGTCCCTGTATGGTAATGTATGCTCTTTTCAGCAATCAAAATCCCTCCAGCATGAATGCTTAAATGGCTTGGAAATCCCTGGATATAAGTGCTATAGCGTAGTACGAGGTGGCCTAATTGGTCCAATTCATTGCTAGTAAACTTCCCCCTACTCAATTTATCTATCTCATGTTTAGGCAGACCAAACACCTTCCCCAATTCACGAACTACCGCGCGGTATTGAAACGTATTGTAGGTAGCTAGTAGCGCGGTGTGCGGGAAGCGTTTAAAGATGTATTGGGTAATATCGTCTCGATCACGCCAGGAAAAATCAAGATCAAAATCTGGAGGAGATGTCCGGTACAGGTTAATGAAGCGCTCAAA
>JGI26084J50262_1000646_pt1 | contig 19968 bp, 22 predicted proteins | sample SaaInl6LU_22_DNA_FD_50262 | JGI IMG/M metagenome (IMG submission 50262) | reverse complement strand
GCCGCATGTTCGGCAAAGCCCTGCAATGCCGCGCATGTGGTAATTTCAAAATAGGTGATCGTCTCACCGCCATTGGCGCTGTAGCAGCGATCAAGCAGCTCGGTAAGCGCCGCTTCGCTGATCAATTCACCGGCAATGCGGATGCGTTCATGGAATCTCGCCAGATGCGGCGAGGTATAGGCGTGAACCGTTCGCCCCGCCCCTTCGAGACCTGCGCGGATCATGGCCTGCGTGCTGCCTTTGCCGTTGGTGCCGGCCAGGTGAATGACGCTTGGCAGCCGGTCTTGCGGGTTATCCAAAGCCTGCAGAAGCCGCCACACCCGGTCTAAGGTCAAATCAATGACCTTAGGATGAAGGGCCATCATCCTCTCGAGGATGATGTCAGAATTTTTTGATGTCATTTCGCGCGGTTCGTTTCGGCAGAGGGCTCATCGGCCGAGGGTTTCGGCAAATCACCTTTGATAGCCGGAGATTGTTTCAACAGCATCCGGGTGATGGTGATCAATTCATCGCGCATTTGGGTGCGATGTGTCACCCGGTCTAACATCCCGTGATCCAACAGATACTCAGCACGCTGGAACCCTTCTGGCAATTTCTCACGAATGGTTTGCTCAATGACCCTTTGGCCCGCAAAGCAGATCAACGCATTGGGTTCGGCGATATGCACATCGCCCAGCATCGCGTAGGAGGCGGTGACCCCGCCTGTGGTGGGGTGAGTGAGCACAACAATATAGGGAAGGCCCGCCTCTTTGAGCATTTGCACGGCAACGGTGGTGCGGGGCATTTGCATCAAGGATAAAATCCCCTCCTGCATCCGTGCGCCGCCGGCGGCTGAGAACAATATCAGCGGGCGCTTCAGCTCAACTGCGCGCTGGGCCGCGGCGATGATGGCGTTGCCAACATACATGCCCATCGATCCGCCCATGAAGGCAAAATCCTGGCAGGCAGCAACAATACCCGTGCGGCCCATTTCACCTTCCACAACCAGCATGGCTTCTGTCTCGCCGGTTTTCTTTTGTGCGGCTTTCATTCGGTCGGGATATTTCTTTTGATCGCGGAAATGCAGCGGGTCGGTGATGGGTTTTGGCACATCCACTTCAACAAAGATTCCACCGTCAAACAGGGCTTCTAGGCGTGCGCGCGGGCTGATGCCCATATGGTGATCGCANTGGGTGCAGACGTTCAAATTCTCCGACAGCTCGCGGTGAAACAACATCGTGCCGCATTCGGCGCATTTGGTCCAAAGNTTTTCGGGAACTTCGCGGCGTGAAAACAGCGAATTAATCTTTGGCCTGACGTAATTAGAAATCCAATTCAACGGGTGTGTTTCCTGTTTTATACGACTTGGGGTCAGTTAATCATCTACGGGCAAAATTGCAACTCACCTGCGCAGTGCGATGCGGACAGTGAGATAGGCCAGCAGGAGGAAGGCAGCATCATATGGCATGAGCGAGATCAACCGCTCCTCATCCATGATTGAAAAATCATAGGTAAAAAACGCCAGCCCTCCGAGGTAGTCTGGAAACCCACAGAGAACAATGGCATAGAAGTTCCAAACAAAATGAAACGCAATGGCCGGGCCCAGCGTGCCACTGCGCGCGGTGAGGTCAGCGGCGATCACACCAAAGAGGGTTGTGGACAGCGCGATCCAGGGCGCCGCCGCCCCCATGACGGCGGGGTCATAATGCAAAAGGCCAAAAATTGCCGAAGGGATCATGATCCAGAAAAATCGATGCAGGCCAAGCGCTGCCAATTGGCTTTGTAAATATCCGCGAAATACCAATTCTTCCGCACTGACCTGAATGAGCAGGAACGCCAATGTGAGGGGCAGCAGGCCGAGCCATTGGCTGAGCGGGAGGTTTTGCACGAACGTGGTGCCATAACTTGCGATGACAGCCACGACCGTGGCCATAACGAATAAACTGCCTATGGTTCTGAAAAATTGCCCTTTTGCGCGGGCGAATTCACCGATGAGCAAAAGCGGGCTGTGGTGATGCAGGCTCCAGACCGTGAAACTGACGGCAGCAGTCATGAACACGAAACTGCCCAATATGACAAACATTTGACTTGGGCTGCTGGGGCCAGGCAGTTGCAGGGTCTGCTCAAACCAAGCCTCGCCCATAACGGACAAAAGCACCTGCCAACTGAGACTTACGAGCAGCATGTAGAGTAGGGCTGTGATCACAAGTCCGAGGATGAGCCTCAGAAGGCTCGCCTTTGCCCGTGCCGGGGCGATGAGGGCTTCATAGGGTTCGTAAGACATAAGATAAGATACTGCGCGCGCGCTGTGCTGGCCAGCGTGAAACGCAATTATGCGCAAAACTTGGCTGACCTTCACCCTTGTCCCAAGCTCGTGAAGCGCTTAAACAACCGCAAAGCTATATATAAAGGGTCCTGCAATGAATAAGCCTGCCTTCGACAAATCCAATCTGCCCAGCCGACATGTGTCGGTCGGTCCCGCGCGTGCGCCGCACCGTTCCTTTTATTATGCGATGGGCATGACCGCCGAAGAAATCGCACAGCCTTTTGTGGGCGTCGCCACCTGTTGGAACGAGGCAGCTCCTTGTAATATTTCGCTCAACCGCCAGGCTCAGGCCGCTAAGATCGGTGTGAAACATGCCGCCGGAACCCCGCGGGAGTTTACCACAATCACCGTGACGGATGGCATTGCTATGGGTCATGAGGGGATGCGCTCCTCCTTGGCCAGCCGCGAGGCGATTGCCGATTCCGTTGAGCTGACCGTGCGCGGGCATTGCTATGACGCGCTGGTGGGTCTTGCCGGTTGCGACAAATCCTTGCCAGGTATGATGATGGCCATGGTGCGGCTCAATGTGCCATCGGTTTTTGTCTATGGCGGATCCATCCTGCCGGGTACGATGAACGGCAAAGACGTGACGGTTCAAGATGTGTTTGAAGCCGTGGGCCAGCACCAAGCCGGTCAACTTTCAACCTGTGAGCTTGAAAAACTGGAAGCAGTGGCTTGCCCCTCAGCGGGTGCCTGCGGTGGACAGTTTACGGCCAATACAATGGCCTGTGTCTCTGAAGCGATTGGCCTGGCCTTGCCAAACTCCACAGGAGCCCCAGCACCCTACGAATCGCGCGACCAATATGCTGTTGCTTCCGGTGAAGCGGTGATGAACTTGCTGGAGAAAAACATNCGCGCCCGCGATATCGTGACATTGAAATCTTTGGAGAACGCGGCGCGGGTTGTGGCCTGTACGGGCGGGTCGACCAACGCCGGCTTGCACCTGCCAGCAATTGCCCATGAGGCAGGCTTGGAATTTTATCTTGATGATGTCTGCGACATTTTCCGCGATACGCCCTATTTTGTCGATTTGAAGCCTGGCGGGCAATATGTCGCCAAAGACCTCTTTGAGGTTGGTGGTGTTCCGGTTGTGATGAAGGAGCTGCGCAAAGCGGGTTTGATGCACGAAGATTGCATGACCGCCACCGGGCGCTCCATGGGCGAAGAGCTGGACTTGATCGAGCGTGAAGCCGATGGCCGGGTGATCTATCCGGTCGAAACCCCCATCACAAAAACGGGTGGCGTTGTGGGCCTCAAAGGCAATCTTGCTCCGGAAGGCGCTATTGTGAAAGTGGCGGGCATCGCCGCACAGCATCAGATTTTCACAGGTCCTGCTCGGGTGTTTGAGTGCGAAGAAGACGCTTTTGAAGCTGTGAAAGAGCGTGCCTATGAAGAAGGTGAGGTCTTGGTGATCCGCAATGAAGGCCCATCAGGGGGCCCCGGCATGCGTGAAATGCTCTCCACCACAGCGGCGCTTTCTGGCCAAGGCATGGGCAAAAAAGTTGCCCTCATCACAGATGGGCGTTTCTCCGGCGCGACACGCGGTTTTTGTGTGGGTCACGTGGGGCCTGAGGCGGCGGCCGGTGGCCCGATCGCTTTGATTGAAACGGGTGACGTGGTCACGATCAATGCTATTTCTGGTGAGCTGAATGTTGATTTGACCGACGAAGAATTGGCCGAACGCAAAGCCAATTGGAAAGGCCCGCGTGAGACCATCTACGCCAGCGGCGCGCTTTGGAAATATTCGCAATTGGTGGGTCCAACCTACCAAGGGGCGGTGACCCATCCCGGCGGCAAAGCAGAGCGTCACGCGTATTTTGATCTCTAAGCTTCTTTTGGCAGCTGGCATTTTTGCACTGGCTGGCTGCCAAACATATCTATTTGAAAACACACAACCCGCCGGCGCTCCCGGTGCTCGGGTATCCTTGCCCAGCGGGATCACAATTGGGGCGCCGAAAGGCTATTGCCGCGATGGCCGCAGTGGGCGCCGGGGCGGGGTGGTCTTTGCCAGCTGCGTCAGGCTGCGCGGCAGTGATGCGTTTGACCCCACTTATGGCACATCTGTTGACCGGTGCCGCGGCCGGTGCNAAAAGTNATTTACAGGCGCTCGCAGGGTTTGTCCGCAAGGACGCGGGCAAAGGNTGGCTTGCGGCGAGCGGAAAAGCCGACGACGTGTCGATTCACGCGGTAAAACGAAGCCGGAATGCGCTTTATGTCGAGCTCACAGATCGATCGCGCCCGGGCTATCTTGGCGCGCGGGGGTGGAAAGCCTTTGTGAATGTCGCAGATCAGCTGGTGGTCTTAGGGGTCTATTCTGGACTGGGGTCGAGCGTTTCGGGAATTGACGGTGAAGAGCTCCTCCGCGCCTTTGCTCAAGCGACGCTCGCCGCAGAAAACCCAGAGAAATAGCCCATCAGCACAGCCAAGCGTGACGTCAACANCGCCGTCCCGCAGCTCTTCCTTNGCCNTCGACGCGTATATGCAGACGTCGTAAATAGTCTGTAAATTTAACAGAATAATATTTAACTATTTGTAGAATTCCGCGCCTGCCTCCCCTATNAGCAGGAGTATATTGTGAAGTACTTTGGGCATTGAATTGATTTATTTTGGCTATTTAGGGCGGGCATTATCNGCTGCATACCTAAAGTTTTGGCGCAATCGCCTGCAGCGCNCTGCGGGGGAGAAGACCGCCAAGCTCCGCCAGCAGCGGCGCGAGGCCTTGGCGCTTCAGCGCGNGCTGGGTGACGTCTTGCCCCGCATCAATGATGAATTGNACCACAGGCTGCGTGGGTCCAAGGCATATCGGCATGGCTCCAATATGCTTTGGTCTTGGCGCCCTGAGCTCTGGGCCGCGCCATGCCCCTCGGCGGCCGGCCCCGTTCCCCAAAGCGGTGCGCGCCTTGCGTCAAATACCAAAGTATTTTTTGATGATGCGGACTGCGCAGTTATTACACAGCAATTTCGCAACGACATTTCAGAAGCCTTCGCGCCCTATGGGGTGGCTTTAGAGCTGTTTCAATTTGAGGGCAGTTTTCTTTCCCTCGCCATTGATCTGCCCGATGAGCTGTACGAAACCTTTGCCAAAGACGAATTGATTGGCCTGTCCGGGGCAATCGTTGCAGAGCGTCCAACGGGATTTACGGTGCGCTTGAACATCAAACACGGGCCCAATACTGAGCAACTCATTCAGGCGCATGACCTCAGAAATTCGGAGTTCGGATTGGAATTTGATCCTGAACATCTGAAAATCAATGTGAACCGCGTGGAAAAAATTTGGCTGGATCTGGTGTTTGAGACCCCAAATTTTAACCGTATTTCACTTATAGATCTGGCATTTAGCAAGCGACCGCGGGTTGAGATTTAATTGAAAAGGACCGCAACATGAGCAAACTCACGCATTGTGAGCTGAGAAATGGGATTTGGTCAGGGCGGCTGGAAGGCAGCGCGGATGCGCCAAATGTGATCGCGACCTACCAAGGGGTTGAGATTGCGGATATGTCCGTGACGCCCATTTCGGGTAATATTTGGAGCTTGGAGCTCCCCCTGCCGCTTGAGATGCTGTCTGACGGTGTTCACAGCTGTCTCATTTTTTTGGAGACAGGTGAGAAAATCGGTGATTTCACGGTGATCGCAGGTGAAGTATTGGCCGATGATTTACGTGCTGAAATCGCGCGGTTGCGGGCGGAATTGGATCTGCTCAAAACTGTTGTGCGGCGCGGGTTGGCGCGAAACTAGGGGCGCGTCGGCACCAAGATCACTTCGACTCGCCGGTTGATCTCGCGGCCCTCTGGCGCGGCGTTGCTGGCCAAGGGTGAGAAATATCCGATCCCTTCACAACCCACCCGTGTTGGCGAAATCAGAGGGAATTGATCGAGCAACATTTTCCGCACCGCCTCGGCCCTTTGTTTGGACAGATCAAGATTGGCCTCATGTGATCCGCTGGAATCCGTGTGACCTACGAGAGCGATGGATTGATCGCTGTGGCGTATCAAATAGGCACCAAGTGCCTGTAGCGAGGCGAAACTCGCCTTGTCCAACCGTGCCGATCCCGCGTCGAAAGTGAGATCTGCAAGCACATAACGCCCGGTGGCGATGAGATCTGTCTCCAAGACGCCGCTGGCTGATGTCAGCGATGCCGAAGACAGCTCAATCGGCGGTGCGTCCGCTGGTCTGACCTGGGTGAGTTGCACATGGGTTTGACCCAAAGAACGGCTGATCAATAGCCATAGGCCCTGGGTGCCGTCCTTTAGTCCAGATAAAAAGACATAGTCGCCAAGATCCACAAACATGTGCGGGGGAGGCACGACCGGCAGGGTAAAGCGGAAATCATAACCGCCGCAGGTTTGATCTGCGCATTGCAAGGCCAAGTCATAGCCCTGTGCGTCCAGTTGTGGCCAAATTGCAGCCGCCACCGCATCGGGTTTGCGGATCTCGCTGGACTGAAATGTGGTTTTTGTGACCTGTCCTGTGAGGGTGACGCTGGGCACCTCGGAGCCATTCCAAACGCCGGTGGGTACATTCAGGGTCGCCAAGCTCTGCTCACTTTGGCTGCTTTGCACCAGACCGATGGGCATGTCCAGCTCAAGTGCTTGAGCTTGACATGGAAGGAGCAGCAAGAGGGCGAAGCGGCGTAGCATCTGGGTCCTAGCGGTGTTGTGCGTGGTACTGTGTATTTGGGCGCATATCGGTGGCGCTGGCAATCCGGTTGGTCATGTTAAAAAATCCCGCCACCGCTGAAATATCCCAAATATCGCGGTCCGAAAACCCCACAGCGCGCAGGGCGGCGCGGTCTGCTTCTTCTATGTGCTGGCTGCTTTCGGTCATTAGGGCCGCGAAATCAAGCATGGCTTTCTGCCGGGCATCCAAATTGGCGGTCCGGTAATTCATCACCAATTGCTCTCCCAAGATAGGATCTCCGGATAGGGCGCGGACCGCTGCCCCATGGGCGGTGAGGCAATAAAAGCATTTATTTATCGAGGAGACGACCACGGCAATCATCTCCCGTTCCAGTTTCGACAGGCCGCTGTCTGCCAACATGACATCATTGTAGAGCGTGGTGAACGCATTTAATTTATCGATGTCAAAAGCATAGGCTTGCAACACATTCGGCACCATGCCCAGCTTGTCTTGGCAGATGTCAAAATATTTTTGCGTGGCTTCAGGTAACGGTGAAAACCATGGGCAGGTCCAAAGCGGTGGGAGAAGAGGTCATGCTGTGTCCTTTATGCGGTAATGATAATGCCCGACGGGACGCATTCCCAAAGAGCTGTAAAGACGATTGGCGGCTTGATTGTCGCGGGTGGTCATCAGGGCCATGTATTTTGCGCCGTGATCTTCCGCCCATTTTGCGGCCTGTGCCATCAGTTTTTTTGCCACGCCCCTGCGGCGGTAGGATGGCAGGACCTCAACCGCATGCAGCATTGCAATCTCGCCATCAAGCGCCAGAAATCCCACCCCGGCGGGCGTGTCTCCGCTGCGGGCGAGCAGGGCGGTCTTTGGCGTCTGCACCCGGTGCATCAGAGCGATGCGCGGTTCCTGAATGCCGCCCGCGGCCCAAATCTCACGCATGATATGCAAGGGCTCCCAAATGCAATAGCTTTGCGCCCGAGGCAGGGACGCGGGCCGCAGATGCGCGGTCTCACAAAGATAAAGGGTCACCGGGTCGATGATCTCATAGCCGCGGGCTGCAAGTGATGCGTCGAGGGCTTCATCGCCGTCGCGGATCATAAACAGATGCTCTTGCCCCTGCGCCGTTAGGGTGGCTTCGATCCAATCAATATCGGGCAGTTCTTTTTGGGCCAATGTGACAGCTGACACGCGCTTGCCGCCACCCGCCCCATCGCGAATCTCCCAGCCGGCCTCTTGGCGAGTCCTGCGTGCGGGCCAAGTGGTGTTTGTGGCTTGATACAATCGCTGAGCAGAGGGCAGGGTCATTGCGGAAATTCGCCCTTTAATGCTGTCAGTGCTTTTTGCAACTGGCTGTCATCTGTGCCGCGCATGACGATATTCGCGCCAAATAGCCCGTCTTTTTGGAATGGATAGCAGCCGATGGACAACTGCGGGAAAGCAGCGGCCAAGGCGCCAAGCGGTGCCGCGATATCCCCCTCGCCGCGATCGACCCGATAGGTGACACTGAGCAATGGCTTGCCTCCGGTGAGGCTGGGAAGAATGCTGGCGAGCATGGCCTGAAAAATTGAGGGCACCCCCGCCATCACATGCACATTTTGCAACGTAAAACCGGGCGCTTTGCTCACCGGATTGTCGATCAGGCACGCCCCGTCTGGGATCCGTGCCATGCGCAGACGTGCGTTATTGAGCTCTTGGCCATTGGCGTCATAATGGGCTTGCAGAATGGCGCGGGCATCGGCGCGCACGCCTATTGAGACGCCGAAGGCAGCGGCAATGCAATCGGCGGTGATGTCATCATGCGTGGGGCCAATGCCGCCGCTGGTGAACACATGGGTATAGGCGGCGCTAAGGGCGCGCGTCGCATTCACAATCGCCTCTGGATCATCGCTCACCACACGCACTTCTTTGAGATCAATGCCCTGCCCGGTCAGTTGGCCGGCCAGATGATACATATTGGCATCGCGGGTCCGTCCAGACAAAATTTCATCGCCAATGACGAGCATCGCGGCTGTTGGATTTGGCATTGGGCATCCTTGCGTTCGAATATCTGTTAGGTATAGGCCTGCTCTATGCGCTTTCAAACCCCTCTTGTGCCAGGTCGGCTGATCAAACGTTATAAACGCTTTTTAGCCGACGTAATTTTGGATGATGGTCGGCAGGTGACCGCTCATTGTGCCAATCCTGGCGCCATGATTGGCCTCAAGGAACCGGGCCTGCGTGTTTGGCTTGAGCCCAATGATGATCCCAAGAAAAAGCTCAAATTTGGCTGGCGGGTGGCGCAACTGGACACCGGTGCATGGGTTGGGATTGACACAAGCTTGCCGAATAAAATCATTTATGAGGCCCTGCGCGACCAAAAAATCGCGGAACTTGCAGAGTATGACACCATCCGGCCCGAGCAGAAATATGGGGCAAACTCGCGAGTGGATTTCTTGCTCAGCGCGCCAGCTTTGCCGGAGGCCTATGTTGAGGTGAAGAATGTGCATCTTTGGCGCAGCGGAGATTGGGCTGAGTTTCCCGATACCGTCACGGCGCGCGGGCTAAAACATTTGGGCGTTCTGGGCGATATGGCGGAGGCGGGCCATCGTGCGGTGCTGATCTACTGTGTTCAGCACACGGGCTGCGCTCGGTTCCGCCTGGCGGAAGATTTGGATCCAGCCTACGCGGAGGCGTGCAAACGCGCCCTGCAGCGTGGGGTTGAGATGCTGTGCTACAGCTGCGCGGTGAGCCATGAGCACATCACCCTTGAGCGGGCGTTACCGCTTGATTTGCCCGCGCCGGGGCAGGGGTGAATTTTTCCCGTCATGGTCTGGCCGAGTGATTGGCCTTGGCCTATACAGGATGAAGATTTGATTTAGGAGCATTCACGTGACCTCAGCCCGTGGACGACTGACCAAAGATGGTATCCGAATTTATGAGCCCGGTGACTTTGCGGGCATGAAAGAGGCTGGCCGCGTCGCAGCGACCATTTTGGATGACATCATCCCCTATATCACCGTTGGACAAACCACGGGCGAGATTGACCGGGTCATCACCGATATGGTGACCGCGCATGGGGCGATCTCGGCCACGATTGGCTATAAGGGCTATTTGCACGCCAGCTGTATTTCGGTCAATCATGTGGTCTGCCATGGAATTCCCGGGGACAAGCGCATCAAAGATGGCGATATTCTCAACATTGATGTGACCGTGATCGTCGATGGTTGGTATGGGGACACCAGCCGGATGTATGTGGCTGGAAAACTGCCGCGCAAATCCGAACGGTTAATCCAAGTGACCCATGACGCTTTGTTCAAAGGGATTGAGGCGGTCAAACCTGGCAATACCTTTGGCGATATCGGTCATGCCATTCAAACCTATGTGGAAGCCCATCGCATGAGCGTGGTCAAAGACTTCTGTGGTCACGGCTTGGGGCAAGTGTTTCATGCGCCGCCCAATGTCTTGCATTATGGCCGTGCCGGCACGGGTCCTGTTTTGGAAGAGGGCATGTTCTTTACCATTGAGCCGATGGTCAATCTCGGACGGCCCGAAACGAAGGTTCTGGCTGATGANTGGACCGCTGTGACCCGTGACAAATCGCTCTCTGCGCAATTTGAGCATTCGGTGGGTGTGACGGAGAAGGGCGTGGAAATTTTTACCCTGTCGCCAAAGGGTCTTTTTCACCCAACTTACGGCTAGGTCTACATAGGGGTTGTCCCCTATGTAGCCCAGATATGTGAGAGATCAGCGCCCTAGGCTTGTGGGCGTCTTGGTTTTGCGTTGCCGCCCATGTTTGGCTTGCCCTTTGGCTTGCCGCCGCGCCCCTTTGGTTTACCGGCGAATTTGGCGCCTGAAGGACCACGCTGCGGGCGTCCGCCATTGCCAACGGGTCCCTGCGCCTGGTCAGACGCCTGTCCTTTTGATTTGCGGCCTTTGGGCTTTGGCGCCTCTAGGGCCGGTCCGTCATTGGTTGGATCCCAGCGCCCTTCGAGCGCTGGCTTGGCTTCAGCGCGCGCCGTATGGGCCTTTGGGGCGCCGCCGCGACCGCCGCGCGGCTGCTCTTTGCCCCAATTATCGTTATTCCGCCGGCCACCGCCAGCGCCGCCACCGCCGCCGCCACGTCCGCTGGGTTGTTTGCGCTTCGGTTTGCGGGTGTCGACGCCGGGCACAAGATCCCAACGCCGACCGGAGGCAATTGGGATTTCCATTTTCAACACTTTTTCAACATCCTTCAATTCACCCATCTCATCGGGTGCCACAAAGGCAATCGCGCGGCCATCGCGTCCGGCGCGCGCGGTGCGGCCAATGCGATGCACATAATTCTCTGGCACATTGGGCAGATCGTAATTGTAGACGAACCGCACATCAGGAATGTCGAGACCTCGGGCTGCAACATCAGTGGCAACCAAAACTTTGATCGTCCCGCCCCGCAGCGCATCAATGGCGCGCTGTCTTTGGCCTTGGGATTTGTTGCCATGGACCGAATCGGTGGCATAGCCCGCTTTGCTCAAGGTCTTCATCAGACGCTCAGAGCCGTGTTTGGTCCGGGCAAAGACGATGGCCGCATCGCTGCGGTGTTCTGCGAGTTTCTCAATCAAGAAATCGGTCTTGGCAGCTCCGGCCACGAAATGCACCTCTTGGGTGATTTTGTCAGCCACCTCGCCTGGACGAGAGACCGCCACGCGTTCGGGGTTTTTCAGATAGGTTGCGGCCAATTCGTTCATATGTTTCGGCATTGTCGCTGAGAACAACATGGTTTGGCGCTCGGCCGCCAGTAAAGGCGCGATCTGGCGCAGGGCATGTATGAAACCAAGATCAAGCATTTGATCGGCCTCATCCAGGATCAAAAATTGGGTCTCGGACAGATCAACGGCCTTGCGCTCAATCAGGTCAATGAGACGGCCGGGGGTGGCTATCAACAAATCTGTGCCTCGGGCCAGACGGTTGACCTGAGCGCTGATCGACATGCCGCCAACAACCAGGCCAACCTTGATATGCGTGCCTTGCGAATAGGCCGTGAGATTATCTTTGATTTGCCCGGCCAGTTCCCGCGTAGGCGCTAAGATCAAACCGCGCACGGTCTTTGGCGCTGGTTTTTTGCCAACTTTCAGCAGATGATTCATGATCGGCAATCCAAAGGCGGCGGTTTTGCCGGTCCCAGTTTGGGCCAACCCCATCACGTCACGCCCAGCAAGAGCATGTGGGATGGCTTGGATTTGGATCGGAGTTGGATCAACAATGCCTTGTTCTTTGAGTTGTTCCACAAGGCGGGGCATCAGGCCCAGTTCTTCAAACGTCATAATTTATCCCTTGCGCCAGACGGCGCAGTTGTAGCGGATCACTTCGATCATTTGGGCGGGATTGCCCTTTGACTGTAACACGCACCCCTAAGGACAGCCCCTAGGGTCGGTTAGGTCAAAGTGCTGCAGGTGCAGTCATAATTGCCAACCGGACAGGGCCGCAGCTAGGCGCTCATGGGGCGGAAGTCAATCCCACAGGTGATGTGCTCATCACCCAAGGGCATGCCCTAGCGCTCATCGCTTTCGGCGGGCGCTTGGATGGGTTGAAGAAATGTCATCGTCGTGCCGCCAAATTTCCGGCTGTCACGCAGCACAAATCCTTCGGGCGTCATGGCGCTGGCCTCTTCAAATATGACCAATGCATCGGCCGCGATCCAGCCCTGAGCCCAAGCGCTGCGCAAGGCCTGTTGCCCTAGGGATTTGCCATAGGGGGGGTCTAAAAATACCAAATCGCAGGGGGTACCGGGCGGCAATTTTGTGGCGTCTTGGGCTAGGAGTTTACAGCGGTCTTGGGCGCGCATCCTTGCGATATTCTCGCCGATCAGCTTTTGCCCAACCCGGCCGTTCTCCACAAAAGTGACATGCTGGGCACCACGCGATAAGGCCTCCAAGCCGAGCGCGCCGGTCCCTGCGAAGAGATCTAGGACCCGAAGACCTTGGAAATTGATCCAATTGCGCAACACGTTAAACAATGTCTCGCGCACCCGGTCGGTGGTGGGGCGCAAATGCGCTGCGGGATCGCCCGCGCCAATCTCAGCCAAGCGCAAACCGCGGTTTTGACCGGCGATGATCCTCATCCGCGCAGCAGGGCTTTGAGGTCACTGCTGGGATCCGCCGCAAGGGCGGGATCCACGGTTTTGCCCGCTTCAATCAGGCGTTTGGCCACCATATAGGCACGCGGATCATTCATCGCATCAACCGCCAACAATTGCCCGGCCTTATAATACCAATGCGAGCGTCCCGCGTCTCCCTTTCGTGCGACAACATTGTCGAACCCTTGATTGAGCCCGGCGATTTGCAATTTTACGTCATATTGATCGGACCAAAACCACGGGGTGGCATGATATTCTTTTTTAGCGCCGAGCATATTTTCCGCCACCACCTCGGCTTGATCGATGGCATTGGGCACGCTTTCCAAGCGAATGCGCCCGCCTTTGTAGGGGAAACTCGCACAATCGCCGGCAGCCCAAATTCTGGCCTCTGAGGTTTGACCCAGCGCATTGGTTTCAATGCCGTTATTGAGCGTGAGACCCGCGGCTTCGGCCAGCCCTGTATTGGGTTGGATGCCGACGCCAACGAGGGCAAAGTCAATATCTAAGGTCTCGCCATTGCTCAGGATCGCGCCCGTGACATGATCTGTTCCGGTCAAGCGGCTCAAGCCAACCCCTTCTAGGAGGGTCACCCCATGGCTTTGATGCAGATCGCGGAAATAATCCGAGGTCTCCTTGCAGGCGACCCGTTGCAAAATGCGCTCTGCCATTTCAACCAATGTGACCTTCAGGCCGCGTTTTGCCGCCACGGCAGCGGCTTCGAGGCCAATATACCCGCCGCCTATAATCAACACATGGCCGCCGCGCTCAAAGGCTGGACGCATGGCATCAACATCTGCCAGCCCGCGCACCGCAAAAACATTTTTCAATCCGCCGCCAATCGCCTCGGGCAGCAGGCGCGGCGTTGAGCCGGTGGTCAGCGCCAGCTGGTCATAGGCTAATGTTTCATGGCCTAGGGAAACCACCCCTGCGACCGGATCAATGGCGGTGACTTGCGCGGCGAGGCGCAGCTCAATATTGTGATCGCGGTAAAGCTCTTGGGGCCGCAAATAGAGGCGCTCCAGCGCCATTTCCCCCAAAAGATAGGTCTTCGACAGAGGCGGGCGTTGATAGGGCGCATAGGGTTCCTCGCCGATCAAAGTGACCGCGCCCTCATATCCCAAGGTCCGCAACTTAATCGCGAGAGAGGATCCGGCTTGCCCCGCTCCGATAATAACAATTCCCGACATTGCGCACGACCTCTGGTAAGTTGTTTCAAGTAACCTATAACTAAGGTCTCGTGATTTTCAACCGATGAAGGAATACCAATATGGCAATATCGCAAGGTGACAAACTGCCGGATGCAGTGCTGCGGCGGATGGGAGATAATGGGCCCGAAGAGATCACCATTGATGCTTTGACCGCAGGCCGAAAAATCGTCTTGTTTGGCCTGCCGGGCGCCTTCACTCCGACCTGTTCATCGGCGCATGTTCCATCTTTTATGCGCACAAAAGATGCTTTCCTCGAAAAAGGTATCGAAGAGATTATCTGTGTGTCCGTCAATGATGTGCATATCATGCGCCAATGGGGCGAGGTCACCGGGGCCACGGCTGCGGGTTTGAGCATGTGGGCAGATCCGGCCAGTGAATTTACCACCGCCATCGGCATGAATTTTGACGTGGAGGTGCTGGGTTTTTACGGTCGCTCGTCGCGTTATGCGATGATCGTGGAAAACGGTGTTGTGACACAGCTCAATCAGGAAACCGAGCGTGGGGTGTGTGATATCTCCGGCGGTGAGACGCTGTTGGAGAGTCTCGGCTAGATCCACTGAGGAAAGCCCTCTGCATAACGTCATTTCAACATAAAATGAGGGCAGTGCCTGCCCGGGGGGCAGGCAGGCGCAGCCCGGTGTTGCCACCGGGCAAAGTGTTGTGGCTTGGACGTTGGGTTATGCAGAGGTCTTGAGGAGTCTAAATCAACTGGCCGCAGCATCCATTTGCTGGGCCAGTTTGATGTCGAGTTCCGACAGACCGCCGCAGTCATGTGTGGTCAAAACCACAGAAACGCGGTTGTAGGTATTGGACCATTCGGGATGGTGATCCAGCTTTTCGGCCCAAAGTGCCATTTCGCTCATCCAGCCCCAGGCGGAGCGGAAGGATTTGAATTTAAAATTCTTGTGCAACGCATCGCGCCCCTCGACCATCTCCCACCCGGAGGCGAAAAGCTCGGTCAGAGCGCTGCGGTCTTTGAGGGCTTGGGTCATTGTTGTTCCTCTACGGTTATAGTTTTGAACGGCCCATAGCTTGTGAGCACATTGATTTCATCATCCACCGCCTCGCGTTCCGCTTCAAGATAGCGGGCGACGGCTTGTGAAAACCCTGCATCGCCAAACCAATGCAGGGAATGGGTGGCCACGGGCAAATAGCCTCTGGCCAATTTATGCGCACCCTGGGCGCCGGCTTCTACCCGCTGCAATCCCTGCGCGATGGCGAAATCGATGGCTTGATAATAGCACAGCTCAAAATGCAGGCAGGGGAAATCTTGGGTGCAGCCCCAATAGCGGCCAAAAAGCGTGTTTTGGCCGATAAAATTCAGAGCCCCCGCGATATAACGCCCGTCGCGTTTGGCCAGCACCAGCAGCATATCGTGGCGCAGATGCGCATGGGCTTGCTCAAAAAATTGCCGCGTGAGATAGGGTGTGCCCCATTTGCGCGCGCCGGTGTCTTGGTAAAAAACCCAAAAGGCGTCCCAATGGTGTGGCTCGATCTCATCGCCGGTGAGCACTTCGATTTGCCCGCCAAAACTCTGCGCTTGGGCGCGCTCTTTGCGGATGTTTTTGCGCTTTCGGCTGCTGAGGTCGGCCAGAAAATCGTCAAAGGTCTTGTAGCCGTTATTGATCCAGTGAAACTGTTGTGAGCGGCGCGGCATGAGGCCCATCTGCGCACCCGCCTCTGCTTCTTCGGCTGTGCAAAACGTGACGTGTAACGAGGAGAGCTCATTTTCCGCAGCCAGCTGCACTGCGGCTTGCACCAAGGCCGATTGCGCGACCGCTTGATGCTCAGGGCGCACCAGCAGCCTGCGTCCCGTGGCTGGGGTATGGGGCACGGCCATCTGCAATTTTGGATAATAGTGCCCACCAGAATTTTCAAAGGCCTGCGCGAAATTATGGTCGAAAATATATTCGCCCTGACTGTGAGATTTGCCATAGAGTGGCGCCACGCCGATGGTGTCATCACCGAGTTTGGCTTGGAGGTAATGCGGTGTCCAGCCGGTACCCGACCCCACCGATTGACTATCTTCCAGAGCTTTCAAAAAGCGGTGTGTGGTGAACGGGTCAATTGGCGGCCGGCCCAGGGCCTCTGGGCAGGCGCAGCGGTCCCATTCGGTCTCAGATATTTGAGACAGGCTGGTGAGCACATTGATCTCAATTTGCGTCTCTTGGCTCACGGGGCTCTCGATTTATTGCCTAAACTCAAGATGCGTCATGTGAGCGAAAGGTCAAGGCAGATATCCCTCAAAAGTGATATTGTCCGCGATGCGGCGCGCGCGGCGCTCTTCATCTGGTGACCTGACGGTCCAACACAGCACGGGAACCCCTTGTGCTTTTAGGGCGCTGACCGGGGGATCGGTTAATTGTGTTTGGTTGTGAGAAATAAACCCCACGCCCGAGGTGCCAAAATCTGAGATTTGAGCGAGATATCCGCGCCTCTCGGCGCTGAGGCTTGGCCAATCGTCTGGCTCAAAACGATCTGTGACCAATCCCAATGGGATATCTGCTCGGATGTTGCCGAAGGCAACAACTGAATGCGGGTTGAATGACATGACAGCCACCTCACCGCGATAGGGGCTCAAAGCCTCTGCCACCGCCGCTTCAAGCGGGCCAACAGCCGGCCCCATGTTGCCATCTTGATCTTTGATTTCAATTAACAGCGGGACTTGGCCTGCGATCAAATCCAAGACCTGTTTGAGATCTGCAATGCTGTCCTGCCCACCGCTGAGAGTGATGCCCGCTAGATCTGCGGCAGGCCTTTGCGCGATGGGGCCGGTTTGGTCGGTGAGGCGGCCAAGGTGATAGTCGTGAAACACCATCGCCGCCCCGTCGAGGCTCATTTGCACGTCCAACTCTATCCCGTATCCCGCCGCTATGGCTGCGCGAAACGCCGCTAGAGAATTTTCTGGCCGCCCGCAGGATGCATCATGCAAGCCGCGATGCGCAATAGGGCGGGTCAGAAAACAGGCGGGAAGGGCTGTCATGCGATTTGAAAAATACCTTCAATTTCAACCGCAACACCCAAAGGCAAGGAGGGGGCAGAGACCGCTGCGCGGGCATGCCGGCCCGCATCGCCGAGGGCTTCGACCAAGAAATCAGAGGCGCCGTTGATGACTTTTGGCTGCTCGGTGTAATCTTGTGTGGAATTCACAAAACCGGATAGTTTGACCACGCGGACCAGCCGGTCGAGATCACCGCCGCAGGCGGCTTTAACCTGTGCCAAAAGAGAAATCGCGCAGGTGCGTGCGGCGACAGCGCCCGCTTCGGTGCTCATCGTGTCTCCCAGTTTGCCGGTGATGAAGCCATTGGCGTCTTGGCTAATTTGGCCAGAAACAAAGACCAAATCNCCCACCTGCACNAAGGGCACATAATTGGCCGCAGGTGCNGGAGCATCGGCCAGGGTCACGCCCAATTCTGCCAGGCGGGTTTCAAATTTTCCGGTCATATCGTCACTCCTTTGAACTGTTCGACCCCAGCGATAGGCGGAAACATGCGGTGAGAAAAGCGAAAATTAATATTCGCGCAGCGCTTGCGCGAAATAGTTGCGGATGGGTTCCAGCAGATAGTCCAAAGGGCGGCGGTTTTGTTTGCGGATAAATACCTGTGCCGGCATGCCCGGGCGTAACAGCGGTGCCCCGTGGTTGCGGGAGGTGTTTTGGGGGAGGTTCAACGCAATCTCAACCACATAAAAGGGTGGGCTGTCTGGCCTGCTTTGGAAGGTATCTGCCGAAATTTTTTGGAGCCTGCCTTGTAAATCTTGCGCCGCGCCTTTGTGCAGGAATTTTATCATACTGGTCTGCCCCACAAAGAGATGATTGATCTGATCGGGCGCGATTTTGGCCGTGATAACAAATGGCTGATCATTGGGCACAAGATGCAAGATTGGCTTGGCCGGTTGTACGACCGCTTGTGCGCCGGAAATGGTCAACCCATGGACAAACCCGCTGATGGGCGCGGTAAGGGTGAGGCCCTCCAGCTCTTGTTTCAGCCGGCGGCGATCTGCGCGCAGCCGGAGCTCTTGCGGGTGCAGGTCGCGCAGGGCTGAGATGGCTGCCTCGTGATCGGCGGCGGCCTGTCGCAACCTGTCGATTTCAATTTCGTGAAGCTGCGTTTGTGCTTCGGCTTGCCGGGCGCTCAGTTGCGCGATCCTGCCGAGCAGAGCAGCCTCCTGCTGTTGAAGCGCAGAGAGCTCTGCGCGGTCGGCAAGCCCTTTGGCGCGCAAGGACAGTTGGGTTTCCAGCTCGTCGCCCAGCAGCGCAAGCTGCCGCTCTGCGGCCTGGGCTTGGGCGCTCAAACCCTCAATCTGCAGGGCAATTTGCTCTGCTTGATTTTGCAATTTTTTTCAGTTTGACGGCGATAGGCGAGATGGGTTTTGAAGAGTTGCACTTGCCCTTGCAACATGCGCCGAACTTCTGGATCCGCGGCGGCTGTGGTCTTCAAAACCTGATCAAATTCGATGGATAGGCGATCATCACGTTCGGCCACCAAACGTGCGCGCCGAGCCATGATTTCGAACAAGTGCCCCTCCGTGAGATCAAGTTGCACGTTTTGTGCATGCCCATCCAGCCGCAGCAAGGGCGCGCCCATTTGCACAATGTCACCCTCTTTGACCCATAGATCGGCCACCTGGCCGCCTGTTGGGTGTTGGACCGCATGGTTGTGACCCATGAGGGCGACATGCCCCCAGGCAATTACCGCGCCCGATAGGGTGACGCAGACAGACCAAAGCGCGAAACCACCAAAAAAACTATGGCGCATAAGCTCCCTATGGCGACATATTTTGTGACACTAAACGCCATGCGGCGCACTCCCACCGGCCGGTGGTATGGAAATGTCAGCATGGTTTTTCACCATTTTTCGCAGGATGTCTTCTTTGGGGCCAAAGGCTGTGATCTGGCCGCTTTCAATCACCATGAGTGTATCGCATTCTTGAATGGCCGCCGGGCGATGCGCGATGATCAGAACCGTATTGCCTTTTCGTTTGAAGCGCCGCACCGCAGCGTTGAGCGCCGCGACGCCCTCATTGTCCAAATTGGAGTTGGGTTCGTCCAAAACCAAAAGCACCGGATCGCCAAAAAGGGCCCGCGCCAAACCGATGCGCTGTGCTTGGCCGCCAGACAGTTGGCGCACATCCGTATCAAATCCCTGCGGCAATTGGGTTATCATGTCAAAGGCGCCAGCATTACGGGCTGCCGCGAAGAGCCGCTCTTGCGACGCCTNTGCCTGATATCTGGTGATGTTTTCGGCCACCGTGCCCGGCAATAGCTGCATTTCTTGCGGTAGATACCCGATATATTGTCCGAGGTTGTCCGTGTCATAGGCGGCAAGGGCTGTCCCACCCAATTGCACCGTTCCATTGGCGAGCGGCAGNACACCCATGGCGGCCAAAGCCAGGGTGGATTTCCCCGATCCCGCGGCGCCGATGATGCCGCAGGCACTGCCGGCTTGTACGGAAAACGATGCCAGTTTTAAGGTGGCGATTTGCCCGCCCGGTGGCACGATCGTNGCTTTTTGCATGGTGAGCTGCGCCGCCGGGCGGGGCAAGGCCAAAGGCCTGTGGCGGGCNGGCATCTGGCTGAGCTGNCCGCGCAAACGCGCCCAACCCAGGAGNGCCCGTTGNGGCACAATCCAAGAGCCGATCAGGACCTCAAGAGGGTTAAGGAGCCGGCCNAAGAGAATGGATGTGGCGATCATGCCGCCCGCGCTCAACTGCTCTTGCAGGACCAGCCAAGCGCC
>JGI26084J50262_1000632_pt1 | contig 20195 bp, 18 predicted proteins | sample SaaInl6LU_22_DNA_FD_50262 | JGI IMG/M metagenome (IMG submission 50262) | reverse complement strand
CTCCTGCGCAGCTAATAATTGGACGCGTTGGCAACCAGCAGACCCTAAGATTGCCGCTTTGTAGTCCTCAAAGAGTGCTTCAAACTTTTCGCCATCCTCTGAACCAGGCGTTATGGGCAATTGAACGATTCTAACGATCATATAAAATCCATTCTCACCCAATCGTGCACTTTCATGCCCAAGAGTTCATTCGATCCTTTTACATGCTCGCCACCACTCTTGCCTACAACGATGCATAAATGCTGGTGTTCATCCCAAACTGCGGCTAATTTTCCCGGGGGTACATCTCCTATTCGATCGTAAAATCGACCGATACTTCTATTTCGAGGGGTCTCAACGGACGGTTTTCTCCCCTTTAATTGCGAGTCGAACATGGCCTTCGTGATGTTCGTTATGCATGTTCCATAATGATCTACATACACTACGGACCCACGGATCGTTTGCTCTTCCACCATGGGCTCGTGCTCTTTAATGCGCTTAACACGCTGAACAACAGGACCAAGCAATTCTAATTTGCCCCCTTCCGCCAAATGGGCGGCCGCAGTGCTAAATAAGGCGAAAACATCATTCGGGTCGACGCCACGAATGTCCAATTGCCGGGCATCAGTAATCTTTGCATCCACCAACAAGCTGGGTAAGGTGCCATTATTTGCAGCGATAAAATATTGGCCGTTAGCTTTTATGCAAACGTAGCTCAAACCCTTTTGAGGACTGCTTCCTACGAAGACCACATGAATAGTGCCTGTAGGGTAAGCGTTGAATGCGCGCTTTAAAAGGAACGAAGCCTGCTGAATATTATGGGGTTCAACACCATGACTTATATCTACCCATTGCAACTCTTTGACACGACGAATAAAGTGCGCTTTTGCCTTGGCAAGCGTCGCGTCTTTATGTCCAAAATCTGAAGTTGCTGTAATGACCGCCATAGAAGGGCTAATGCCGCGTTGAGTATTGGTAAAAATGTAGTTACTTTGTCAAAAGTAAGGCAATTCCGCCTTCATTTACACCATACAAGGTAGCAGTAATTGACAGAACGCATATTTGAACTCACAGGGGCCGATCCAGCACAACTTTACGGACCCAGTAATACGTTCCTAAAGCAGATTGGAACCTATTTCCCAAAGCTGAAGATTGTTGCGCGTGGCCACAAAATAAAGGTGAGTGGTCCTGAAGAAATCGTCCTAGAGTTTGAAGACAAACTTGACGGTATTCTCGCGTATGTTGAAAAGCATAAAATCTTAGATCAGCGTGCCTTCGACAACCTCGTGCAAGCGAGCGATGCTGCAAAAGAAAATTACACCCTGCTGAAGGATGAGGTGATTTTGCATGGTCCATCCGGACGCATCATCAAAGCGAAGACGCCGAATCAATATAAGCTCATCGAGTCAAGTATCGACAACGACATGGTTTTCGCTATTGGGCCAGCGGGTACGGGAAAAACCTATACAGCGGTAGCATTGGCCGTACGGGCGCTGAAAAATCGTGAGGTACGACGCATCATTTTAACGCGACCCGCGGTGGAAGCAGGAGAAAACCTTGGCTTCTTGCCGGGCGATCTAAAGGAGAAACTTGATCCCTATTTGGCCCCGCTGTACGATGCATTGCGGGACATGATTCCGAAAGAAAAATTGGAATTTTACCTTGAAAATAAAACTATAGAGATTGCGCCACTGGCCTTNATGCGCGGACGCACCCTGGACGANGCCTTTGTTATTCTCGACGAAAGTCAAAACACGACTACCTCGCAAATGAAGATGTTTTTGACACGCATGGGAGAAAGCGCGCGGTTCATTATTACTGGGGATACTTCTCAAATCGACCTGCCAAAGCATCAGAAATCCGGACTCAAAGAAGCCATCAGCTACCTCAGTGACGTGAAAGGAATTGGTTTCGTTTATTTGGACGGAAGAGATGTCATTCGCCATCCACTGGTAAAACAAATNATTAAAGCATACGAACAAAAAGATTGATCATGAATCAAGAGCCCACTTATCAATTTTCCGGATTAACGCATTTCTACCGAGGAAAAGTACGCGATGTATACACCATAGGACGCGATGTTCTGGTAATGGTTGCATCGAATCGGATTTCTGCATTTGACGTGGTGCTTCCTCGCCCTATTCCAGGAAAAGGTCAAGTATTGAATCAGATCGCAGCGCACTTCCTTGAGGCTACAAAAGATATCGTTCCCAACTGGCGTCTTGCATCTCCTGATGCTCAGGTGACCATCGGCCATCGCGCAGAACCGTTCAAAGTGGAAATGGTTATTCGCGGTTACCTCGCAGGGCATGCTGCTAGAACCTATAAGAGCGGCGTTCGCGAATTATGCGGGATTGTTCTGCCTGAGGGAATGAAAGAAAATGATGCGTTCCCTGAACCTATTATAACTCCTGCAACAAAAGCGGAGCACGGCGCACACGATGAGGACATCTCACGCGAAGACATTATTGCAAGAGGTATCGTGAGTGAAGCCGATTACCTTCAATTAGAACACTACACCCGTGCACTCTTTAAACGCGGCTCAGAAATGGCCGCAGAACGCGGGCTCATTCTTGTGGATACGAAATATGAGTTTGGAAAACTCGCTGATGGTACGATCGTATTGATTGATGAAATTCACACACCCGACAGTTCTCGTTATTTCTACGCTGAAGGTTATGAGGAGCGACAAAATGCCAACGAGGCGCAGCGTCAACTTTCTAAAGAGTTCGTTCGGGAATGGCTCATGGAAAATGGATTCCANGGCAAGGACGGTCAACAGGTGCCTGAAATGACGGATGATTTCGTTGAATTGGTCAGCAATCGNTACCAAGAACTCTATGAAAAAATTACTGGAAAAACATTCCATAAAGTCAGTGACGAAGGGGCTGAAGAGCGCATTCAAACGAACGTTGAGAACTACCTCTCCACCTTTTCGGGATAAGCCTGTTTAATTTGGAATCGTTTTTGTTGTTATATAGAAAAGTATACATGAAATATAGCCTACCGCTTATCGCCTTCTTACTTCTTTCGAACCTCAGCTTTGGGCAGTTCAAGGTGATAAAATTCGGCGTAAAAGGCGGCGTAAATTATCCGCAAAGTGCGCTGAGTGCTGCAGATATACTCACTATCTACAACGACCAGACCTACGACATATCTAACCTGCAAACGGATTTTCAAAACGGATTCCACTTCGGAGGAATAACACGCATCAGCCTTCCCTTAGTTCCGGTTTATGTCCATGGTGAAGCCCTGTACACGCAGTTCAAAGAAACACTCATTATTACAGANGGTGGTCAGGAAATTGACCTAAGCTCCACTGTGAGACGCTTGGATTTCCCCATTAGTGCGGGTGCTAAATTTGGGCCGGCGTACGCTGGTTTAGGAGGCACCCCATCCCTGCCCTTTGCAGATGCAAGCGCATTGTGGTCTAACGACCAGGAGGCAAACCTTACATGGGGTTGGCATATTCAGGCAGGACTAAAGCTTTGGCGCCTCATGGGAGAAGTAAAGTACGAAGGAGGTTTCGGCATGCTTTCGAGAAACGTGACCTACACAGATAACGGAGGCACCGACTACAACTTTAATTTAGATGCGAGACGGAGTCAAATCATGGTGAGTCTCACTTACTTTTTCAAGTAATTACCCCAATACTTTAAGGTAGCCTAATTGCAGGTAATGGTGCATCACTCCTACGGTATAGGCATCACTTTCTAGGTGCACCATACGCTTCTTCAGTTGCGCGATGTTCGTTGAGTCTGTCGCCAGATAAAAATACGTGTATCCGAGCACTCGGAAATTCTCTACGATGATGGCACATTGCTCTGTTGATTTTCGTCCAGGACCGATCAACACGCCATCCTGAGGCAACATGTAACTGCGCAAAGTGCTTATGCCGACACGCTTACTTTTAGCTTTCCACTGTAAATTTTGCGTGTGCTTAAAATAATGCTCGCGGTCTCTGTCTAAGAGAAATACAAAGGGATCCAGTCCCTCGGACATCATTACTTTTTGCAACCAGGGATAAATGGTTTTAGGACCCTCAAAATAAAAATCGGGAGCTTTATGACGTACTGGAAAGATGCGCACATGATCTATTTCCGCTCCCTTTTTCGCATCTACGAAAATACCGAAGTTTAAAAACTGCTTTTTCTTTGTGACATTGTAAATGGGACGATGCTTATCTAGGGTCGATCGTACCAAAACCTCAGCGACTGCCTCATTACCTAACTCCTCGACCTCAAGTGTTGCCGCCTCCTGCTGCAAGGCCAGTGCTATTTTATTATCGGCAACGAAATGTCGGTTGATGCTGTTTTGCAAATCCTTACTTGAACCCACATAAATGGCCTCGCCTGCCTCATTATAGATGTAATAAATGCCAACTTTATTCTGCATGTTCTTGACCTGCAGCTTGAACGGATTCTTACGTATGCTCGCTTCTTTACTGACGTGAACTTTGTTCAAATAAGCATCGCGATCTTTTTCCAGCAATAGCTTTAACAACTCAAGGGTCAATCGTGCATCGCCTTCTGCTCTATGGCGCGCTGAATTCACCAATCCCAGTTCCTTGCTTACCGTCTTCAAACCGTAATTTTCCCANTCCGGGAAGATGCGCTCGCAATAGGGAATGGTATCAAGGGTAGCGCGATGGTAATCGAATCCCATAGATTCAAATTCCTGCTGAAAAACGCGGTAATCAAAGCTAATGTTGTGTGCGACGAACGTACAATCCTCAGTGATTTTCACCACGCGTTTGGCCAATTCATAAAATTTTGGAGCCGTGCGCACCATTTTATTGGTGATTCCCGTTAATTTAGTCACGTAGGGATCGATACCTTTTTCAGGGTTTACGAGAGATACCAATTGGTCCACTACTTCCCCTTTTTCCAACACGAATATGGCGACATCAATGATTCGCTCCGAACCAAATGTTCCACCGGTACATTCTATATCAACTACTGCAAATTTCATGGCGCATAATTTCTTGCACCAAAGACGGCAGAGCCTATTCTCACGTGCGTGGCACCACATTCCATCGCAATGGCATAATCGCTGCTCATTCCGATACTTAAAGTATCCCAATGCTGCGCCTGCGCATGCTTTTTATAGAGGTCGTTGAGGTCCAAAAACTCTCTACGCACCTGATGCTCATCGTCAGTGTTTGATGCCATTCCCATCAATCCGCGTACGCGAACATTTGGGTATAGGGACATATGCGGCAATAGCGCTTCCAATTCCGCCACAGACCAACCAAATTTCGTTTCCTCCTGGGCAATATGGACTTGCAAAAGACAGTCGATAATGCGGCTTACTTTCTTTGCTTGTTTGTCCAATTCTTTTAAGACTTTTTCTCGATCAACCCCGTGCACCAAATGAACAAAAGGCGCCATGTACTTGATTTTGTTCGTTTGTACATGACCGATCATGTGCCAGCGGATGTCCTCCGGCATGGTCGCTGCTTTGAGCGCCATTTCTTGAACCTTGTTCTCGCCAAAATCACGCTGTCCAGCTTCGTACGCTTCCAATAAAAGCGCTACGGGCTTCGTCTTACTCACTGCTACCAGCTCCACCCCTTCTTGAAGTGAGGCGCGAACGGATTTTAAAGCTGATTGAATTTGTGTCATTTAAAAAGATGAAGAAGTAAACCGCTCCTTAATTTGGGTTCAATATACGTGCTCTTTGGCGGCATCGACCCCTTATTAACAGCGATTTCTTTCAATAGTTTTACACTTACCGGCGGTAAGCGAAATCCCAATGCATACCCCTTTCGCACCATCTCGGCGCTACGGTCCAATTCCGTTTGTCTGTGATAATGTAAACGCCCATCATTTCTAGGATCCACAACATCAAGCAGCGGATAAAGAATAGTATCCAGCAACTCTTGAGAAGGCAAGACCTCTCCCTTCGAGGCTCTACTGCGTAAATTATACCAACTTCCTTCAAAGAAGCATTGGAAACTGATGCCATTNAAATGGTCCGTTGGCGCTTCAATAGGCTCGAGGATATAGTGCGCCTCAAGATCAGAAAGATCGAAGGAATCATTACTTAAGTCGAACCAACGTTCAAATGATTCGATACCGACTTGCTCCTCCGCCATGAACATACAAAGTACGCCCTGAGCCAGTGGATTANCCGGTGCATCCTGTGCTACGCGTACCGATGAGGCCAATCGATGGTGTCCATCGGCAATGTATTTCGTCCCCGATTGCTCGAAGAATTGAACCAATTCATGGGCATGTTCCGCCGGNACCACCCACATGCGGTGACGGTAACGATCCGTAGAGGAAAACTCATACTCCGGTCGTTCCTCCTTGATACTTTCGACCAACGCTGTATACGATTCATTAGTCGAACCAAAGACCAAAACCGGTTCCGCTTGAAACCCAGTAATACTTAAATANCGAGCAAATATGTGTTCTCGTTTAGCAATGGTTTTCTCGTGTGGAAGGGTTGTGCCATTCACNACACTTTCAGCATCCAGCAAGCCTATAACACCCGTATAGGTAGCCGTTGGCGTTTTTTGCTCGTAGAGGTAATACGTTGGATGGGTTTCCTGCATGAAAATACCTTCTTGCTCGAAACGGTTGTAACGGCCACGAACCGCACTGAAACGGTCCTTGTAATTTGCATCCGGCAATGCGTTTGGATTAATGACGTGCAGGAACGTGTACGGATTGTTTTCCAATTTATCATCGAGCTCCTCAGCGCCGTAGGTAATGTAGGAACGGGTTGCTACTAAGTAAGCTTTGTCCCGCGTAGGACGTACCGCTTTAAATGGTCGGAGCATAACACTATACTGTTGGTGGTTCTTGAAGTGAAATTACACAATCAAAAAAGAAAAGCCCCGCGGAATCCGCAGGGCTCATCAAAAAGTTTTGAGTCGTCGTTAAAGACTTGCCGCGAGCGCATCAATATGGGATGCCAATTCAGTCCCAATGCGATCTTGTGCCTCTCCCGTCGCTGCACCAATGTGCGGAGTAAGACTCACTTTTCCATTCATTAAGACTTTCACAGCGGGCGTAGGCTCATTCTTGAAGACATCTAATCCAGCTCCAGCTACCTTGCCGCTCTCCAGCGCATCAAGCAATGCCTCTTCATTAATTACTCCGCCACGCGCAGCATTTAATAAGAAAACACCGTCCTTCATTTTTGCAATTTCCGCTGCGCCAATCAAATCGCCGCCTGGAACGTGTAGTGAAATGAAATCCGATTGTGCCAACACGCCTTCCAAGCCTACATTCTTACATGTGAAGCTTAACGATTGACCGTCAAAGAATTCCAATGCCACATCCATGTGATCATTGTGCATATCGGAGAAAACGACTTCCATTCCCGCACCAATAGCCAATTTCGCCAAAGCTTGACCAATGCGACCGAATCCAACAATACCTAAAGTTCTACCGCGCAATTCCATCCCGCCGGCATAGGCTTTTTTCAACGACGCGAATTTTGAATCACCGTCGAGCGGCATGTTTCTATTGGAGTCGTGTAGGAAGCGTACCAACGTTCGCATGTGTCCCATCACTAATTCCGCGACAGAATCTGAAGACGCTGCAGGCGTATTAAATACCTTGAGGCCTTTCTCACGCGCATACGCCACATCGATATTATCCATACCTACGCCACCGCGACCGATGCCTTTTATTGAAGGACATGCATCAATCAATTCCTTGCGCACCGTAGTTGCTGAACGCACCAAAACCACATCAATCTGGTGTTNGTTGATGTAGCTTTCCAGTTGCTCTTGAGCGACTTTAGTGGTGATTAATTCGTGCCCTGAAGCCTCTATCGCTGCGATTCCCGAAGCTGAAATTCCGTCGTTTGCTAATACTTTCATGCGTGTGTTTTTTCTAATTCTTGCATACAATCCACTAACGCCTGAACACTGTCTAAGCCTAGTGCATTGTACATCGATGCACGGTAACCACCAACATCGCGGTGACCGTTAATTCCGTTTATTTTAGCCGCTTTAACCAGCGCTTCAAAGGCCGTTTTGTGCGCCTCATCTTTCAATAAGAAACATGCATTCATCGTAGAGCGGTCCTCTACCTCAGCAGTCCCCACAAAAAGTGGATTGCGATCAATTTCGTTATACAACAGCGTTGCTTTAGCCGCATTGCGCGCTTCAATCGCTTCAACGCCACCGTTTTCTTTCAACCAGCGCAAAGTCAACATACTGACATATACTGAGAATACAGGAGGCGTATTAAACATGCTGCCTTTGTCTATATGGGTTTGGTATTTCAGCATGGTAGGTATGTAACGGCCCGATTTCCCTAAGGCATCCTTGCGCACAATCACTAACGTTGCCCCAGCAGGACCTAAGTTCTTTTGGGCGCCCGCATAAATCAAATCAAATTTGCTTACATCTACCGAACGAGAGAAAATATCGGAACTCATATCGCAAATCACCGGCACATTCGTCTCGGGAAAAGACTTCATTTGTGTACCGTAAATGGTATTGTTTGAGGTACAGTGGAAGTAATCCGCATCCGAGCTAATGGCATAGCCTTTTGGAATGAAATTATAATTCTTGTGCTTCGACGATGCGATAATAGTCGCACTGCCTAAACCCGCTGCTTCTTTGTGCGCTTTAAATGCCCATGCGCCTGTATCGAGGTATTCCGCGGTACCCGTTTCGCTTAAAAAATTGAACGCGACCATTGCGAATTGTAAAGAAGCACCACCTTGAAGGAAGACCACTTCGTGCGTATCAGGAACCTGTAAAAGTTCCTTTACTAGAGCCACCGCTTCATCCATCACTGCAACAAAGTTCTTACTGCGGTGTGAGATTTCGATGACAGAGAGCCCTAAATTATCGAAGTCGATCAATGCCTTAGATGCTTCCTCGAATACTTGACCCGGTAGAATACAAGGTCCAGCGGAAAAATTATGCGTTTTCATAGTTTGCATTAATGTGAAACACAAAGTTACACGGATGAGCAAAGTCAACATCGATGCGGGATGAAAAGTTTAGGTTATTTTTCACGGGTAATCAACAATTTAAGGACATCTGTGAATCGTTTTCAGAGTTACTGCAATTCCAATCTCTAGTGTGTAACTTTGGTACTTCAATTAAAGAACCAAATCCCACGAATATGTCGAACGGAATTTTTCAAGTACCCACTGCCACCAACGAACCCATTTACGATTACGCACCAGGAACTCCAGAGCGTGAAGCGCTGCTAGCTGCCTACAAAGAGCAGTTCAACAGCACAGTAGATGTCCCCATGTACATCGGCGGCAAAGAAGTACGCACTGGTGATTTAGGCGAACTTGCGCCACCTCATGACCACCAACACAAATTAGGTGTCTTCCACAAAGGAGATGCAAGCCACGTGAGCGCGGCCATCGATGCAGCATTAGAAGCACGCAAGCAATGGGCCGATATGCCTTGGGAACATCGCGCTGCCATTTTCTTGAAAGCCGCAGAATTAATCAGCACGAAATACCGCTACCGTTTGAACGCTGCAACCATGTTAGCGCAAGGAAAAAATTGCTTCCAGAGCGAGATTGATTCCGTTTGTGAATTGGTTGACTTCTTGCGTTACAACGTGGAATATATGACCCAGATTTACAGTGAGCAACCGGAAAGTTCAGTTGGCGTTTGGAACCGTTTGGAATACCGCCCGTTAGAAGGTTTTGTATTTGCTTTGACTCCGTTCAACTTTACGGCCATTGCAGGTAATTTACCAGCCTCCGCAGCCTTAATGGGAAATACCGTGGTATGGAAGCCGGCCAATTCTCAGATTTATTCTGCCAATGTTGTATGGACATCTTCTTAGAAGCTGGCCTTCCCGCAGGTGTCATCAACCTCGTGTACGTTAGCGGACCCGTTGCTGGTGATGTGATCTTTAACCATAAAGAGTTTGCTGGTATACATTTTACGGGCTCAACCGGTGTATTCCAGAGTCTTTGGGGCACCATNGGTGCAAACATCAAAAAGTACCGCAGCTACCCACGTATTGTTGGGGAGACAGGAGGAAAAGATTTTGTTGTTGCACATCCTTCAGCAAAAAGNAAAGANGTAAGTACTGCGCTAGCGCGTGGGGCTTTTGAATTCCAAGGNCAGAAATGTTCNGCTGCATCNCGTGCTTACATTCCNGAGAGTATGTGGCCTGCAGTAAAAGAAGAATTGGTTGCGGATATCGCTACGTTCAAAATGGGTACGCCTGAGGATATGGGTAACTTTATCAATGCTGTTATTGATGAAAAAGCATTTGATAAAATTGCTTCGTACATCGAATACGTGAAAGAACAAAGCGACGCTGAAATCATCGCTGGAGGCGGATACGACAAGAGCAAGGGTTACTTTATTGAGCCCACTGTTGTAGTGACGTCAAACCCTAAGTTCCGTACCATGGTAGAAGAGATCTTCGGCCCGGTATTGACCATTTATGTATATGCTGATGCCGATTGGGACGCTATGCTCAAATTAGTGGATAGCACCTCTGACTATGCTTTAACCGGTTCTATTTTCTCTGGCGATCGTTACAAAGCGATTGAAGCTGCCAAAGCACTAGAAAATGCAGCGGGTAATTTCTATATCAACGATAAACCTACGGGTGCCGTTGTAGGCCAACAACCTTTTGGAGGTGCACGTGGATCTGGAACGAACGATAAAGCGGGATCTTACCTCAACTTATTGCGTTGGGTAAATGCACGCACCATCAAAGAGACGTTAGTTCCACCTACGGACTACCGCTACCCTTTCTTGGGCTAAGTGAAAAATTTTGAATTGCATGAAAAAGGCGCCCGATGGGCGCCTTTTTTTATCCTCTAAATTGGTTGATTTCGCTTTTCGGTAGGTAGACGACTTTTTTCGTTTCAAAGAATTCCGAAGTAAAAACATTCGAAAGATTGGAGATCCGAGCCTTCATGGTGCCGAGCTCCTCTGCAAGGTCACCGCCCTTTAAATACAATAAACCATTGACCCTTTCCGGATCCAGGTTCTTTTGCGAAATTTTACCTTTAATCCAGGGTACAAAGCGTTGCATTTGAGTCACCGCACGTGAAACCACAAAGTCGTACGGCCCTTTAAATTCTTCAGCACGGCCGTGATCTGCACGAACGTTTTCAAGACCTAAAGTTTCGGCCACTGCCAGAACTACCTTGATTTTTTTTCCAATGGAATCCACGAGATGGAATTGCGTCTCCGGAAAAAGAATGGCGAGCGGAATACCAGGAAACCCTCCTCCAGTACCAACATCGAGCACTTTTTGTCCTGGCTGGAAGGAATACACCTTCGCGATGCCTAAAGAGTGTAAGACGTGTTTCTCGTAGAAAGACTCCATGTCCTTACGGGAGATGACGTTGATCTTGGCGTTCCATTCCGTATATAAGTCATGGAGTGCTGCGAATTGGTCCCGCTGGCGCTCCGTCAAATCCGGAAAATGTGAATAGATGAGTTCTACTGTTTGCATGGACCAAAGATAGCGCGGGTGCCGTACTTTTGCGTACAATGAAATTTACTTTAGAACATAACGACCCAAAGAGTGCTGCACGTGCCGGAACCATTACTACGGATCACGGCAAAATTCAGACACCCATATTTATGCCAGTAGGTACCGCCGGCACAGTTAAAGGGGTGCACACTAAAGATTTACGGGAAGATACCCAGGCTCAAATCATCTTGGGAAACACCTACCACCTTTTTCTACGTCCGGGCACGGAAATTTTAAAAGCAGCAGGTGGGTTGCACAAATTCAATGGGTGGGACCGCCCCATTCTTACGGATAGCGGCGGCTATCAGGTGTATAGCCTCGCGAATCAGCGCAAAATCACGGAGGAAGGCGCAACGTTTGCAAGCCATATCGATGGCACGAAACATTTGTTTACACCGGAGCGGGTGATGGACATTCAGCGTGAAATCGGCGCAGATATTATTATGGCATTTGACGAATGTCCGCCGTACCCCAGTACCTATGACTATGCTAAGCAATCGATGCACATGACGCACAGATGGCTGGACCGTTGTTTCAATAGGATCAATGAAACGGATCCACTTTACGGATACGAACAAACCCTCTTTCCCATCATTCAGGGCTCCACCTACGAGGATTTACGCAACGAAAGTGCGGAATATATAGCGAGTAAAAATGCCGACGGCAATGCCATAGGCGGGCTGAGTGTTGGGGAGCCTGCAGAAGAAATGTACAAGCATGCCGCAGGGGCATGTGCCATACTACCGAAGGATAAACCGCGTTATCTCATGGGTGTGGGAACGCCCGCGAACATATTAGAAAACATCAGTTTAGGAATAGACATGTTTGATTGTGTCATGCCCACAAGGAATGGCCGCAACGGTCAAATTTTCACAAGTGAGGGCATCCTAAATCTGCGAAATAAAAAATGGGAGAACGTACATGAGCCACTGGATCCGAACGGCACAAGCTTCGTAGACAGTCAGTATACCAAAGCCTATGTACGTCACCTCATCCACAGCAAAGAGAGTCTGGGGGCACAAATTGCCTCTTTACACAACATTCGTTTCTACCTGTGGCTCGTGGAGCAGGCGCGCGAACACATTATCGCAGGAGATTTTGCATCATGGAAAAACCAAATACTGCCAAAATTAGAGCAGCGGTTGTAGTATGAATACATTGGATCGATACATATTGCTCAAATTCATCGGGAGTTTCTTCCTTACGATGGTATTGATTCTTTCCATTGCAGTGGTTTTCGACATCAGCGAGAAATTGGACGATTTCCAAAACGGCGCGTCGATGAACGAAATTATCTTTGATTACTACATCAACTTCATCGCTTTTTACGGTAACCTTTTCAGCGCACTGATTTTATTCATTTCGACCATTTGGTTCACCTCTAGAATGGCGTCCAATTCTGAAATCGTAGCCATNTTAACCTCAGGGACCAGCTTCCGTCGCCTGCTCCGTCCCTATTTTATCGGTGCCTCCATCATCTGCGCGCTATCGCTGACGCTGAATCATTTGCTCGTTCCACAAACGAACATCAAACGCATTGCTTTTGAAGAAAAGTACGTGACCGGTGTCAACCGCCCGATCAGTCAGAAAATGCACCGCCAAGTGCTGCCGGGGCACTATGTCTATTTTGAAACCTTCTCCGGGGTGCGCGAGAGCGGGTACCAAATGACCTATGAGGTTTTTGAAGACCACCAACTTAAAAGCAAACTCTCCGCGGATTTTGTCCGCTTAGATACCGCAACTGGACGTTGGCGTCTGGACAACTACAGACTCCGCACGCTCGATGACAACGGGATAGAGCAGATCTCTTTCGGTCGTAGAATGGACACTGCACTCGCCTTCACCTCAGAGCAAATTGCACCCAAGCTCAATTCCATTGCTACCATGAACAGTAAAGAATTGAGCCGATTCATTGCTCAGGAAGAGCTCACCGGCAACGAAAATATTGCATCCTACCAAATGGAAATGCAACGCCGGACCTCCTACCCCGTCAGTTCTTATGTCTTTGTTTTGTTAGCCGTAGGGCTCGCGAGTCAGAAGAAAAGAGGCGGACTGGGTGTGAACATCGCAATAGGACTGGTTTTAACGGCCATCTATATTTTTTTCATGCAGCTTTCCGAAACCTTTGCAACGATAGGATTGCTCAGCGCTGAAGGTTTATTGGGAAGACCTTTGCAATGGATCGGGATTCAGCCCGCCGAATTTGCCGTTTGGATACCCAATCTCATTTTTGCTTCAATCGCACTTTGGCGCTATCATAGTGCGCCGAAATAAATACCTCGAATGAAACCACTGAGCAGTCATTTCAAAGACCAATTGAGTCTTCACTTCATCGTCTTCATTTGGGGTTTTACCGCCATTTTAGGACGCTATATTTCTATCGATGCCCTTTCGCTTGTGTTCAATAGAACAGCACTTACCTCAGTCGCCATTGCCGGGTACATGCTTTGGAAAAAGCGTCCGTTCAACGCCAGCGCCAAAGAACTGTGGTTCATGGCTTTGTGTGGGGTTTTGATCGCTGTACACTGGATCACGTTCTTTGGGGCCATTAAAATTGCCAATGTCAGCATCACTTTAGCGGGAGTTTCAACGGGCGCATTGTTTTCGGCCTTGCTCAATCCCATTTTGAATAAAGGAAAATTGGACCCCATTGAGCTGGGGCTTGGCGCTATAGTGGTTGTTGGAATCGTTATCGTCTTTTATGAAGAACCTAATGCGGCATCCATTAAAACCTACGCTTGGGCGGGTTATACATTGACCAATTACCAATTGGGCCTGCTCATCGCACTTTTCAGTGCCTCGCTGAGCGCGAGCTTTAGTATTTTGAATAAACAATTGGTAGCACGCTATCCGCTGCCCGTTCAAGTCACCTTTTGGGAACTCTCTTTCGCCTTCATAGGTGTAGCGCTCTATGACCTTATAGCGGGAAGTCACAACCCCATGACACTGTGGGCAACAACCGCTAACGACTGGTGGTTTCTTGCGCTTTTAGCCCTCCTATGTACCGCCTACCCCTTCATTAAAAGTGTCGAATTGCTCAAACGCCTCTCCCCCTTTAGTGTCATGCTCGCCATTAATCTAGAACCCGTTTATGGCATTCTACTCGCGGCCTTACTTTTCGGAGCAGAAGAGAATATGAATCCCCAATTTTACTTTGGCGTACTCATTATTTTAGGCACCGTAATCGCCAATGGGATTATAAAAGCACAAAAAAGGAAGTCCGGGTCCTAAGGACTTTGTATTTTGCACCACTGATTCAGAACGTAATTATGGATTATTTATCATTTGAAAAACCCATCGAAGAACTTGAGGTTCAACTGTCTAAGGCATTAGAGCTAGCAGATGAAACCGGCGTTGATATGGCGAAAAGCATCGACGATATCCGCCAGAAACTCGATGAGGCTAAAAAGAAAATTTACGGCAACTTAAGCGCGTGGGAACGTGTCCAATTGTCCCGTCACCCACAACGTCCTTACACTCAGGCCTACATCAATGCCATTACCGAAGGGAACTTCATCGAGCTCCATGGAGACCGCGGCGTGAAAGACGATAAAGCAATGATTGGAGGCTGGGGTAAGATCGGCGACCAGTCCTACATGTTTATTGGTCAACAAAAAGGGGTGAATACGAAAATGCGTCAGTACCGTAATTTCGGTATGGCAAACCCAGAAGGGTACCGCAAGGCCTTACGCCTAATGAAACAAGCCGAAAAATTTGGCAGACCTATTGTTACTTTGATCGATACTCCTGGAGCTTTTCCAGGACTTGAGGCTGAGGAACGCGGTCAGGGTGAGGCAATTGCTAAAAACATCATGGAGATGTCGCGCCTTAAAGTACCTGTCATCTGCATCATCATTGGTGAAGGCGCTTCAGGTGGTGCCATTGGCATCGGTGTTGGAGATAAAGTTTTAATGCTAGAGAACACGTGGTATAGCGTGATCTCGCCAGAGAGTTGCTCTTCTATTTTATGGCGTACTTGGGATTACAAGGAAACCGCTGCAGATGCGCTAAAACTCACGGCGAAAGACATGAAAAAGAACGGTCTCATTGACGGCATCATCAAAGAACCACTGGGTGGCGCGCATGCGAATCCCGAGGCCATGTTCGAGATTGTAAAAAGAGAAATTACTAAACATACCAAAGTCCTTCTGAAAATGGATCCACAAGAGCGCGTAGAAGCGCGTATGGAGAAATTCTTCAGCATGGGAGTCTTTGCTGAATAATACCCACTGTGGCTGAACAACCCAATAACAATAATGCTGGTGCACCTGGAAGACCTTCCGGGAAAACAACCCATCTAACTGCGGGAGGACGTATTCCTCCGCAAGCAATAGATTTGGAGGAAGCAGTATTGGGTGCCCTGTTGGTCGATAAAAATGCACTTTCACGGGTCATTGATATTCTTCACCCAGAGGCGTTTTACAAAGAGCAACACCAGCTTATTTACAAAGCCATTGGCAGCCTTTTTGGAGATAACCAACCGGTAGATATTCTGACCGTTGCTGCGGAATTACGTAAGGAAGGCCTGATGAAGCAGGCCGGAGGTGAACGTTACCTGGCCCAATTGAGTCAAAAAGTCAGCTCAGGTGCGCACATTGAGTACCACTCTCGCATCGTTTTACAGAAGCACATCCAAAGAGAATTGGTCCGTATTTCTAGTGAAATTATTGAAAGTGCCTTTGACGAGACCACAGACGTTCTAGAACTTCTCGACACCTCTGAGCAAAAGCTTTTCGAAGTGGCGCAAGGCAACCTCAAACGGAATTACGAAAGTGCTGAAGATCTNATTCGTCAAGCTTTGGATCGAATCGAAACCATTTCGAAACANGAAGGNCTTTCCGGTGTTCCTTCAGGCTTTGCCGCATTGGACCGCGTNACTTCNGGATGGCAACCTTCGGATTTGATCATTCTAGCCGCTCGTCCAGGTATGGGGAAAACGGCATTTGTACTTTCNATGGCTCGAAATATGGCTATTGATCATAAAAAGCGCGTGGCCGTATTTTCACTTGAAATGTCTTCGGTCCAATTGATCACTCGTATCATTTCTTCCGAAACCGGCATCAACTCAGAAAAACTACGTAAAGGAGACCTCACCGATGGCGAATGGAACCAACTAACCTCTGGTGTCAAAGACCTCGAAAAAGCGAAACTCTTTATTGACGATACGCCAGCCTTAAGCGTTTTCGACCTTCGTGCTAAAGTGCGTCGTCTTCACTCCACCCAAGGCTTGGATTTAATCATCATCGACTACTTGCAGCTCATGACTGTAGGAGGTTCCAAAGCTCAAGGAAACCGAGAGCAGGAAATCTCCACCATCTCCCGCTCGCTCAAATCCGTTGCTAAGGAATTGAACGTACCGGTAATCGCCCTTTCACAGCTCTCACGTGCTGTTGAAACGCGTTCTACATCAAAACGTCCGCAGCTCTCTGATTTGCGTGAATCTGGTGCAATCGAGCAGGACGCCGATATCGTAAGCTTTATATACCGTCCAGAATACTACGGAATAGAAGAATGGGAAGATGGCGATGCCTCCATGGGACAAGCAGAAATCATCATTGCCAAGCACAGAAACGGTTCGCTTGATGATGTACGCTTGCGCTTTATCGGGGAACTGGCTAAATTCTCTGATCTTGACCAAGGTGATACCATCACGATGGAGAGTAAAATGAACGACGGTCCNGGATACGGATCGGGAGGATTCAATTCCGACGATACTGGCGGTTACACCAACCTTCCNACACCNGGACTCGACGGCGGCGACGTACCTTTCTAAGCCATGCACNCTAACCACAAAACGCACTCTGTTCTATTGAGCGCACTATTGTGGGCGCTCTCGTTCTTAACCCCAACACTTTCTGCCCAAGTCCTTATTCCCATGGACGAAAGCCAACAACGCGACCACCTCAAAGCCTATGGCCTCCTTTACAACGCCATAGAAGACGGGTACGATTGCCATTGGCTTTTGAATTATAGAGGAGGCTCTTTCGCGATTTTAAACGCCGATTCAAAACTCATTCAACAGGCGCTTCTTCGAGGCGTGTCTTACGAAACGAGCTCGGCCGCCCAATTGGTCCAACTCNTGGCCGATCTAAAAAGTCCCGCCAAGAACACCAATACGGTCGCACTACAACGGGTCCCAAAAATCGCNGTTTATTCTCCAGACGGTNCACAGCCCTGGGACGATGCCGTTACGATGGTTTTAGAATATGCCGATATCCCGTTTACNACCATCTACGACACAGAAGTCCTCGACGGCAGCCTCGGCGACTACCAGTGGCTGCACTTGCATCACGAAGACTTCACTGGACAATACGGTAAATTCTATGGTTCTTATAGAGATGCAGCGTGGTACATCAACCAGAAAGCTAGTTTTGAAGCTGCAGCGATCGAAATGGGCTTCCCTAAAGTAAGCCAGCAAAAACTCGCTGTCGCTAAAACGATAGCAACCTTTGTGGAAAATGGCGGCTTCCTGTTCGCTATGTGCAGTGCTACCGATTCATACGACATCGCATTGGCCGCACAAAAAACAGATATTTGTGAAAGTATGTTTGATGGAGATCCCATGGCGCCAGGCGCGGCCTACCAGCTCGACTACGCTCCTTGCTTTGCCTTCAAAGATTTCACCTTAGAAACCAATCCCCTTCGGTATGAATATTCAAACATCGATATTACAGACCGCCGTGTACGTTCCATGAAAGAAGACAACGACTACTTTGAGCTCTTCGACTTCAGTGCGAAATACGATGTCATACCAACCATTTTAGTTCAGAACCACACCGACCTTGTCAAGGCCTTTTACGGCCAAACCACGGCATTCTTACCCAAAACATTAAAACCAACCACTACCATTTTAGGCTCCAATGCCGTCGATGGTGCAGCACGTTATATTCATGGCACGCAAGGAAAGGGTTATTGGACTTTCTATGGTGGTCACGATCCAGAAGATTACCAGCACCGCGTAGGCGATCCGCACACAGATCTTAACAACCACCCCAACAGTCCGGGCTACCGCTTAATTCTAAATAACATTCTTTTCCCTGCAGCGAAGAAGCCGCCGCAGAAGACCTAGTTGAACAAGGTCCAGCGCGCACTCAATTGAACCCAACGGTCCGTCCTCGGTGTTGCACCGAAAGCATAGTAATTGTATTTTGTTAATCCCTCTAGGGCATTTACGACTCGCACGCCTGCGATAAAATTCGCTATTCGTGCTTCAAAATAGGCTGTCCCCCAAGGATAGCTCCCGGCCAAATGATCGGTTTGCATGGCCCAAATAGGCACACCTACCAAATACGTTGGCGTATAGAATGCATCCTCCACACTGACGTTAACACCGGCCTTCCATTCAAACTTCGTCCCAATGCTGGTCTTGTAATTTACCTCGGTGAATCCACCCCAATTAGGCGTAGCAAAACCCCCAAATGAAGATTTGTAAGCGCCATACCCTTGAACACAGGCATTCCAACCCTCATCATCACTGCTCACACCAAACTGAACACGCCCGTACAATCCGTCCCAAGTAGATAGCTGGTCAAAAGATTCGAAATAGCGCATACCGCTCATCTGTGCACCGTATAGTAACCCTTCCTTTTTCCATTTCTCACCCAAGATCCAATGTGCTTTCCCCTCATTTTTGAAATAGGGCACATCAACAGTTCTCAAGTCGTAGGAATAGCCGTACAACTGCTCAAAACGGTACATCTGGGGTTGGCGTAAAATATTCCATTGTATTGATAAATCCCCTGGAACAGAAAAGAACTTCGCGCTAACCGAGGCATCAAATGCACCGGCATTGTAACCCAAGGCATTGAAATTCAATATAGCTCTGTATTCAAAATTTTGAACGGACACATTCCCAAGCATGATACGCCCTCGAACGAACGGCAAAATATCTGAATCAAATGCTTCCGTATAATGGACCGAATCACTTCTAAATCCATCCCATCCTAAGGAATTACTCTGCAAATGCTCAAGGCCCGTCGCTAAACTAGTCGTCATAAAACCAGGGAAAGGCCGTCTTATTGGACCATTGAATGCTATGAAATGTGTAAAGTCTACCTGTGCCTTGGTTAACCTCAAAGAATCTGTATACCTCAAAGTACGCTGTTTTACCAATGGAGCTGTACCCGTACTGTCCCAAAAGTATTCGGATGCCGACATTGAATTATTAACCGCCCAGCTCTTTGAATTAAAAGAAATGCTCCCATTCAAGTTTGGAGAACCCAAGGCTTCCAACTTAGTCCAATACTTAATATCTAATTCCTCTTCAAACAGTGCTCCTCCACCATCATTCACGGAGAAATTTCGCCTTAGTGAAGGCACATTACTTTCGAATAAATTCGGGGTAGACAACCCTCCGTTCTGACCTGACCTCGAATTGAAATAAGCCACCTCCAATTTCGATTGCGTCCAAACATTATTGGGATCCAAATGCTTCATCGAAAAATGTAACTCATGGCCATCCGTACCTTCATTCCGAAACAATCCCAATGTATTGTTACGAAGGTAATCGACATATAACTGCTCGTTTGAATCGACCGGTGAGAGTGCTGTAATACCAAAGACCTGCCCGCCACCTATACCTGTTTGAAGCCTCAAATCCGACCGAGGAGAAGACGAACTATAATTGCGCGGCATCTGTGAATAGCTTTTGGAGAATCTATGCCACCCGTCCAACCCCGAATTCACTATGGGCTGTAAGGAATTATAAGAAAGTCCACCAATAGCTGAATTTTCCCTTTGGGTCCAATTCCAGGAATCCTGTAACCAAATCTG
>JGI26084J50262_1000627_pt1 | contig 20277 bp, 20 predicted proteins | sample SaaInl6LU_22_DNA_FD_50262 | JGI IMG/M metagenome (IMG submission 50262) | reverse complement strand
CAATCCAAATTAAACAGAAGATATGTTAGTAGTACAAGTAAAAGAAGGAGAAAACATTGAAAGAGCGTTAAAGCGTTACAAGAAGAAGTATGACAAAACTAAGGTGGTAAGACAACTTAGAGCGAGAAAAGAATACATCAAGCCTTCTGTTGCGAACAGAAAAACAAGAATGAAAGCTGCTTACATCGAAAATAAATTCAGAGACGAAAACTAAACTTTAGTTTTTATCTTCTCAATATTGAAAACCATTGACTTTGAATAAAGTTAATGGTTTTTTTATTGCCCATTTTTAGCCTAATTTTACTCTATGAATTACGTGTTTACTGGTCCAGAATCTTCGGGTAAAACTACTCTTGCGATCGCCATGTCCGAGAAGACAGGAGGAGAGTATGTTCCAGAATTTGCCAGAGAATACATTCAAAAACTAAACAGGCCATACGAACAAAAGGATTTGTTGCAGATAGCAAAAGAACAATTTCGATTGCATGAATTGNCAAAAAAAAGNGGAANTAACTTNTTGTTTGATACCGATTTNCTNACAATAAAAATATGGAGCGAAGAAAAATATAAGGATTGTGATCCTTGGATTTTAGCCAAATTGAATTCCAACAAAGATTTCATCTATGTTTTGTGTAAACCAGATTTTCCGTGGCAATTCGATCCTCAGAGGGAAAATCCCACAGACCAAGATAGATTGTTTGAAAGGTACGAAGACGAATTGAAAAAATTGCAGCTAAATTATGTGATTGCACAAGGCTCTTTAAAAGAGCGCTTGCAAATGCTTATTTCGTTTTAGCTTCCATCATTTTTTCAATGCATTTTTGTCCATCAATGGCAGCAGAAACAATTCCGCCAGCATAACCAGCTCCTTCGGCACAAGGATACAATCCTTTGATTTCTATATGCTCAAATGTGTCTTTGTTTCTTGGGATTCTTACCGGTGAAGAAGTTCTAGATTCTGGAGCATGAAGCACAGCATCATTCGTCAAAAATCCTTTCATTTTTTTCTCAAACTCCAAAAATGCCTTTCTAAGATTACGGATTACAAAATCAGGTAAAACTTCCTTTAATTCTACAGATGTTATTCCTGGAATATAACTCGAGCTAGGCAGGTCTAATGATTTTCTGTCTTGCATAAAATCTAACAAACGCTGTGCAGGAACTGCTTGTGTTTTTCCTGCAGCTTCCCAACATTTTTGTTCAATTTTTTCTTGAAATTTAAGTCCTTTCAGAGCTCCTTCATGAGAAAAATCACTGACATCACTTTCTTTTACTTCGGTTACAATTCCTGAGTTGGCAAAAGGATTGTTTCTTTTACTTGGTGACCAACCGTTTGTCACAACTTCGCCTGGCGCAGTTGCACATGGAGCTACTATTCCTCCTGGACACATGCAAAAGGAAAATACACCTCTTTCTTTTGTGTTGCAAACTAATTGATAAGAAGATGGAGGTAAAAATTCACCTCTGTCCTCAGTTTTGTATTGGATTTTATCAATCATATTTTGAGGGTGTTCTACACGAACTCCCAAAGCAAAAGGTTTGAATTCAATTGCAATTTTTTTACGATCCAATAAGTAGTATATATCTCTCGCAGAATGCCCTGTTGCCAAGATTACTTTTTCGGCTTTAATTTTTCTAGTACCATTTATTTCTATTCCTTCAACAGCTCCATTCTTTATCAATAAGTCTGTCATTTTACTNTNGAATTGAACTTCGCCTCCTTGTGCAATGATTGCTTCACGCATTGCTANAATAATTTGAGGTAATTTGTTGGTTCCAATGTGAGGATGCGCATCAGCAAGAATATCGANATCTGCACCAAAAGCTACCAGAGTTTCAAGAATCTTTTTCACATCTCCTCTCTTTTTTGATCGGGTATATAATTTTCCATCGGAATAAGTTCCGGCTCCACCTTCACCAAAACAATAATTTGATTCTGGATTTACAATGTGTTCTTTGTTTATCGCAGCCAAATCTCTTCTTCTGTTTTTAACATCTTTTCCTCTGTCTACAATAATTGGTTTAAGACCTAATTCCAAAGCTCTAATCCCTGCAAACAAACCAGCAGGACCAGCTCCAACAATGATTACTTGCTCTCCCAATTCTCCTTCATTAAAGTTAGGAGTGAATTCGTTTTTAGGTGCTTTTTCATCAATAAACACAGTCAATCGCAATCTATAGAAAGGTTTAGTTTTTCTCGCATCAATTGATCTTTTCAAAACTTTGATGTCTTGAATTCTTTCAATATTTATTTTGAGAGTGGATGCACTAATACGCATTATATTCTCAATGTCATTTTTATGCGGGGCAAGGGTAATTTCTATTTCTTTTTGCATGGCTTAGTCCTATGTTTTTGATTACTTTTGTAAGTAACAGAACAAAGGTAATTCTAATCTTTGCAAAAGAACACGAATTATCTACTTATTACAAAACAGAAACAGTATGTCACATCTTATAGCCCCTTCAATTTTAGCAGCAGATTTTGGAAACCTTCAATCCGANGTAGAAATGGTGAACGAGAGCAAAGCTCAATGGTTCCATATCGATATCATGGATGGAGTATTTGTACCGAATATTTCTTTCGGTTTCCCTGTCCTAAAACAAATTCAAAAACATGCCAAAAAACCATTGGATGTTCACTTAATGATTGTAAATCCAGATCAGTTTATTCAAAAATTTGCAGATTATGGGGCAGAAATTTTAACTGTCCACATCGAAGCTTGTGATCACCTTCACCGAACGGTTCAAGCAATTCATGCAGCTGGAATGAAAGCGGGTGTGGCGCTCAATCCTCATACGAATATTGCTTTGTTAGAAGATATTATTCAGGACATTGAATTAGTTTGTTTGATGTCAGTAAATCCTGGATTTGGTGGGCAAAAGTTTATTGAAAACACATACAATAAAGTAAAAAAACTGAAGAAGTTAATTACTGACTCTGGTTCAAAAGCCTTGATAGAAATTGACGGTGGTGTAAATGCCGAAACAGCCCCAAAATTATTGGCGGCAGGGGCAGATGTTTTGGTGGCAGGTAGTTATGTGTTTAGCGCAAATGATTCTATAGCTACAATAGAAAGCTTGGTCAATTTGTAAAACGATATTATGAAATAGAAGTTAAAAGTATTTTATTTAACTTTACATGGTAAAATGCTAAGAAATATCTACATACTCAAAACAATTTCTTTGTTTTTGTCCTTTTGGATGCTCTTTGCTTCGGCAGGATTATCCATAGATTTCCATTTTTGTGATGGAAAAATTGTGGATTGGAATATCACAGGAAGTGAGCTGATTTGTGAACACGCAAAACAAGAAATAGAGAAGAGCTCTTGCTGTAAAGCTTCTCATGATGTCATTGGAGATAAGGACAAAACCCCACAAATTGAAGATGGATGTTGTGATACTGGAGAAGCTGAGATGGTTATTAGTCAGGATTTTGACTTAAACCAAACAGAACTCGATATAGCCATTCCAATTCTATTTAGTTACTCTTTTCATTTGCCTGTAATTCAGTCCGAGAATGTCAAGGAGATTTGCGAACAGCAAAAGGAGTTTCCGTCTGTTTCCGTTTTAAAGAAACTGGCCAGTATTCAAACATTTGTTATATGATAATTAAGGTTTAAGCTCTTTTTTACAAGGGTTTTAGATAATTCGAAGAATTACAAACTTTAATATTAAAACAAATGAAATCAATAAAAATTTTAGGATTGATGGCGCTTTTATTCTTGGCGAATCAATCAATGGCACAAACTATTACCACTACTATTGACGTGGACGGAGTATGCGGAATGTGCGAAGAAAGAATAGAAAAAGCAGCAAAGCTCAAAGGAGTGTCTTCGGCTGAATGGGATGTGGATTCCCATATTTTGACTTTGGTTTACGATAGTTCAAAAGTGAAAGTGAGAGCAATTCATCAAGCGATTGCCAAAGTAGGGCATGACACAGAACTTATAAAAGCTACCCAAGAAGATTATGACAATATTCATGGTTGCTGCAAATACCGTGAAGAAGAAGTTCAAGCTGCCCATCAAACTGAAGAACCTGAACTAAATGAATCAAATCAAGCTACAGCTCATCACGTAATTCTCAAAGGAACTGTATGGGAAATAAAAGATGGAGGAACGCGGATTCCAGTATTTAGCGCTAATGTATTTTGGTTGGAAACGATGAAAGGAATCACTACGGACGAGAATGGAAAATTTGAGATTGAGAAACATGGCAATGAATCGAAATTGATAGTGAGTTATGTGGGTGCAAACACCGATAGTCTTGAAATTACTGATGAATTGAACATAGAAATAGTACTGAGTAATAGTATTAAATTAAGAGGATTTACGGTAATTGAAAGAAGAAAAGGAATTGAGATTTCTAAACTTGATGTGATTAAAATGGAGGGAATAAACCGAAAAGAATTGGCAAAAGCGGCTTGCTGTAATCTTTCAGAAAGTTTTGAAACCAATCCATCGGTAGATGTTTCATATACAGATGCTGTAACGGGAACTAAACAAATTCAGATGTTAGGTTTATCGGGTGCCAATATTCAAATAACAAAAGAATTAATGCCTGATATTCGAGGTTTTTCCTCTGTTTACGGAATGAATTTTGTCCCTGGTGATTGGATACAAAGTATACAATTGGCAAAAGGAGTAGGCTCAGTNATGAATGGCTATGAGAGTATTTCGGGTCAGATAAATGTAGAATTGAAAAAGCCTGAGGAATCCGAAAAATTCAATGTGAATTTGTATGCAAATCAAGGAGGAAGACAAGAATTTAATACCAATTTTAAATTCAAGTTGAACGACAAATGGTCTACTGGGTTTTTGCTTCATTCGAGTGTTAGAACATCAGAAAATGACGTGAATAAAGACGGATTTTTGGACATGCCGATGATGCAGAATTTTATTGGAATCAATCGATGGCAATACAGAGATGATTCGACAGGTTGGATGGGGCAGATAGGAATTGAAGTTGTAAGTTTGAGCAATACAGCTGGGCAAAAGGATTTTGATGTAGATCAAACCATAGACACACTGAATCCTTGGGGAGCTATAACTGATATTACCAGGTTAAGAGGTTGGTTTAAGACGGGAAAAGTATTCAAAGAAGATCCGGGCAAAAGTTTTGGGTTTCAGTTGACGGCCTCAGATTACAACCAGAATTCGTTGTTTGGAACCACGAGATACAAAGCTCGACAAACTTCTGGGTATGCTAATTTTATATTTCAAAATATTTTGGGTACAACCGATCATTCCTATTTTGTTGGAGCTTCAGTTCTGATGGATGATTATCGCGAATCTGTGGATACAAATTCTTACGACAGAGTTGAAGTGACTCCTGGAGTTTANGGAGAGTATTCGTATTCGGGAGGAAAAAAGTTCAAAGCAGTGCTAGGAGCTAGAGCAGATTACAGCAATGTATTTGGTTTTTTCTTTACTCCCAGAGTGCATCTAAAATATGATTTGAACGAAAAAACTATTCTACGTTTTGCAGGAGGAAGAGGGCAGAGAACAGCCAATATTTTTGCTGAAAATCAAGGTCTATTTGCAACATCTAGAACCATAAAGGTAAATGGAGATGCGAATTCAAATAAACCTTACGGGCTAAAGGCTGAAATAGCATGGAATGTAGGAGTTAACCTTGTGCGAGATTTTAAAATTGCGAATAGGGAAGGAGTAATTTCTGTTGATTTGTACAGAACGGAATTCCAAAATCAAATCGTGGTAGATTGGGAAAATCCTGATGAAATTTCGTTTTATAATCTACAGGGAGTTTCTTATTCAAATAGTCTTCAAGTACAGCTGGATTATGAGTTAATTCCTAACTTGGATATTAGAATGGCTTACAGGTATTACGATATCAAAACAACCTACAATGATGTTGTTTTGCAAAAACAATTGGTAGCGAAAAACCGAGCTTTTGTCAATTTGGGATATGAAACCGAGAGCGAATGGAAATTTGATTTTACATTGAATTGGATTGGGGAACAGAGGATAGCTTCTACTCAAAACAATCCTGAAGAATTTAGATACAGAGATAATTCACCTTCGTATTTTTTGTCNAACGCGCAAATAACCAAAGTGTGGAGNNAAAAGTTTTCTACTTANATCGGTGGCGAAAACCTATTTGATTATAGACAAGGCAATCCTATTTTGGACAGTGATAATCCATTCGGAAATAATTTTGATAGTTCACTGGTTTGGGCTCCAATTTTTGGTCGAAATATTTATGTTGGATTGAGGTATACAATTGAATAAAAGAACTTTATTAGTTGAAATAGTAGATAACAAAAAAGTGCCTTGAGATATCTCAAGGCACTTTTTTTATTCACTGAATTGCAGTCAATTACTTTTATTTACTCATTTCTTCAGCAAGTTTTAGAGCGTTGTATGTGTTTACAACACCATCACTTACAGATAATTCCATGAAGCGTACTTTCTTTTTTGAACCAGGGATTTTTACTTTTTTCTTTCCTTTGTTCGTAGCTGATTTTATTAAAATTTCTTTCATCTGAACTGCAGTAAGATCTGGGTAATAGCTCCAAACCAAAGCGGCAACTCCAGTAACAACAGGAGCGGCAAAACTAGTCCCTTGCGATACTTGATACTTGCTATCTACGTCAGTAGAAACTACATCTTGTCCCGGAGCAAAAATATCTACATTCTGATCGCCAAAATTTGAAAATCCAGCAGGTAATTTTTTCTTTGGACTCATTGTAGATGCACCCACACAAACCAAGTTGTTTATTTTGGTTCCNTTAGCAAGTTTATCGGTAGGGAAATTATTGGTAGAGTCAATGTTTTTGTTGTCATTTCCTGCAGCATGAACTAGCAAAACTCCGTTTTCTTCGGCATATTTAAAAGCATCGTCCACCATGTTTTTGTTGGCAGTATAAGATTTTCCAAAACTCATATTAATTACTTTTGCTCCATTGTCTACGGCATATCTTATTGCCAATGCAATGTCTTTGTCGTACTCATCGCCATTGGGAACTGCTCTTAATGACATTAATGAAACACTGTTTGCGATTCCATCAATTCCCAATCCATTATTTTGTACTGCACCTATTATTCCTCCACAAAATGTACCGTGAAATGCATCTGGACCTGTCACATCATTGTTTCCGTATTTGTAATCTGTAATGTCGTTTAAGTTATCTCCAATTATATCATTTCTGGGAGTGAATTCAAGGTTGTAGTAAGCCATTTTTTCAGCTTCAAAATGTTCTGTTGCCTCTTTCATTCCTTGTTTGGTCAACCCAAATTTTCCGTAAAGAAGTAGTTTTCTTTTTAATTTTTTTGCAGGTTTGCTTGTAGTAGAAATGTTTTTTATCTCCTCGAATGTTCCGCATGGTGCATTTTCCATTTTTCCTAACGTATCGTACATTCCTGAAATCATGGTGTAAATTTGAGACATTTGAAGGTATTGCTGGTCCGCTTCAGTCTGTTTTTTAGTGATTTCGGATTTCATTTTCTGGTATTCATCAAAATCTGAAGATTCATTGTCATTTACTTCTGTTGCATTTTTGTTCTCAAATCGTGCATTCAATTCTCGGTACATTCTTGTGATTTCAAGCGGAGCTCTGTCTATGTTTTCTCCTTTGCTGTTTCCAAGAAAATTCCATCCATTGATATCGTCAATGTAGCCGTTGTTATCGTCATCAATTCCGTTTCCTGGGATTTCATTTTTGTTTACCCAGATGTTGCTTTTCAAGTCTTCATGATTCACATCTATTCCTGCGTCAATTACAGCTACAATGATGGTTTGTTTAGCTGTTTTTCCTTTCAGTAATTCTTCGTAAGCTCTGTAAGTGTCCGTTCCCATCATTTTGCGCGAAACGTTTTTTGATTGCCAATTCAGTGCTTTTTCATCAAAAGAAGAAACATCTTTCGATTGAGAAAATCCTGTCAGGGAAAGAAGAAAAAGTGAAGGAATAAGAAGTTGAATTATTTTCATAATGAAGTTTTTTTTAAGATTGTTGAGCTAATATTTTTTCTACCGATTCTATTACTGTTTCGGTTACAGTGTCGATTTGTTCGTTTGTAAGAGTGAAATAAACNGGTAAACTTATTTCACAAGCATAGTTTTTATATGTTTGCGGATAATCCTTTATGTCATAATTAGATTTAAATGCAGTAAGCATTGGAACTGGCAAGTAGTGAACATTCACAGCTACTTGTTTTTCAGATATTTCAGCGATAATTTCATCCCTTTCAGTTTCAGAAATTCCATTAACTCGGAATAAATACAGATGGAAAGATCCAGTTTTTTCTTCTTGTTCAAATACTGGAGTTTTTGCCCATTCGTAGGCCGAAAAAGCTTGGGTGTATCGAGTCATTATTTCTCTTCGTCTCGCTAGGTTTCCTTTGTAGCGAGCAAGTTCCACCAATCCCATAGAGGCTTGTATGTCTGTCATGTTGCATTTGAACCCGGATTCAATCACATCATAGCGCCATGCTCCAAGTTGCATTTTGCTAAAAGCATCTTTGCTTTGTCCATGAAGAGTCATTGTTTTTAGTTGTTTCCTCAATTCCTCATTGTCAAATGGAGAAGGCATATTTAGTGCTATTGCACCACCTTCGGCTGTAGATAGGTTTTTTACAGCGTGGAAAGAAAATACAGAAACATCGGCCAAACTTCCTGCTTTTTTTTCTTTGTAAATTGCTCCAATGCTGTGAGCCGAATCAGAAACAACGGCAATTCTGCCTAGTTTTTTTTGTATTTCGTTGCTTGGAGAGTGAAGTTTTTTGATTTCTGGCGAATTTACAAGGTTATAAATTTCATCATAATCGCAGGGCAAACCAGCTATATCTACTGGCATAATCACTTTTGTTCTTTCGGTGATAGCTTCTTTTATTTTATCCACATTGATGTTAAAATCATCTTCATTCACATCTACCATTATCAATTTTGCGCCACTATGAATCACCACATTTCCGGTAGCGCAATAGGTATAAGCAGGAATAATCACTTCGTCACCCTCGCCAATTCCCATCCAGCTTAGTACGAGTTGAATTCCAGGAGTAGCAGCACTCACACAGACAGTTGCTGGATTTCCGCAATAAGCACTCAGCTCATTTTCAAACTTCAGTGTTTTGGGTCCGGTGGTAATCCAACCTGATTTTAAAGTATCAACAACTTCGTCAATTATTTCTTGGTCTATTCTTGGTGGTGAAAATGGAATCATTTATTATTGTGATGTTAAGTAGCTAAAAGTAAGAAATTATCTTTTAGCTTTCTCAACGTTTTTCTTTCTTTTTAACAACATTAACCACAAAAGTGAATTTAGAATTAGCCACCGAGAAACTGAAAAGATACTGTGCTTATCAAGAGCGCAGCCATTTAGATGTGACTGAAAAACTATACAAGTTGGGTCTATACAAGAACGAGGTGGATGAGGTGATAACAAGGTTGCTTCAAGATGATTTTTTAAATGAACAGCGATTTGCAGAGGCATATGTTTCGGGGAAATTTAAAATAAAAAAATGGGGAAAAGTGAAAATAATCTCCAATTTGAAACAAAAACGAATTTCTGATTATTGCATAAAAAAAGGACTTCTGGAAATTGATGAAGAGGCTTATCAGGAAACTTTATCTTACTGGATTGAAAGAAAAAAGGTAGAAGTAAAGGAAGAAGATGCATTCAAGAAAAAAGGAAAAATTGCTGCTTTTCTAATTCAAAAGGGTTTTGAATCTGGATTGGTTTGGGAGTATTTAAATAGTATGGAGTGATTATTTTTTTTGGCTCAGCAACTTTTTCATTATTCCACCTTTTACATTATTTACGTCAAATTCTATAATAAAGGCATTTTCGTCTAACTTGTCGATCAAATTGTAGGTTCTTCGGATGTCAATTCGGTTCACAACGGTGTGAATGATTTCTTTTTGTTCTTTTTCTCCGGTATTTCCATAGCCTTTTTTACCTTTGTAAATAGTAATTCCTATGCCAATTTCTTGAGTCAATCCCTCTTCAATCTTTTTTGCTTCTGTGGATACAATCATCAGTCCAATGTAATCTTCAAAACCTTCAATGATAAGGTCTATTACCTTGGCTGTAACTAGAAATGTAAGAATGGAATACATCGCAATTTCGACAGAGATAAGAAGTGCTGTGCTCGCAAAAAGAAGAATATTGAAAAATAGAATGACATTGCCAATACTTATTCCAAAGCGATTGTTGATGTAAATTCCTAAAATTTCAGAACCATCGAGAACAGCTCCGTTTTTTATTGTTAATCCAATGCCCGCTCCTAAAAACAATCCGCCAAAAATAGCGATTAGTAATTTGTCCTCTGTGATTGAACTAAAGTTTTCAAAATGGATGAAAACAGCCAAAGCAGAAATTGAAATCAAGGATTTCCAAAATATTTTTCTTGTAAGAGAAACATAGGCTAAAGCAAGAAAAGGAATACTCACCACAAGTAATACAAGTGAAATATTGGTATTGAAAATTTCGCTTATCAAAATGGCAATTCCTGTTGCTCCACCATCCAAAAACCCATTTGGCAATAAAAAAGCTTTGAGTCCAATACTGGCGAGAACTATCCCAACAGATATTTGTACACCTTCGATAATTAGTTGTTTGGTTGGGTTCATTTTTGTAATTTCTATTGTTTCAAATCTCTGAAATAAATTGTTGTTTGGGTATTAAATTTTTATCGAAAGATTGTTTTTATAAAAATACCTAGTAAATTGACAAAAGTAGAGGTTGTAATTCAGGAGTATTAATCCTGTCTTTTGTATCTTTGAGGAAGAAAATGTAAAAATCAAAACCCTATGAAATACATCTTGAGAATCACCGCTGTTATATTTTTTATTTTGATTCAGGTTTCTGCCGAGGCGCAGTGTGCTATGTGCAAGGCAACTGCCGAAAGTAATCCGAATGTTGGAGGAGGTCTGAACGCAGGAATTGAATATATTTTAATTGTTCCTTATATTTTGTTGGGAGCTTTTGTTTTGATTGTTTTAAGAGGTAAAATGAAACCCTTTTGGAGAGATTTGACTGGAAAAAACAAAGACAAAAATCAAGAATACACAGCAGAAAACTGGTATTAAATCATAGTAATTTATGGATTTCATTTCGATACTTATTGGAGTAGTTATTGGGGCGCTTGTCGTGTTTCTTATTGTTGCTTTGAAAAAAAACAGCTTGCCGCTTGAGGTGCAACAAAAACTGTCTGACCTAGAGTCAGAAAATCAAGTTTTAACTTCTAAGTCCGTTGCGCTAGACAAAGAAAAGAGTGTAGTTGAGGTAAGACTGGAAGATGCAGCTCGTTATTTTAACCAACAAAAGGAAGAGATAGTAGTATTGAAATCAGAAAACAAAAACTTGAGAGACGATTTGGCGATTTCGAATACCAATTTGGGTAATTTGGAAGAGAAATTGACAACCCAAAAATCAGAAATGCAGGAGCTGCAAAAGAAATTTACCACAGAGTTTGAGAATATTGCAAACAAAATTTTAGAAGAAAAGTCGGTTAAGTTTACAGCTCAAAACAAGGAAAATATTGATATTGTTTTAAATCCTTTGAATGAAAAGCTTAAGAGTTTTGAGGAAAAAGTTCAGCTTACTTACGAAAAGGGATTGGCTGAAAGAACTGAATTGAAAGGGCAAATCATAGAGCTTTCTAAACTGAATCAAACCTTAAGTAAAGATGCTCAAAACCTTACCAAAGCCCTTACTTATGACAACAAAGCTCAAGGGAATTGGGGAGAGATGATTTTGGAAAAAATCTTGTCGGATTCTGGTCTTACCGAGGGAGAAGAATACACAAAACAATTTAGTACCACAAACGAAGAAGGAAAAAGAATAATGCCCGATTACATTATTCAACTACCAGATAGTAAGCATATTATAGTGGATTCTAAAGTTTCTTTGGTTGCATACAATCAGTATATTTCGCCCGAATCGGACGAGCAGAAAGCAATAGCGCTAAAGAACCATTTGATTTCGGTAAAAAATCACATCAAGTTTTTGAGTGAGAAAAATTACCAAACGGGTGCGAAACTGGATTCACCAGATTTTGTATTGTTGTTTATGCCAATTGAAGCCTCGTTTAGTTTGGCAATTCAAAATGATAAGGAATTGTATGAATATGCCATTTCAAGAAATATTGTAATTGTGAGTCCTACCACTTTGTTGGCAACCGTAAAGACGATTGCATCCATTTGGAAGCAAGAAAAACAAAACCGAAATACATTGGAGATTGCCAGTCAGGCGGGTGCTTTGTACGATAAGTTTGTTGGGTTTTTGGAAGACATGGAGAAAATAGAAAGAGGTTTGTCTCAAGCAGAATCGGCTTATCAGGGAGCGCTCAATAAGCTTCAAACAGGGAAAGGAAACCTTGTGCGAAGAACTGAGAAAATTAAGGAACTTGGAGTGAGTACAAGTAAACAGATTCCTCAGAAATTTTTGGAAGAGTGAAAAGCCTAACCTCATATCGATTTTATTGGCTTGTTTTGCTAGTTGCTTCTTTTTCTTTGGTGAAATGTAGTTCTAGTAAATTGGCAACTGACGATACCAATTATTCCTACGACACCAAGATAAAAGACATTGATCCCAGCTATCTGGTGTTTCACGAAACTGCTGACACCTCTTATTTGTATTTGTCGGTTCTTACTTCTAATTTGTTGTATGTACGAGAAAATAGTACCAAGCCTTTTGAAGCAGAACTCATCATAAAATATCAATTATTTGAGGACAGTAAAGGAAAGGTTATACTAGATAGTGCCACAAAAAAGCTGTACGATTACAAAACCAGTAATTCTCCCAAATCTATTTTAGCAAGAGTTCCGTTTCTACTTCCATTAGGTAAAACTGCTTTTTTGAAAGTTGAAACCATTGATGTGAACAAAAAGGTGAAAGATAAATTGGTAGTTGAGGTGAATAAAAAAGACACCAAATCAAGTCAGTTTTTTATGTTTAAAAAACCTGGGACTCATCAAATTTATTTCGATACTTATTTCACTACCGAAACGGAGGTGGAGGTATTTTCAGAGTTTAACAACGGTGAAGAATTCAGGATAGATTATTTCAATACAGATTTTCCTCCGTCTGCGCCACCATTTTCGAGTAACCAAAATATAGAAATTGCGACTTTAAGAGATTCTGGCTACACAATTCAGTTGGAGCAAAATCGTTCGATTGTAACAATGAACAAAATAGGTAGCTTTTATTTACGACACGCAGATTCGTCCAAGTATTCTGTGATAATTCAGAAATTGGATGCGAATTTCAAAGGTTTGGAGTCTTACATGGGAATGATTGAGCCGCTCAAATACATTTGTACTTCCAAAGAATATCAGGCTCTGGAAAATGCAGAAGAAAAGAGAAAAGCTGTAGAAAGTTTGTGGCTAAAAATGGCTGGCTCTAAAGAGAGGGCAAGAATTGTGATAGAAGAATATTACGAAAGAGTAGAGCAGGCAAATAAGTTTTTTACCTCATACAAAGAAGGTTGGAAAACGGACCGCGGAATGCTTTCTATTGTGATGGGATTGCCCAACACTATTTACAAAACAAGAAATGGAGAAACCTGGGTGTACGGGACTCCACATAACATGATGATGTCGCTTACTTTTAGTTTCAATCTTGAAAACGAAGAAAGAGTAAGTAATGATTATCAATTAACCCGTTTCCGAACCTACCGCGACTATTGGTATAGAGCCTGTGAAAGCTGGAGGCAAGGAAGAATCTATAATTTTAATTAAACGTGTACGAAAAGAAACTAAGCAAAGATGTGATTTTTGGCCTTCATCCTGTGATGGAAGCTATAAAAAGTGGTCAGGAGATAAATAAGATATTGATTCAGAAAGGTCTGCAAGGAAATACTTTTCATGAATTGAGAGGAATGTTAAAGCATTCGATGGTAAATTTGCAGGTTGTTCCTGTTCAAAAATTGAATACAATAACGCGTAAAAATCATCAAGGAGTAATTGCTTTTGTCTCTCCGGTGACTTACCACCAAGTTGAAGATTTGATTCCACGGTTGTACGAGGAAGGGAAAGAACCAAAGTTTATAATTTTGGATGGCGTTACTGATGTCCGAAACTTTGGAGCAATTGCCCGAACTGCTGAGTGTCTTGGTTTTAACGGTGTGATTATTCCTGCAAAAGGAGGTGCTACTGTTACTTCTGATGCAGTAAAAACATCTGCAGGAGCTTTGATGACTTTGCCTGTGTGTAGAGTAGATTCCCTGAAAAAAACAGTTGATTTTATGGTAGAATCAGGAATAAATATCGTTGCTTGTACCGAAAAAACAGACAATTCTATTTATGATTACTCATACGAAGGGCCAGTGGGTATTTTGATGGGGAATGAGGAAACAGGTATTTCAAATGACTTGATCAACAGGTCTCAATTTATAGGTAAAATTCCAATGAGTGGAGATATTTCGTCCATGAATGTAGCCGTGGCTGCAGGTATTGTGATGTACGAAGCTGTGAGAGCGAAGAGTAAAATGTAAATAATCTTCTGTCTTAATAAATCGTTGAATTGTAGTTTTCTGGAAACTTCCCGATCTTTGTTTTATAAAAAGTCTGGATTATTTTCATATCACTTTCAAAAGAGTCGGTTAGATTAATATAACCGCCAACCCCGCCAATTTTTTCTTTGTAATCAAGGAAACCATAAGATACAGGAACATTTGCCTTCTTTGCAATGTGGTAAAATCCTGTTTTCCATTTTTCTACTCTTTTTCTTGTTCCTTCGGGAGGGATGATAATGATAATTTCATTTTCTTTTTCAAATAATTTTGCAGCTGTTTCAATCATGTTTCCTGGTTTTTTTCTGTTTATTCCTATGCCGCCAAGCCACCTGAAATAGCCTCCATGAATTCCATTTGTGTAGCTGTCTTTGATGAAAAATTTTACTTTTAATTTGTGTTTCCAAAACACTCCAACCATATACACCAAGTCCCAATTGGAAGTGTGAGGAGCAGCAATCATTACGCTTTTTTTTGCTGTTTCAATGTCGGTCATTTCGGTTTTCCAACCCATAATCCAAAACACAATGAGTGCAATTATTTTTTTCATTTTCTATTTTTAGAATGAGATTCGTGTTAACTTTTTTAACTTTATATTTCTATAAAATCAATACTTAAAGGTATTCAATCTTACTGAAACAAATGAACCAAAACGAGCAACTTTCTAAAATACTTAACATTCCGTTTAAGCAAGTTTCAAAAACCGTAGAATTATTAAAAGAAGGAGGAACTGTTCCTTTTATTTCGAGGTATCGAAAAGAACAAACTGGCGGATTGGATGAGGTTCAGATATTGGCAATAAAAAACGAATTAGAGAAATTACAAGAATTAGAAAAGCGAAAACTAACTGTAATCAAAGCCATTGATGAACAAGGTTTGTTGACTCCCGAAATTGAATCATTGATTCAAAAAGCAACTTCGTTAACCGAAGTAGAAGATATTTATTTGCCTTTTAAAAAGAAACGAAAAACCAAGGCGAGTGTAGCCCGAGAAAATGGGTTAGAACCATTAGCCAAAATAATAATGGTTCAAAAAGAAGAAGATGTGGAAAGAGCCGCTTCTCGATTTGTGAAAGGAAAAGTGAATAATACAAAAGAAGCGCTTGAAGGTGCTAGATTTATCATTGCTGAATGGATTTCTGAAAGAGTTTCGGTTCGAAATATCGTGAGAAAAGCATTTGAGAAACAAGCAGTTGCCAAAGCCAAAGTAATTAAAGGAAAAGAAGTTGCGGGTGAGAAATTCAAAGATTATTTTGATTACTCCGAGCCCACTTCCAAGCTAAAATCTCACCGAACACTAGCTTTGTTGAGAGCAGAAAATGAAGGGATTATCCGATTGAAAATTCAACCAGAAGAAGAGTATGTGTTGGAGCAATTGAACGAAAAATTGAAATACGGCTACAATGAATCTTCGGAGCAAGTGGAGCTGGCCATCAAAGATTCGTACAAACGTTTATTGAAACCATCATTGGAAACTGAACATAGAAATTCGCTCAAAGAAAAAGCAGACGAACAGGCGATTGCTGTGTTTTCTGAAAACTTGAAGCAATTATTGTTGACAGCTCCAGTTGGTCAAAAGCGTATTTTGGCTCTTGATCCTGGGTTTAAATCGGGTTGTAAATTGGTGTGTTTGGACGAAAATGGAGAGTTGATTCACAACGAAAACATATATCCTCATCCGCCACAAAAAGACGCAGCAATGGCGAGTAAAAAAGTGGTTTCGATGGTGGAACGCTACAAAATAGAAGTGATTGCCATTGGAAATGGAACGGCAAGTAGAGAAACGGAATATTTCATCAAACGATTGAAATTTGACCGAAAGCTCCAAGTATTTATGGTGAGTGAGGATGGTGCAAGTATTTATAGTGCGAGTAAAGTAGCTCGTGAGGAATTTCCGCAATATGATGTTACCGTTCGTGGGGCAGTTTCTATCGGACGAAGATTGATGGATCCTTTGGCTGAGTTGGTAAAAATTGACCCAAAATCGGTAGGAGTTGGTCAGTATCAGCACGATGTAAATCAAACTTTACTAAAAAACTCCCTTGATGATGTGGTGATAAGTTGTGTGAATAGAGTAGGAGTGAACGTGAATACGGCTAGTAAATATTTGCTACAATATGTATCGGGATTGGGAGAAACTACAGCTCAAAACATCTTAGAATATAGAAAAGTAAACGGTGATTTTACTTCTCGTGCTCAACTAAAAAAAGTGAAGCGAATGGGCGAAAAGGCCTACGAACAATCGGCTGCTTTTTTGAGAATCAGAGGAGCAAAAAACCCTTTGGATAATTCGGCAGTTCACCCAGAAAGTTATAAGGTAGTGGAGAAAATGGCAAAGGATTTGAAAGTTTCTATTCAGGAATTAATTGGTAATGAGGAATTAATAAATTCAATTCAATTATCAGCTTATCAAAACTCCATCACAGGAATGGCAACCTTGCAAGATATTATTGCCGAGCTCAAAAAACCAAGTAATGACCCAAGAGAAAAAGCCAAAATGCTAGAATTTGAGGCTAGTTTGAGAACCATTGAAGATGTGAAACCGGGCATGGAATTGAATGGAATTGTGACTAACGTGACCAATTTTGGTTGTTTTGTGGATATCGGAATCAAGGAAAATGGCTTGGTTCACATTTCTAATATCTGTGACGAGTATATTTCTAATCCTGCGGATAAAGTGAAATTGCATCAACATGTTAAAGTGAAAGTACTTGAGGTTGATGTTGTGAGGAAGAGGATTGGTTTGACTATGAATTTTTAGAAGTTTCTTCTCTTCTTTTGTCATTCTGGCCTCGGAGCTGGAATCTAAAGTTTGACATTCTTTAAATTCTTGGCTGATTTAACTGTGTAAAGCACTAGATTCCATATTAAGTTTGGAATAACAAAATTAAGATCGTCATACAAGTATAAAAGTGGATTTATTCTTTGATAATCTCAAACCCATCCCCATCCTCCAAAGCAGGAAATTTAGTTCTAAAACCCAATAATTTTTCTTTACTCAAAGTCAAAATTTCAATGTGATTTTTACTCTCAGGAATTTGAGAAATTTCGTCTCCTTTGTAATCTATAACTGCAGAATTTCCCGAGTAGTTTTTGTTAGTTCCATCTAGTCCAACTCGGTTTACTCCAATAACATAACTTACATTTTCTATTGCTCTAGCAATTAGTAAATTGTTCCAGGGTTTCTTTCTTATTTCGGGCCAGTTGGCAACATAAATATAGAGGTCGATTTCGCTTATATTTCTACTCCAAACAGGAAAGCGTAAATCATAACAAATAAGTGGGCAAATTTTCCAATTTTTCAACTCAAAAGTTACTTGCTTTTCTCCTTTCGAATAATAATTTTGCTCGCCTGCAAAAGTGAATAGATGTCGCTTATCGTAGGTCACCATTTCACCATCCGGTTTGGCAATGAGCATTCGGTTGTAAAACTTTCCGTTTTCTTTCATCATGACCGAGCCCAAAATGCAACAGCTTTTCTCTTTTGCTTTTTCGATAATCCATTTCACAGTTTTGCCTTCCATCTCCTCGGCCAAACACGTATTCATAGAAAATCCAGTCGTAAACATTTCTGGTAAAACGATTAAGTCAACTTCCGTTACAATTGAATCAATTTTATCTTCAAATAGCCTCAAATTTGCTTCGATATCTTCCCAAATAATTTCGGACTGAATGGCTGCAATAGTTAAATCGTACATAATAATTTTCCGGCTTTGATTAATAATTCATCTTCTTTGGCAAAACAAAATCTAAGAACTTTATTGTCTGCCAAATCAGGATAAAAAACCGAGATTGGAATGGATGCAATTCCGTGTTCAACNGTTAGTTTCTTTNCGAATTCTANATCATTCATATCTGTAATTTCAGAATAGTCAAGTAGCTGAAAATAAGTTCCTTTGCAAGGAATTGTTTTGAATCTCGAGTTCTTGATTGAAGCCAAAAATAAGTCTCTTTTTCTCTCATAAAACTCCGAGGTTTGTGCAAATGGATTATGTTTTAAAATATATTCGTTTATTGCATATTGCATGGGCGAGTTACAAGAAAAAACTGTGAATTGATGAATTTTTCTAAACTCCTTCATTAGCCAATCTGGTCCAATACAAAAACCTAATTTCCATCCAGTTACGTGTAAACTTTTTCCAAAAGAATAAACGACCATAGCGCGTTTTTTCAATTCGGGATAAGCCAACACGCTTTCGTGTTTTGCTCCGTCAAAAGTTATATGCTCATACACTTCGTCACTCAAAATCAAAACATCTGTGTCGGCTACAATTTCTTGCAATTGCTCTAAATCTTTTTTAGTCAGCAAACTACCAGTAGGATTGTGCGGAGAATTTATCATTATCAATTTGGTTCGAGAATTTATTTTTTCTTTTACCATGTTCCAATCAATAGAATAATCAGGGTGTTGAAGAGGAATAAAAACAGGAATTCCTCCATGAACTTCTATGGCTGGCGCATAACAATCGTAGGCTGGAGAAAACAAAATGACTTCATCTCCTTCATTAATCACAGCAGAAATAGTGTTGTAAATTGCTTGAGTGGCTCCCGCTGTTATCGTGATTTCCGATTCTGGATTGATATCACAAGAATGAATTTTGTTGTAATGGTTGCACAAGGTCATTCTTAATTCCAATATTCCGGGCATCGGAGCATATTGATTTTTGCCTTCATTAAGGTATTTCGTCACCAATGAGGTCAGTACTTTGTCAACCTCAAAGCCAGGAAAACCTTGTGATAAATTGATTGCGCCATATTTGTTCGCTAAAGCCGACATTTCGGAGAATATGGTCGTTCCAACCTTCGGAAGTTTAGATTGAATTGTTCGCATCAGAATTATTTGTATTAAAATCTATTTCTTTTTCGAATTTACCTTCTTCCGTATAGAAAAACCAAATGCCAGATTTTTGGTCGTTTTCATAAGATCCATGTATTTTTAATTTTCCGTTGGGATAAAAAGTCTTATAAAGCCCATTTCTCCTGCCGAACAAATAATTTGACTCACTCCATTTGGCACCATTTTCATAAAATGACTCCCATTTTCCTTGTTTTAAGTTTTTTACGATATCACCTTTTATTTTAATTTTTCCATTCGGATGAAATTCTTGGTGTTTTTCGGTGATCTCAGTTTCGACTTTTTCCTGAATAGGTTTGTTTTGCTCAGAACAGGAGCATATAGTTAGTACTCCGAGGATTAAGAGTGTCAGCTTTTTTGTAATCATAGATTTGTTAATNATTTGTCAAAAATACTAAAAGTGTTTTGAAAATATAAACAAATGTTTGTTAGTAGAAAATTATGTTGTACATTTGCGCCATTAATTATCTAACTTTAAACTAGGGTCTTACCCTATGGCTCACTAATTATGAATACAAACCTAAAAAGAACCGGACTTTTTTTAAAACTCATTGTTTTATGTGTGATTTTATTTAAAAGTGACATCAGTTTCTCCCAAAATGTTGGTGTAGGAACCACTAATCCTACGAATGCTTTTCATATTGTTCGTTCAATTAGTAACCCTGCATTAGATCCTCTAAGAGTCGAGGGTGTAAGAAATTCAACAAACGATACCTCTTTCTTAGTTATTGACAACCAGGGAGTTGTAAAGTATTTTACTCTTTCACAATTAAAAGGTAGTGTTGCTGTAAATTTTGATTCCATAGCCATCGCTAGCAGATTCAATAGAAACGGTTACAACCCTGGTTGATAACAATGATGGAAGTTATACATACGTAAATGAAGATGGAGACTCTGTGACTATTTCTTTGTCAAATGGTACTGGAGGATCAATAGATACCATCTATAA
>JGI26084J50262_1000623_pt1 | contig 20344 bp, 21 predicted proteins | sample SaaInl6LU_22_DNA_FD_50262 | JGI IMG/M metagenome (IMG submission 50262) | reverse complement strand
GTGCACAAATAATTATTGATCAATTTATATCCTCAGGTGAAAGAAAATGGTCTAGAGCATCAGGTATTGTAATGCTTTTACCTCATGGTTATGAGGGACAGGGACCAGAACATTCATCAGCACGATTAGAGAGATTTTTACAGTTATGCTCTAACGATAATATGCAAGTTATGAATTGCACTACACCTGCAAATTATTTTCATGCTTTGAGAAGACAGATGAAAAGAGATTTTAGAAAACCATTAATTATGATGACACCAAAATCATTATTAAGAAATAAGTATTGTGTTTCTGATTTAGATGATTTTAGTAAAAACAACTCATTTCATAGAGTTCTTTGGGATCATGCTATTGATCCTAAGACCGAAGGTTTTATTAAATTAAAAAATAGTTCAAAAATCAGAAAAGTTATTTTATGTTCTGGCAAAGTTTATTTTGATTTATTGGAAGCTCGAGAAAAATTAAAAATTGACGATGTAATTTTATATAGAATTGAACAGTTATATCCATTTCCTGCAAAAACTTTAGTTAAAGAACTTAAACCTTATGCTAAATCAGCCACGTTTCATTGGTGTCAGGAAGAGCCCAAAAATATGGGGGCATGGTTTTCTGTCAGAGATTATATAGAATGGACATTAGATAATATTAAGGCTAATAATAACCAAATTTCTTATATAGGAAGAAGTCCAGACGCATCACCAGCAACGGGTTATGCTAAGAGACACATTTCTCAACAACAAGAAATTATTAAAAAAGTATTTGAATAAAAACAATGAGTGAAAAAATTGTAGTTCCAGTTTTAGGCGAAAGTATAACTGAAGCAACCGTTTCAAAATGGTTGAAAAGTGAAGGTGAAAGTGTTGAAGCAGATGAACCTATTGTTGAGCTTGAAACAGACAAAGTAAATTTAGAAGTCCCNTCTCCANTAAGTGGNGTCTTATCAGAAATAAATTCAAAGGATGGAACAGTAGTAGAAGTTGGAGCTTTNCTTGGNTCTGTATCAGAAAATGGTTCTGGTGCTGTTAAAAAAGAAATAATTAAAAAAATTGAACCAACTGTTTCAGAAAACAATGTTGTCAATTTAGAGGTCCCCAAAAAAGAACCAAAGATCTTTGATGAAGGGTCTGAAGAAAAAAATTCAGTTGAGGAGCCATTAATTCTTACAAATGAAGTTAAAGAAGAAATATCAAGTAGAAACCAAAGAGGAAAATCAAACCTTATCTCCTGCGGTAAGAAAAATTGTTGTTGAAAATAAAATTGATATTCAATCTGTAAAAGGCTCAGGCAAAGATGGAAGAATTTTAAAAGGTGATTTAATAAGTCTTATGGGAGCTCAGCCTCAACCATCTGAAAGAAAAATTCAATATGGTCCTGAAGAGAAAATCAGAATGACTAGATTGAGACAGACAATTGCAAAAAGATTAAAACAAGCACAAGAAAATGCTGCCTTATTAACTACTTTCAATGAAGTTGATATGTCGAGTATCATGGAAATGAGAAAAGAAAATCAAGAGGATTTTCAAAGTAGATATGGAATAAAATTAGGCTTTATGTCTTTTTTTGTAAAAGCATGCATAGTTGCACTTAAATCTTTTCCAGCCGTCAATGCAGAAATAGATGGTGAAGATATAATTTATAAAAATTATTATAATATTAGTTTTGCAGTTGGAACTGAAAAAGGATTGGTCGTTCCAGTTTTAAAAAATGCAGATGAATTGTCATTTGCAGATATTGAAAAAAATATTAAAGAAATATCAGAAAAAGCAAGAGATGGTAAATTAACAATTGAAGATCTTCAGGGTGGAACTTTTACTATAAGTAACGGTGGTGTATATGGATCAATGCTATCAACACCAATTCTAAATTTACCACAATCTGGAGTATTAGGAATGCACAATATTGTCGAACGACCAGTAGTGGTAGATGGAGAAATTAAAATAAGACCAATTATGTACTTAGCTTTATCTTATGATCATAGAATTATAGATGGAAAAGAGTCAGTTTCTTTTTTGAAAATGATTAAAGAAAATTTAGAAGATCCAAGAAGGTTGTTTTTAGATATTTAAATGTCAGAAAAATTTCAAGCAGTTGTAATCGGCGGTGGTCCAGGAGGGTACGTCTGTGCTATNAGATTAGCTCAATTAGGATTTAAAACTGCATGTATNGAGTCNAGAGGTTCNTTAGGNGGAACCTGTTTAAATGTTGGGTGTATACCATCTAAAAGTTTATTAAATTTATCTGAAGAATTTCATAAAGTTAAAAATTTATCTAACAAAGGAATAGAAGTTGGAGAAGTTAAATTAAATTTAAGCAANATGATGAAAAGTAAAGATAAAGCTGTAACAGTTTTAACTAAAGGGGTGGAATTCTTATTAAAGAAAAATAATGTTTCATATTTTAAAGGGCATGGAAGTTTTAAATCAAAAAATGAAATAATTATTAAAGGAGAAGATAATAAAGAGACATCTATCAATGCAGATAATGTAGTAATTGCAACAGGATCAGTTCCGGTATCTCTTCCAGGAATTAATTTTGATGAAAAAATAATTTTATCATCAACTGGAGCTTTAAAAATTGAGCAAGTTCCAAAAAAAATGGTTGTTGTTGGTGGAGGATATATTGGTTTAGAGATGGGATCGGTTTGGTCAAGACTAGGATCTGAAGTTCATGTAGTAGAATTTTTAGAACATATTACGCCTGGAATGGATAGAGAAATTTCTCTTGAGTTTATGAAAATTTTAAAAAAACAAGGAATAAAATTTCATATGCAGCATAAAGTTGAAAAGATTCAAAAAAACACCAATGGTGCAATAGTTACAACTACAGATAAAGAAGGAAACAAAAAAGATTTTGATTGTGATGTTGTTTTAATTTCAGTTGGAAGAAAACCTAATACAGAGGGATTAAATATACAAGCAGCTGGAATCGAATTAGATGAAAAACAAAGGGTTAAGACAGACAAAAACTTTAAAACTAATCAAGAAAATATTTATGCAATTGGNGATGTAATTGTTGGCCCAATGTTAGCACACAAAGCAGANGATGANGGTATAGCTGTAGCAGAAAATATTGCTGGTCAGTCAGGTCATGTAAATTACGACACTATTCCAGGAGTAGTCTACACAACACCNGAAGTTGCAGCAATTGGTAAAACTGAAGAGCAATTAAAAGAAATGAATTTAGATTATAAAATTGGAAAATTTTCTTTTATGGCAAACTCAAGAGCTAAAGCTATCGATGATGCTGAAGGATTTGTTAAAATATTGGCTGATGCTAAAACAGATAAAGTTTTAGGTGCCCATNTGATAGGACCTCATGCTGGAGAACTGATTGCAGAAATTGGTATCGCTATGGAATTTGGAGCGAGCTCAGAAGATATTGCAAGAACTTGTCATGCTCACCCTACTTTTTCAGAGGCAGTAAAAGAAGCAGCCCTTTCTGTAGATAAAAGAGCAATACACTCTTAAAATAATTTCATATTATCAAATATGAGGTATCCGATTCTTTTACCCAATATATTTGATCACCCATTTACATATGAAAGTGATTTTGAATTAAAAATAGGGGATTATGTAAAAGTACCTTTTGGCAAGTCAAACGCTACCGGAGTAGTATGGGATGAATTTGAAAAAAATAATAAAAAAAATTTTAAAATTAAAAAAATCTTAGCAAAACTAGAAGTATCTCCACTAAAAAAAGATACAATAAAATTTCTTAATTGGTTTTCTAAGTACAACTTAATTCCTAAAGGAATGGCATTAAAATTATCATTACTAAGCAGCCAAGCTATAGAAAATTTATCTGAAGAAAAATATAAAGATTTTGAAGTANATGTAAAAAATCATTCTTTTGAATTGTCTAAAGAACAAAAAAAATCTNTAAAATTAATGAATAAGTTTAATAATAAATTCAGAGTTCACGTTTTGCAGGGCACCACAGGGTCTGGAAAAACTATTGTGTATTTTGAAGCATTAAAAGTCTTGATTAACAAAGGTTTTCAAGGGCTAATTTTGTTACCTGAAATTGGATTAACAGGACAATTTGAACAAAAGTTTTTTGAATTTTTTGGTTTTAAGCCTGCTGTCTGGCATTCAGGTATTAGTAAGAAAAAAAAAGAAATTATATGGAGTGGTGTAAATGAAGGAAAGATAAATGTTATTATTGGAGCAAGGTCATCACTTTTTTTACCATTTAAAAAGTTAGGCATGATCATTGTTGATGAAGAGCATGATCAATCTTACAAACAAGATGAAGGTNTTATTTATAATGCAAGAGATATGGCAATTGTTAGAGCTTCATTTGAAAATATACCCATNAATTTAATTACAGCAGTCCCATCAATNGAAACCTATGAAAATATAAAGAAGGGCAAATATTNAATATCAAAGCTAAATCAACGATATCAAGATGCAGCATTACCAAATTATGAAATAATAAATTTGAATAATACTAAACTTGAAAAACAAACTTGGTTATCAAAAGAAATAATTAAAAAAGCCAAATACCATTTAGATAAGAAAGATCAGGTTTTATTTTTTCTTAACAGAAGAGGTTTTTCTCCACATGTATTGTGCAACAAATGTTTTACAGCTTTTACTTGTCCAAATTGTTCTATAAATTTAGTTTTTCATAAAAAAAAAGACACTCTTCTTTGTCACTATTGTGGCTTTAAATCTTCTCTTAATAGAGATTGCGCAAAAGAAGGAACTTGTGATTTTATTTTTAGTGGTCCAGGGGTTGAGAGAATTTCAGAAGAAGTGAAAAAAAATTTTCCAGACAAAAAAATTGAAATTTTTTCAAGTGATACAATGAATAAAAAAGACTCATCAGAAAAAATTAATAAAATTATAAATAATGAAATTGAAATACTTGTTGGAACACAACTAATTTCTAAAGGTTTTCATTTTCCAAATTTAAACTGTATTATAGTGGTTGATATTGATTTATCAACTCAAGGACACGATTTGAGAGCAGCTGAAAAAAGTTTGCAATTATATCATCAACTATCTGGTAGAGCAGGCAGAACTGGAAAACCAGCTACTGTATATTTTCAAACCTATAGCAAAAATACAAAAATGATAAACGAAATCACTAATAGCAATCCTGATTTATTTTTGGATAGAGAACTTAATATTAGAAAAAAGAATAAACTGCCGCCCTTCGAAAGATTTATTTCTTTAATTTTGACTGGAGACAACGAGCAAAAATTAGAAAAAGATGCTTTTTATTTTAAAACTTTTTTAGAGGATAAAATTAGTGCAAAAGTTCTTGGTCCTGTAAATGCTCCTATATTTAGGCTAAAAAGAAAATTTAGGGTTAGATTGTTAATTAGAGGATCTAAATCATTAAAATTACAAGATTCTTTAAGTGAATTAATCGCAAAATATAAGTTTTCTTCTGGAATAAAACTGACAGTTGATGTTGACCCCATAAACTTCAATTAAATCCAAAAAAAAGACTATTTTACACCATTGTGTTACTTGAAGAGGTAAAATCTATGTGCTAATTAATGCCAGTTTTAATCAAACAATCAATACTAACTAAGAGATAAAATTGAGCAAGAATAAAGGATTTTCAAATACTTCCGCACAAAGATATTCCTTAGCTTTGTATGAGCTTTCTAGCGAGTCTAATTCTCTAGATAATATTGAACAAAATTCTTTAGCTATATTAAATCTTATCAACTCAAGTTCAGACTTTAATAGCTTCATAAAAGATCCAACTGAAAATCAAACAAATTTAATTGCTGTTATTAATAAGATTTGTGAAAATTTTAAGATTGATGATTTATTAAAAAATTTTATGACATTTTTAATTAAAAAAAGAAGATTTTTTTATTTAGAAAAAATTTTAAAAAGCTTTATTGAAACATGCTCTAATAAAAGAGGAGAGGTTAAAGCAGAAATTCAATCTGCTAAAGAACTATCAAGTGATGAAATTAAGAAGATAACTGAAGAGCTAACACAAAACTTCAGTTCAAAAATGAAATTAAACTACAAACATGACAAAAGTTTAATTGGAGGATTGATCGTTAAAATTGGTAGCACAATGGTTGATACTTCCATCAAAAATAAATTACAACAAATCGAAAATAGAATGATAGAGGCATAATATGGAAATAAATCCTTCAGAAGTAACAAAGATATTAAAAGAACAAATTAAAAATTTTGGAGATAAAGCAGAAATTTCTGAAGTTGGTCAGGTATTGTCCGTAGGTGATGGTATCGCTAGAATTTATGGTTTAGATAATGTTCAAGCTGGAGAAATGGTCGAATTTTCTGATGGTTCAAAAGGTATGGCTTTGAACCTTGAAAGCGAAAATGTTGGTGTTGTAATTTTTGGTGATGATAGAAATATTAAAGAGGGCGATGTAGTAAAAAGAACAGGAAATATTGTTGATACTCCTGTAGGTAAAGAATTATTAGGAAGAGTTGTAGATGGCCTAGGAAATCCTATAGATGGAAAGGGAGCGTTTGATAAAGGAATTAAAAAAACGAGAGTAGAAGTGAAAGCTCCAGGAATAATTCCAAGACAATCAGTAGGTGAACCAATGCAGACTGGTCTTAAATCAATTGATAGTCTTGTACCAATTGGAAGAGGTCAAAGGGAATTAATTATTGGTGACAGACAAACAGGTAAAACTGCAGTTGCTATTGACGCTATAATAAATCAAAAAAAAATNAACGAGTCTGGAGATGAGAAACAAAAACTTTATTGTNTTTACGTTGCNATNGGTCAAAAAAGATCAACAGTAAGACAAATACAAAAAACTTTAGANGAAGCTGGGGCAATGGAATATACAACTATAGTTGCCGCAACTGCATCAGACTCAGCACCTCTGCAATTTTTAGCACCATATACAGGTTGTGCTATGGGAGAATTTTTTAGAGATAATGGTATGCACGCTTTGATTATTTATGATGATTTATCGAAACAGGCAGTAGCATACAGACAAATGTCACTTCTATTAAGAAGACCTCCAGGAAGAGAAGCTTACCCTGGAGATGTATTCTACCTACATAGTAGACTATTAGAAAGAGCAGCCAAATTAAGTGATGAACATGGCGGCGGATCACTTACTGCTTTGCCTATTATCGAAACTCAAGGAGGTGACGTATCTGCATTCATTCCTACAAATGTAATTTCAATTACAGATGGTCAGATTTTCTTAGAAACAGAACTATTTAACCAAGGAATTAGACCTGCAATTAACGTTGGTTTATCGGTTTCAAGGGTTGGTTCAGCAGCGCAAACAAAAGCAATGAAAAAAGTTTCTGGTTCTATGAAACTTGAGTTAGCGCAATATAGAGAGATGGCAGCTTTTGCTCAATTTGGATCAGATCTAGATGCATCTACTCAACAGCTTTTAAATAGAGGTTCAAAATTAACTGAACTTTTAAAGCAGAAACAGTACTCACCAATGACAGTTGCAGAACAAGTAATTTCAGTATTCTGTGGAGTAAAAGGATATCTTGATGATATTGATTTAAAAGATATCGCTGAATTTGAGCACAAGATTATCGAGAAATGTAAATCTGATAAACCAGAAATTATCAGCTCTATATTAAGCTCTGGTAAACTTGAGGATGATACTGAAAAAGCATTGGTAGAATTAATCAATCAATTAAAACAAAGCTTAAAATAAAAACAATAAATGGCAAGTTTAGACGATCTAAAAAAAAGAATAGCTAGTGTAAAATCTACACAGAAAATTACTAAGGCTATGAAAATGGTTGCTGCTGCTAAGCTTAAAAGAGCTCAAGAAAGTGCAGAGAGAGGTCGTCCTTATTCTGAAAAAATGAATAATGTAATCTTAAATTTGTCAGGTGGTATTTCAGACAAAGAAAATGCTCCCAAATTATTATCTGGAACAGGAAATGATAAAGTTCACCTATGTGTGGTAATGACCTCAGATAGAGGATTATGTGGAGGATTTAATGCAAATATTATTAAAAAAGCCAAAGCTTATTTTGCAAAAATATCTGAACAAGGAAAAGAGCTTAAAATTATTACAGTGGGTTCAAAAGGAAATGATCAACTAAAAAGAGTTTATGGTAATAAAATAATTGAAAATATTTCTTTTAAAACTTCAAAAAATACAAATTATTTTGATGCAGACAAGGTTGGTAAATTGATTATTGAAAAATTTGAAAAAGAGGAATTTGATATTTGTACAATTTTTTATAACCAGTTTAAAAATGTTATAACTCAGATCCCTCAGGCACAACAAATCATTCCTTTAAACGCTGAAAATAAGGAAGAAAAAGAATCTGAAGAGAGTTATGAATTTGAACCAGATGAGGATGAGATTTTAAATAATTTATTGCCCAAGAATATTTCAACACAGATATTTAAGGCAATGTTAGAGAATTCAGCTAGCGAGCAAGGTGCAAGAATGAGTGCAATGGATAATGCTACCCGAAACGCAGGTGAAATGGTTGACAAGCTTACAATTGAGTATAATAGAAGCCGTCAAGCAGCAATTACTAAAGAACTAATAGAAATTATATCAGGAGCAGAGAGTTTATAATTATGAGCAAAGGAATAATCACACAAGTTATTGGAGCGGTAGTAGACGTAAAATTTGATGGAGCTTTACCAGAAATTTTAACAGCTTTAGAATGTAAAAATGGAAATAATAGATTAGTTTTAGAGGTTGCCCAACATTTGGGAGAGTCTACAGTTAGAACTATTGCAATGGATGCTACTGAAGGATTAAAAAGAGGCGATGAAGTTTCAAATACCAATGCTCCTATTCAAGTTCCAGTGGGTCCTGAAACGCTTGGAAGAATTATCAATGTAATTGGTGAACCAATTGATGAAAGAGGAGAAGTAAAAACAAAAGAAACTTGGCCTATCCACAGAGCTGCTCCCGAGTTTGTTGATCAGTCGACTGAAACAGAAATCTTAGTTACTGGTATTAAAGTAATTGATCTTTTGGCTCCTTACGCAAAAGGTGGAAAAATTGGTTTATTCGGCGGTGCTGGTGTAGGAAAAACAGTATTGATTATGGAGTTAATTAATAACGTTGCAAAAGCACATGGTGGTTTTTCAGTATTTGCTGGTGTAGGCGAAAGAACAAGAGAAGGAAATGATCTTTACCATGAGATGATAGACTCTGGTGTTATTAAAAAAGATGGTCCTGGTTCTAAAGCAGCCTTAGTTTATGGACAAATGAACGAACCTCCAGGAGCAAGAGCAAGGGTTGCACTTACAGGTTTAACAGTAGCTGAATATTTTAGAGACCAAGAAGGTCAAGATGTATTATTTTTCGTAGATAATATTTTTAGATTTACTCAGGCTGGTTCAGAGGTTTCAGCATTACTTGGAAGAATACCTTCAGCTGTTGGATATCAACCAACTTTAGCAACTGATATGGGTAATTTACAGGAGAGAATTACTACGACGAATAAAGGATCAATTACATCAGTTCAGGCAATTTATGTTCCTGCCGACGACTTAACAGACCCGGCACCTGCAACATCTTTTGCACACCTTGATGCAACAACGGTACTATCAAGACAAATTGCTGAAATTGGTATTTACCCAGCTGTAGATCCACTAGACTCTACATCAAGAATTCTTGATCCAAGAATAGTTGGAGATGAGCATTATAGAGTTGCAAGGGAAGTACAAAAAGTACTTCAAACTTATAAATCTTTACAAGATATTATAGCAATTCTTGGAATGGACGAACTGTCAGAGGAAGATAAGTTAGTTGTTGCAAGAGCAAGAAAAATACAAAGATTTTTATCACAACCTTTCTTTGTGGCTGAAGTATTTACAGGATCACCAGGAAAATTAGTCGATTTAGAATCAACCATTAAAGGTTTTGCAGCAATTTGTGCAGGTGAATATGATCATTTACCAGAAGCAGCTTTTTATATGGTGGGTACTATTGAGGAAGCTATAGAAAAAGCTGAAAAAATGGCTAAAGACGCTGCTGCTTAATGAGTGAAGAATTTAAAGTAGAAATAGTTAATCCTGAAAAATCTTTCCTTTCCAAGGAAGATGTAACAGAAGTAATTGTTCCAGCTTTTGAGGGAGAAATGGGAATATTGAAAGATCACATTTCAATTATTTCTTTTTTAAAACCTGGGATTATTACAATCCATTCTAAATCTGGAGAAGAGAAGTTTTTTGTGGAAGATGGAATTGTTGAGTTTAAAAATAATAACTTATCAGTTTTAACTAGCTCTATTTTTAATTTAAAAGATGTTGATAAAAATAAAATTCAAGATTTATTAAAAATTTCTGAAGAAGAGGCTAATAAATCAGAAATAAGTGATCAAGCGAAGTTTTTAGCAAATCAAAAAATTGATGTGCTAAGATCTATCAACTAATAACCTTTGTACTTTTTGCTGAACTTCTTGATAAACATGAAGTTTAAAATCGACAACTAAATTGGTAATTTCTTTTAAATCTACCCATTTCCAGTCTAGAAATTCTGGTTTTTTTGTTTTTATATTAATTTGATTATCTTCACCCAAATATCTCATTAAAAACCACTTTTGACTTTGACCTTTATATTTTCCTTTCCAAATAATTCCTAGCAAGTGTTCTGGAAGATTATAAGTGATCAAGCCATCTAGTTCACTAATAAGCTCTACATTTTTTATACTAGTTTCTTCTTCCAATTCACGATATGCAGCAGTCAAATAGTCTTCTCCCTCATCAACGCCACCCTGAGGCATCTGCCAAAAATTTTTGGCATTATCTATTCTTTTTGCAACAAAAACTTTATTCGCTTTATTAAGCACAACAATACCAACTCCACTTCGCAGTGGTAAGTTTTTAAACTTATCTTTCATCTTATCCTTTTAAAAGTTTGATAGCGTAATTTAATTGATTATCTGTTTCAGATTTGATTTTAAATTCTTCACCTTCCTCAACAATCTCAATATCTGGACTAACGCCTACCTCAGAAATTGATTTTCCTGAAGGTAAGTAATACTTTGCAACTGTTAATCTAATGGCGCCTTTATTTTTTAATGGTATTATTGATTGCACAGAGCCTTTACCAAAACTATTTTCACCTAAAATAATTGCTCTTTTATGATCTTTAAGAGCTCCCGCTACTATCTCGGAGGCTGATGCTGATCCATAATTAATCAAAACTATTAAAGTCTTTCCATCAGTTAAATCACCCTTTTTAGCAAACCATTTTCTATTTTCCGAAGGCTGTCTACTTTTGGTAGATACAATTTCACCATTGTCTAAAAAGAAATCAGAAATTCTAATTGCTTGAGACAGTAATCCTCCAGGATTATTTCTTAAATCCAAAATATAAGCATTAATGTTTTGGTTTTTTTCTAACTCTTCGATTTTATTTTCTATCTGTTCACCACTATTTTCATTAAATGAAGTAAGCCTAATATAGCCAATGTCATTTTCAAGCAAATCAGCTTTTACCGACTGAATTTTTATAATTTCTCTAGTGATATTAAATGTGAGTGCTTTTTTTTCTCCTCTTCGTCTTACCGTTAATTCAATACTTGATCCAACTGGACCACGCATCAAATCAACAGCTTCACTTAAAGATTTACCTTGAACTTGTGTATTTTCAATTTTTACAATGTAATCTCCTGCTTTTAAACCAGCTCTTGAAGCGGGTGTGTCGTCTATTGGAGAAATAACTTTTACCACTCCTGCTTCCATACCAACTTCGATACCCAATCCCCCAAATTCACCACTAGTTTCAGTTTGCATTTCATTAAATATTTCAGGAGACATATAAGCTGAATATGGATCTAATGATTGGAGTAGACCATTGATGGCAGAGTCCATGCTATCTGATTGATTTATCTCATCTACATATTCTTCATTAATTTTTTCAAGCACTTCTCCAAACAAATCAATTTTCTTGTAAATATCATTTTCATTTGCGGACAAGTAGTTTGAAAAAAATAAACTATGTATAAAAAGTGATATAACTAGATGAATTCTCATATCATCACTTTTTCTTTTGGTATCAATTCTGACCAAATTTTTTCTAGTTCATAAAATTTTCTTTTTTCTGGATGAAAAATATGAACGATAAGATCAATACCATCTACTAGTTTCCATTCATTACTTTCCTTACCTTCAATTTTTGAATTTTTAAGCCCGTTAGCTTTAAACTTTTCTAATACTTGTTCCGATAGAGACTGGATATGTCTTGAGGATGTTCCACTTGCTATAATCATATAGTCTGCCATTGAACTTTTGTCTTTCAAATCAATACTTACAATGTCGTGGGCTTTGTTGACATCAAGAGTTTTAATTATGATGTCTTTAAGATCTAGGTTTTTATCCATTAGTTAGTTAAACACTATCAAATTTTTCTTAATTGAGAAGATGAAATGTTGACTTTATTAAACTCAACAAATGTAACAGTTTTATTAGTTGAATTTTTATATGTCTTTGAATTTAAAGAACTTTTTTTGTAACCATGACGATCAAACACTATAAGTTTTGACTTTTTTAAAATATTTCTCCATTTGTGCCATTTGTGGAATTTAACAAGATTATCAGCACCTATTAAAAAAAATATCTCATACTTTCCTGTTTTATAAAAATGATCAATCAAATCTGATGTTTTATTTGATTTAATTATATCCTCAAAATACTTAACTTTTATAAATTTATCATTTTTAATTATTTTTTCACAATAGCTAATTCTTTTTTTAAGCTCATTTGAAGGTTTTTTCTTAAATGGATTTTGATTAGTAATTGCCCAAATTACCATTTTTAAATTAAATTTTTTTTTTGCCTCTTTTGAAATAGCAAGGTGACCTTTGTGTGCTGGATCAAATGAACCACCTAAAATTCCTATTTTTTTTTTAGAGATTTTCAATTTATTTTCTTATTTTACCATTGCTTGTAACTTGATATTTGTAAGAAACTAGCTGATCTAATCCTACAGGCCCTCTAGGCGGAAGTGTATTAGTTGATATTCCGACCTCACCCCCAAAACCGAACTCTCCACCATCTGCAAATTGTGTAGATGTATTATGCATCGATATCGAACTTTTTACCTCTTTTAAAAATTTTTTAGCTGATTTTANATTTTTTGTAATAATTGCATCTGTATGCATGGTTCCATATTTATTGATATGGTTAATGGCCTCATTAATATNTTTTACAGATTTAATGGAAANAATCGGTCCTAAATACTCTGTNGACCAATCACTTTCTTTGGCAGTTGTAATTTTACCTTTATAAAATTTACTAATTTTTTTATCTCCAATTATTTTGCATCCATTTTTTTCTAGATTNGATAAAATTGGATCACAAAATTTTTTGAGAATTTTTTGATGAATTAAAATTGTCTCTGTAGCACCACAAATCGCTGTATTTCTTAGTTTTGCATTTAAAGTTATTTTTTTTGACATAGATAAATCAGCTTTATCATCAATGTATGTATGACATATGCCCTCTAAATGACCAATAACTGGTATTTTAGATAACTCTTGAACTTTTTTAACTAAGCCTTTTCCACCTCTTGGAATAATCACATCAATATAATTACCCATCTTAGTTAATAAGAAATCAACAGTTTTTCGATCTTTGGATTCTATGAATTGAACATAATTATTATTTACTTTATTTTTTATAAGAGCTTTTCTAAATAAATTGGCTAGAATTTTATTTGAATAATATGCCTCTGATCCACCTTTTAAAATTACTGGATTACCTGATTTAAAACAAAGAGTAGCAACATCAGAAGTTACATTGGGTCTGCTTTCATAAATTACAGAAATTACTCCAATTGGGATTGTTCTTTTTTCAATTTTGAGACCATTAGGTCTTTTCCATTTCTTTAAAATTTGATCTACAGGATCATTAAAACCAATAATTGTTTTAATAGAATCTGTAATCTGTAGAAGTTTTTTTTTATCTAGTAAAAGTCTTTTAATAAGATTTGCTTTTAAATGATTGTTATTAGCTTTTTTCAAGTCTTTTTGATTTTCTGAGATTATTTTTGAATAATTTTTTTTAATTAAAACAATATAATCTCTTAAAACTTGATTTTTTTTGACAGAACTTACATGTTCGATCGAAGCCTTTTTTGCATTTTTTCCAAGATTAAATAAATAATTTCTCATTAAATTTCTACCATATCATCTTTGTGGACTACTTCAGATTTTGCAATGTAGCCTAAAATTTTTTCAATTTCCCTAGAATGACATCCTAATATTTTTTTAATTTCATCAGATGAAAATGAACATAATCCTCTTGCACATTCATTATTTGATTTATCTAATATTCTTATATGATCTCCTTTTTTAAAATTCCCATTTACTTTTTTTATACCAGCTGCCAATAAACTCTTACTATCTTTCAAAGCTTTTTTGGCTCCATCATCAATAATTAATTCACCTTTTGGAGATACAGAACTGATAATCCATTTTTTCCTAGCATCTAATTTTGAAATTTTTGATGTGAATAAAGTATATTCATTTTTTTGAAGAATTCTTTTTATTGGATTTAAATATAAACCACTAGAAATAATCATATCACAACCAGATAGCTGACATATTTTAGCAGCTTCAATTTTTGTGTTCATACCACCACTTCCAAACTCGTTCATTCCTTTGAAATTTATATCTTTTAAATCCTTGCTAAAATTTTCAACTTTTTTAATTAATTTTGCATCTTTGAATAATTTTGGGTTTTTTGAATAAAGACCGCTTACGTCAGATAATAGAATTAAAGTGTCAGCGTTAGTTATTTGAGCCACACGAGATGCAAGCCTATCATTATCACCATATTTAATTTCAGAAGTTGCAATCGTATCGTTTTCATTGACTATAGGAATAAAATCTAAATTAAATAAGTTTTCAAATGTTCTTTTGGCATTAAGAGACCTTCTTCTTTCTTCAGTATCCTCAAGTGTCAGCAAAATTTGAGAAATATTTAATTTATACTTTGAAAAAGTATTAGAAAATAGATTCATTAACTCTATTTGACCAATAGAAGCTATAGCTTGACTTTTATCTAGTTTTAAACTTTTTTTATTGAAGTTCATTTTAATGCAACCAAGGGCTATAGCACCAGAACTTACAATTATAATTTTTTTATTTTTATCTTTTAAATCTTTAATATCTTTTGCAAAACTAGAAAGCCATTTTTTTCTGACTTTTTTATTTTCATCAACTAACAGTGATGAGCCTATTTTTATTACAACAATTTTAGAATTTTTAAGAGACATACGAGATTAATTTTGCTTTGATTTTAGAGATTGATTCTTTGTCCAATGTAGAAAGTAGTAAAATTTCACCATTAATTTTTTTTGAAAAATCAGCAATGATTTCTTTCACAAATTCCTCTTCAACTAAATCAATTTTATTTAAAACAATTAGTTCTTTTTTCTTTATAAGCTCTGGGCTGTAACTAAAAAGCTCATTTTTAACTTGATTATAGGCTTTTTCAATATCATCACCTGTAATATCTATTAAATGTAAAATTGTTTTACATCTTTCTATATGTTTTAAGAATTGAACACCCAAACCAACTCCTTGATGTGCACCTTCTATTAACCCTGGGATATCTGCGATTGTAACCTCTTTGTCATCATATCTTGCCACACCTAGATTTGGGTTCAAAGTTGTAAATTGATAATTCGCAATTTTTGGGGTTGCATTTGTAACTGCAGCTAACAGACTAGATTTACCTGCATTTGGTAGTCCAATAATTCCTATATCTGCAATTGTTTTTAACTGAAGCCAAATTGTAAATTCCTCACCAGCGCTTCCTTTGGTAAATTTTTTTGGTGCTCTATTAGTGGAACTTTTAAATCTGGTATTACCTAAGCCTCCTTTACCACCAGCTGCAGCAACAAATTCTTCACCTGGTTTTGTAAAATCAAAAATTAAAGTTTTATTATCTTCTTCAAAAACCTGAGTGCCGAGAGGAACTTTTAAAATTAAATCTTCACCACCTTTTCCTGTTCGATTTTGGCCCATTCCATTTTCACCTCTTTCAGCTTTATGATGTTGTTGATATCTGTAATCAATTAGTGTGTTTAAATTTTGCTCAGATTTTAAAATTACAGAACCACCCTTACCACCATCTCCACCATCTGGCCCACCGTATTCTATAAATTTTTCTCTTCTAAAACTTGGCGATCCATCACCACCATTACCAGCTTTAACGTATATTTTTACTTGATCTAGGAATTTCATAATACAACATCAATTTTAGTTGTACTATTAATTGGGTTTTACTGAAACGAAAGTTCTATCTGCTTTAGATTTTTTGAAAACTACTTTTCCCTTAATAACAGAAAAAATTGAATGATCTTTACCCATTCCAACATTTTCACCAGGGAAAATTTTAGTTCCTCTTTGTCGGACAATTATATTTCCAGGTATTACAGTTTCACCACCGTATTTTTTTACACCAAGTCTTCTACCGGCACTATCTCGTCCGTTTCTCGATGATCCACCTGCTTTTTTTGTTGCCATAATTTACCTAATTATTTTTTTTCTTCTTTAACAGCTGTTTCTGCTTTTTTTTCAGTTACAACTTTCTTTTCTGCTTCAGATAGCACTTTACCATCTTTTGAAAAAATCTTGCTTATTCTTATCATAGAATATTCTTGTCTATGCCCATTTTTTCTTCTTGAATTTTGTCTTCTTCTTTTTTTAAATATTAAAACTGTTCTATTTTTTCCATTTTTAATTAATTCAGCTTCAACTTTAGCTCCTGAAACTGTAGGTGCTCCAACTTCTATAACTTTATCATCACCGTAAGCTAGTATTTCTTTAAATTCTATTTTTGTTTCAGGTTTTGAATCTGGTAGCTTTTCTATTTTTAGAATTTCTCCAGATTTAACTTTATATTGTTTACCACCTGTTTGTATAACTGCGTATGACATAGTATTAATTGTTAAATTTTGTTAGCGCAATATAGACCGAGCCTCTATTTAGTCAAGCTCAATAAGCTAAAAATTATCCTTTAAATCTCTTAGTTTTGAGAAACTTTCAACATCATTGGCTTTTAAAAATATATTACAATTAAGCTCATCTTCTATAGTGCTTGGCAATGTCGGATTCCCTTGACTCAAGTTTTCTTTAATTTTTAAAATTTTATTTATCAACATCTTATTTTTAGGATCATGTTCGAGACAAAACTTTGAGTTTTGCAGAGTATATTCATGACCACAATATATCTTGGTATCTAGTGGAAAGCTTTTAAATAGTCTAAGTGAATTAAACATTTGAGCATATGTTCCTTCAAATATTTTCCCACACCCCAGTGAAAATAACGTATCACCAGTAAATAATATTTTTTCATTAAAAAAGTAATAACAAATATGTCCTGTTGTGTGACCTGGAATATGAAAAATTTTTGCTTCAAAATTATTTTTTTTCCAAACTTCTTGATCTTTTAATAAAATATCAATTTCAGGGATTCTATTTTTATCATGCTCAAAGCCTAAAATTTTTGAATTATAAAACTCTTTGATTTCTTTATTTCCACCAACGTGATCGTAATGATGATGTGTGTTTAAAATGTATTTTATTTTAATTTTGTTCTCTTCACAAAAATCAATTACAGGATCAGCTTCACTAGGATCAATTACACACGCTTCATTAGATTTTTTGTCTATAATTAAATAACTATAATTATCTTGTAAACACTTTATGATTTCAATCTTCATAGGTTTATTTTTCTATCAAAAATATTCCTAGTTCTGAAAATAGGTTTTTAAAAAATAAATTCGACTTATCTATCTTTGTTGTATTCATATTATTTAAAGCAATAGATTTAAAAATTTTAAAATTCATTGTTTTAGAAAATTTAACAAAATCTTTAATTGTACACATATGTAAATTAGGGGTGTTATACCATTCATCTGGAAGAGCTTTTGTAACAGGCATAGTCCCTTTAAACAAAAGATGTAATCTTACTTTCCAAAATCCAAAATTAGGAATTGTAACTATTGCTCTTTTACCCACCCTTAAAAGTTCATTTATTACTATCTCAGGATTTAGAAATGCTTGTAATGTTTGACTTAAAACAACATAATCAAAAGAATTATTAGGGAATTGTTTTAAATCTATTTCCGCATTCCCCTCAATTACTGTTAGTCCTTTTGAAATACATGTTTGAACTTTGTCTTTTGAGATTTCCAAACCTCTAACATCAATATTTTTTTCTTGTTTTAAGTATTCGATTAAAACACCATCCCCACAACCAACATCAAGTACTCTTGTGTTATTTTCAATATTATTAGCAATAATTTTGAATTCTTGTTTCATTCTATTTGTAAGATTTATCTAAAAAGTTTTTAAGAGCATTTAAAAAATCTGGCACATCAAGTAAAAATGAGTCATGTCCTTTATCAGAATTAATTTCAACAAAACCAACATCAGCTCCTATAGCATTTAGCGCTATAACAATTTCTTTATTTTCTTGAGTTGGATAAAGCCAATCTGAGGTGAAAGAAATTACAAAAAATTTTGTCTTTGTATTGGCGAAAGCTTTGGATAAATTTCCATCAAATTTTTTAGCTAAATCAAAATAATCCATTGCTCTAGTAATATAAAGATAGCTGTTAGCATCAAATCTATCCACAAAAACAGATCCTTGATATCTAAGATAACTCTCAATTTGGAAATCAGCATCAAATCCAAATTTTAAATCATCTCTCTCCTGAAGTTTTCTACCAAATTTTTCTTGCAATCCTTTCTTTGACAAATAGGTGATATGTGCAGCCATTCTAGCGACCGACAAACCTTTGCTAGGATTTATACCTTCATTTGCATAATCTCCATTTTTCCAATTTAAGTCTGCCGTGATAGCTTGTCTGCCCAGTTCATTAAAAGCAATGTTTTGAGCTGAGTGACTAGATGTGCAGGCAATTGGTATTGCAGTTAATGCACGGTCAGGATAATTACTTACAAATTGTAAAACTTGCATTCCACCCATTGATCCACCAACAACTGAAAAAAGTTTTTTTATATTAAAATAATCAAGCAAACTTACTTGAGCATTTACCATGTCGTTAATTGTAATAACTGGAAAATCAGTACCGATAACTTTATCAGTGGCAGGATCTTTAAAACTCGGTCCGTATGAGCCCATACATCCACCGATAACATTAGCACAGATTACAAAGAATTTATTGGTATCTAATGCTTTATTAGGCCCAACTGCATAAGACCACCAACCTTCTTTATTTGTAATAGGGTTAATTCCAGTTACAAATTGATCACCCGTTAGTGCATGAAAAACTAATATAGCATTGTCTTTGTTTTCATTTAGCTGACCATAAGTTTCATAAGCAATTGGGAAATCTTTAATAGTTTTTCCACAATCTAACTTTAATGGTTCTTTTACCAATAATGTCTTTAAATCATTCATAATTTTGATGCTGTTTAAGTGAATTGTGAGAAAAAAACTTGTTTAGCGGTTTTTTTAAAGCGCTCGCAATTCAGTTAAATCAGCGCAAAAAATTTGTACTAGAAGAGATAGATATTGTCAATTTTATTAAAAAATAAACTAATTCAGTATTAATATTTAACTATTTTATTTATAAGGGATAAAAAATTTAAAACATGACAATACCAGTTTTTAGAAAAATTGATATTCAGGCATATAAGCCAGGAAAATCGAATGTTAGAAAGTTAAAAAAGATTATAAAGCTTTCAGCAAATGAGTCTGCACTTGGTGTAAGTAGCAAGGTTAAGAAAGTTTTATCTAGCAAAAATTTAGATATTTACAGATATCCAGATAGTAAATCTAAAAATTTAAGAGAGCAATTAGCTAAAAAATTCAACTGCAATATAGATAAAATAATATGTGGGGCAGGTTCAGATGAGGTAATACAAATGCTTTGCCAGTTATATCTTAAGCCTAATGATGAAGTGGTTGTGCCAAAGCATAGTTTTTTGATGTACAGAATTTATTCAAAAATAGTGGGTGCTAAAGTTAGATTCGCTGAAGAGGATAATTTTAAAATTTCAACAAAAGAAATATTAAAAAATGTAACTAGTAAAACAAAAATTGTATTTCTAGCAAATCCTAACAATCCTACTGGTACATATTTATCAAAAAATGAAATTTTAAATTTAAGAAAAAAATTAAATAAAAATATTTTGTTGGTAGTAGATGATGCATACAGCGAATATATGGTTAACAAAGATTATTCATCTGGATTAAAGCTTTTTAAAAACTCAGATAATGTTTTTATATTAAGAACTTTTTCCAAAATATATGGCCTTTCAGCACTAAGAATAGGATGGGGTTATGGAGCCAAAAAAATTGTTGATGAGCTTTATAAAATAAAACCTCCTTTTAATGTTAATAAAATAGCACAATTAGCTGCTGTAGAAGCTTTAAAAGATCAAAACTT
>JGI26084J50262_1000622_pt1 | contig 20347 bp, 23 predicted proteins | sample SaaInl6LU_22_DNA_FD_50262 | JGI IMG/M metagenome (IMG submission 50262) | reverse complement strand
CGGGTCAACCCGCGTTGGGCCAGCTCTTGATCTGTCAGAGCGCAGAGAAATTCAATCTGACGCACCCGCGATTGCGCTGTGCTGATCGACACCAGAAAGTTGAGAAAGCCGCTCAACACACGGTTCAGGCCTGCGGCGATACGGTTGCCTTGTGGGACGTCTACGATAGTTGCCATTTAAAAAACTCCTGTGTTTCGATGACCTGTAGATAGGGACGATCCAAAGGGTTGAGCAGTGCAAAAAACAACAATCCCGCTATGCAGCGATTGCATAGATCGGCTGGTGCCTAGCGATCCTGGGCATCTCTTTCGGCGCCATCGATCAAAGATTTGATCGCTTTGAACAGGCGCACCCCGAAAAGCCCCAAGAGCCCGCCGAATAAGACCGTGAACGCCGAGACCATAACGCCCGAAGATATCGCCGCGATGGCGACGCCGAGCAGCAGCAATACAAAGGTAATCGTGCGGTATTCGCCCTCATGCACCGGAAATTCATCCAAACGCGGCTGGATCAATTTGGTCAAAAATGGCTCAACAAAAGGGGTGGCGAAGCCTGCAATCACAGACAGGACAAAGGTCAACATCGGCGCATCTCCTATTTTCGTGACGATTTTCCAAACCGTTAACATGTGTCGTGCCGCCGCGCTATACAAGAGGCGGGCGCTGGATTGAAAACGCCTGCCCTATGAGGCAAATTTGCACTGGCAGCGCCCCGCTGGCCCGGTTAAACAGCAGCCATGACAGATCGTTTGACTCTCACCCGCCCCGATGATTGGCATGTGCACCTGCGCGATGGCGATATGCTGACAGCCGTGGCGCCGGAAACTGCGCGCGATTTTGGACGCGCCATTATCATGCCGAATCTGGTTCCGCCGGTGGTGACGGCCGCCCAAGCCGCGGCCTATCGCAGCCGCATTCTGGCCGCCCTGCCCGCTGGCTCAAATTTCCAGCCGCTGATGACGCTCTATTTGACCGAGCAAACCGACCCCGAGGACCTGGCCGCGGCCCATGCCTCTGGACTGGTGACGGCGGCCAAACTCTATCCTGCCGGGGCGACAACAAATTCCGCCAGCGGCGTGACAGATTTTGACAAGGTGCAACCGGTGCTGGAGAAGATGGCCGAGATTGGCATGCCCATGTGCGTGCATGGCGAGGTCACCGATGCAGATATCGATATTTTTGACCGCGAGGCCGTGTTCATTGACCGGGTTCTAGATCCCCTGCGCCGCCGGGTGCCGGGTCTTAAAGTGGTCATGGAGCATATCACAACTGCAGAGGCTGCGGCCTATGCCAAATCTGATCCGGGCCAGCTGGCCGCCACGATCACAACCCATCACCTGATCATCAACCGCAATCATATTCTCGCCGGTGGGATCAGGCCGCATTATTATTGCCTGCCCGTGGCCAAACGTGAAACCCATCGCCTGGCCCTACTTGAGGCCGCCACAAGTGGCAATCCGTGCTATTTTCTCGGCACCGACAGCGCCCCGCACACCGATGACGCAAAGCAAAGCGCCTGCGGATGCGCGGGTGTGTTTTCGGCCACAAATACCATGTCGTGTTTGGCGGAGGTTTTTGAGGCTGCCGCTGCGCTGGATCGGCTCGAAGGCTTCACCGCGCTGTTTGGTCCGCAGTTTTACGGCCTGGCGCCAAATGCCGATACGATCACCCTAACCAAGGGCGATCCGGTACAATTTGCCACCCATATCGACACGGGCGCCGGTCCGGTCACTCTCTTTAATCCTGGCTTTGATCTTCACTGGACCGTGACGAGCTGAGCGCATAGCAACAAAGGGCCCTGCTCATGATACCAACAAGCTATCCCGACCAACGCGAAATCGCGCGGTTGACCGCCAGAATGCTGCTGGAAATTAAAGCTGTGCATTTCAATGCAGATGAGCCCTTTGTTTTGGCCTCCGGCAAGCCCTCTCCAACCTATATTGATTGCCGCAAACTGATTTCCTTCCCGCGTATTCGCAGCACTTTGATGGATTTTCTGACCGTTACTGTTATGCGCAACGCCGGGTTTGAGGCGTTTGACAATGTGGCAGGCGGCGAGACCGCCGGCATCCCATTTGGCGCCTGGGTGGCCGAGCGCATGGCGCTCCCGATGACCTATGTGCGCAAGAAACCCAAAGGCTACGGCCGAAATGCCCGCATCGAAGGGGCCATGTCCGAAGGGCAACGGGTTTTGCTGGTAGAGGATTTGACCACCGATGGTGGATCCAAGATCTCCTTTGTCGATGCCATTCGTGAGACGGGCGCAACCTGCGCTCATACGGCCGTGATTTTCTATTACGGGATTTTCCCTCAGACTGAAAAAAACCTTGGGCGATCATGGGGTGACATTGCATCATCTGTGCACCTGGTGGGATGTGCTGGCGGAAGCCCGTGCACAGGGCACATTTGACAGCAAGACCCTGCGCGAGGTGGAAATCTTTCTGAAATCTCCAGAAGAGTGGCAAGAGGCACGCGCCAAATAAGCATTTTCCGGTATAAACCTGTGGGCAAAATGTGGACAAGCTGACGGCCGATGGCGGATTTGATATGGTGCAGAGTATAGCGGTGATTTCGCACCACTATATCTAGCGCAGAGCCGTGAAATATGGCCATATGAGCGCGCAATCTGAGGTTTATCCACAGGTTGTGCACCGATCTGTTCTACATAGCCAAACATCCTGACTTGCAGTAAGCGTGAGGCATTGAGGAGTCGGATATGAATGAGATTGCGAATCTGCAGCCCCCAGCAAACGAGGTGGCCCCTCTTGGCGTGCCGCATTCCATTGAGGCCGAGCAACAATTGCTTGGCGCCATCCTCACAAACAACGATCTATTCGACCGCGTCGCGCAGATTTTGCGGGCAGAGCATTTTTATGACCCGGTCCATGCGCGGATATTTGAGACCGCCGCAGCGCGTATTGCCAAAAACAATCTGGCAAGCCCCGTCACTTTGAAGGCCTTTTTGGAAGATGATGCCGGGCTGGCAGAATTAGGCGGGCCCGCCTATTTGATGCGGCTCGCGGGCGCGGCAATATCCTCCTTTGCCGTGCGCGATTATGCCGAAATGATCTACGATCTGGCCATCCGCCGCGAGTTGATCGAGGTGGGCAATGATATCGCGGCGAAGGCGGCCCGTGTGGATGTGCAAAGCGAACCTAAAGAGCAAATCGTTGAAGCCGAACAAAAGCTCTATGCTTTGGCCGAGCAGGGCCAGACTGAGCAAGGCTTTCAATCCTTTCTGACCGCCGTCACGGATGCGGTCAAAGTCGCCAATGCCGCCTATCAACGCGAAGGCGGTCTTGCGGGCGTGTCGACCGGGCTGATTGATATGGACAAAAAACTGGGCGGGCTGCATCGGTCAGATCTTTTGATCTTGGCTGGCCGCCCCTCAATGGGCAAAACCTCATTGGCCACCAATATCGCCTTTAACATCGCACGGGCCTATAAAAAGGGCATCACCACCTCTGGCGAAGAGGGTGCGGTGGACGGCGGGGTCGTTGGCTTTTTCAGCCTGGAAATGTCAGCCGAACAGCTTGCATCGCGTATTTTATCCGAGGTGGCAGAAATCCCCTCAAATCAAATTCGCCGGGGCGACTTTACCGAAAGCGAGTTTCGCCGAATTGTCGATGCGGCTAAAGAGCTGGAGGCGGCGCCTTTGTTCATTGATGATACCCCGGCCCTGCCGATCAGCCAGCTGGCCGCCCGCGCACGCCGTTTGAAGCGAACCCATGGGCTGGACGCATTATTTGTGGATTATCTTCAACTGGTCCGCGGCACTGGACGGTCAGAAAACCGGGTGAATGAGATTTCCGAGATCACTATGGGCCTCAAAGCCATCGCCAAAGAGCTTGATATTCCAGTGGTTGCCCTTTCACAGCTCTCGCGTCAGGTGGAAAACCGTGAAGACAAGCGGCCACAATTGTCCGATCTGCGCGAATCTGGCTCGATTGAGCAAGATGCGGATGTGGTGATGTTTGTGTTCCGCGAGGAATATTACAAAGAGCGCGAAAAACCGGGTGATCATGAGCTGGACAAAATGGGCCAATGGCAAGAAGAGATGGAGCGCCTACATGGCAAGGCCGAGGTGGTCATCGGAAAGCAACGGCATGGGCCAATTGGCACAGTCGAGTTGAGTTTTGAAGGGCAGTTCACCCGCTTTGGCAATCTCGTCAAACCATGGCAACAATCGCTTGAGGATGAATTCTAAAGCATCAGTCGATTGACCCTCTGCCCAATTCGGCGCATAAAATCCCGGTGAAATTTATAAATAGCAGGACCGAAGCGCCCCATGAGCACAGGAAATTTAACGATTAATCTGAAGGGGATCACCAACAATTGGTCCACTTTAGATCGCATGTCTGCCGAAAATGTTGAAACGGCCGCTGTGGTCAAAGCCGATGGCTATGGTCTGGATTCCGGGCGGGTTGCACGCACGCTCTATCCTGCGGGGGTGCGACATTTCTTTGTGGCCGCCGCAGAAGAGGCCTCGGCAATTCGCCGTGAATTGGGCGATAATGTGACTATTTATGTATTCTCTGGGCACATGCGGGGCGATACGGACATGATCCATGATCTGCATCTCGTGCCCTTGCTTAACTCTTTGGACCAGCTGACGCGCCATTTGGAAGCCCTTCCCGGCCATGCCTTTGGGGTCCAGCTTGACACCGGCATGAACCGCTTGGGCATGGAGGCCTCGGAATGGGAGGCGGTACGGGATTTGGTGGTTGGATTAAACCCAAGTTTGGTCATGAGTCACCTGGCCTGTGCCGATGAACCCGATCATCCGATGAACCGGCAACAATTGGCGCAATTTTGCGCAATGACCGATGGCTTGGGCTTGAAACGCTCGCTGGCCGCGACGGGCGGGATACTACTGGGACCGGAGTATCATTTTGACATGACCCGCCCGGGTATCGGCCTTTATGGCGGCGCGCCCTATGCTCAGGCCGAAGCTGTGGTGCATTTGTCTTTGCCGGTGATTCAAATCCGCGATGTCGCGGAAGGGGAAACCGTGGGCTATGGCAACAGTTGGAGCGCCAGTGCCCCTGCCCGGATCGCAACTGTCGCCGCCGGCTATGCCGATGGGCTGCTGCGCGCCCTGTCCAATAACGCGTCACTGTGGCACGAGGGCCAGGCCTGCCCCATCGTCGGACGGGTCTCAATGGATATGATTGGCGTGGATGTCACAGCCTTGCCACAACCGCCCGAGACTTTGGATATCCTGTGTCCCTATCAATCGGTGGATGAATTGGCAGATAAAGCCGGGACGATCGGTTATGAAATTCTCACATCGCTGGGCGCCCGCTATGCGCGGCGTTATGTGAATCAATGAGCGCGCAGATGATCTTGATTGTCCGTGCGCTGGGGCGCTTATGCATCGATGCGATTTCCGCTTTGGGCCGTTTGGTGCTCTTTGCGCTGGCCACCCTGTCCCATGTCTTTCGCCCGCCATTTTATCTGCGCGAATTTTTCACCGCGCTGTTGAATGTCGGCTACCTGTCCCTGCCCGTCGTCGGGTTGACCGCCCTGTTCACCGGGGCGGCTTTGGCTTTGCAAATTTACTCCGGCGGGTCGCGCTTCAACGCTCCTGAGGTTGTGCCGCAAATTGTTGCCATTGGCATGGTGCGCGAATTGGGACCGGTTTTGGTGGGGTTGATGATTGCTGCGCGTGTCACAAGTTCCATCGCCGCTGAAATGGCCACGATGAAAGTCACGGAACAAATTGATGCGCTTGTCACCCTGTCCACCGCCCCGATGAAATATTTGGTGATGCCGCGGGTCTTGGCTGGGCTCATGGCGGGTCCCATCTTGGTCGCCGTGGCCGATAGTATCGGCATTTTTGGCGGTTTTATCGTCGCCACACAAACCCTCGGCTTTAACCCCGCCACCTATATTCTAAACACTATGAACTTCCTAACCTCTGCCGATATCCTCTCCTCAATGGCCAAGGGCATGGCCTTTGGATTTATCGCCACATTGATGGGATGCTATTATGGGCTGAACTCGGGCCGCGGCGCGCAGGGCGTGGGCGCGGCAACCAAAGCTTCCGTGCAAGCGGCAGCGGTTTTGATTTTGGCGGCAAATTTCCTGCTCACAGCGGTATTCTTTACAGCATGATAACCTTTGAAAACATACATAAATCCTTTGGCTCCAATCATGTGCTGCGTGGGGTGAATTTAACCGTCGAGCGCGGCGAAAGCATGGTGATCATCGGTGGTTCGGGCACCGGAAAATCTGTTTTGATCAAAACGGTTTTGGGCCTAGTCGAACCCGATAGCGGACGCATTTTGGTTGATGGCCAAGATGTCACCCAAGTCAAACGAGACGCCTTTCTGAGCCGCTTTGGCATGCTGTTTCAAGGCGGTGCGCTGTTCGATTCGATGCCGGTCTGGCAAAATGTGGCCTTCCGGCTTCAGCGCGGCGCGCTCAAACGCCCCCTGGCAGAGGCCCGCGAAATTGCCATCGAAAAATTGCGCCGCGTGGGTCTGGCGCCGGACGTGGCAGATCGCTTTCCGGCCGAGCTCTCAGGCGGCATGCAAAAACGTGTCAGCCTTGCGAGAGCCATTGCCGCCGAACCAGAAATTATTTTCTTTGATGAACCCACCACCGGGCTCGACCCCATTATGTCCGGTGTCATCAACGAATTGATCCGCGAAATCGTCGTGGAGATGGGGTGACGGCCATGACCATAACGCATGACATGACCTCTGTGCACACCATCGCCGATAAAGTGGCCATGCTGCATCGCGGGACCATTCAATGGAGCGGTCGTCAGACAGATATGGCGCAAAGCGGCGACCCCTATGTGGAGCAATTTGTGAATGGTCGCGCCGAAGGTCCAATTGAGACCCTGCGTTAATCCGTAACTTTCAACATTTTCAGGCTTACTTTATCGGCAGCACCCTATATCTCAAGGCCAGATGAAAAGGACACCACATGGCCAAAGCGACATTCACCTGCAGCAAATGCGGCGCGTCTCATAGCAAATGGGCCGGTCAATGCGACAGCTGCATGGAGTGGAACACTCTGGTGGACCAAGGTCCGCTCTCGGCGGGTCCAGGCAAAACACTTGGCGGCAAACGGGGCCGGACCATCACGCTGACCGATCTGGCCACGGTGGAAGAACCNCCCGCGCGCACCATGGCTGGCGTGGCAGAATTGGACCGGGTNTTGGGNGGCGGATTGGTCAAGGCCAGCGCNCTCTTGGTCGGTGGGGATCCTGGGATCGGCAAATCCACTCTTTTGCTGCAGGCCGCCGCACGTTTCGCCCGCAATGGTTTGAAGGTCATTTACATCTCTGGCGAGGAAGCCACGGCGCAGGTGCGCATGCGCGCCCAACGCCTTGGTCTTAGCGAAAGCCCTGTGATCCTCGCCGCTGAGACCAATCTGCGCGATATTCTGACCACCTTGGATGCTGAAAAGCCCGATTTGGTCATCATCGATTCCATTCAAACCATGTGGGCCGATCACATCGAAGCGGCCCCCGGCTCGGTTAGCCAAGTAAGATCCTCCGCCCATGAGCTGACCAGCTATGCCAAACGCAAGGGCGTGGCGGTGATTATGGTCGGGCATGTCACCAAAGATGGGCAAATCGCCGGGCCCCGGGTGGTGGAGCATATGGTCGATACGGTTTTATACTTCGAAGGCGAGCGCAATCATCAGTTTCGCCTGCTGCGCGCCGTGAAAAACCGCTTCGGGCCGGCCGATGAAATTGGTGTTTTTGAGATGACCGGCAAGGGTTTGGTCGAAGTCAAAAACCCCTCTGCTCTCTTTTTGTCCGAACGCGGCAAGACAACAGCAGGCTCCGCGGTCTTTGCCGGGATAGAGGGCACGCGCCCAGTCCTCTGCGAGTTTCAAGCCCTTGTCGCCCCCTCGCCGCACGGGCAGGCGCGACGCTCCGTTGTTGGCTGGGATGGGCAAAGGCTGGCGATGATTCTTGCCGTATTGGAAGCCCGCTGCGGCATCCCCTTCACCGGTCTAGATGTCTACTTAAATGTGGCCGGAGGTATGCGTGTCACAGAACCGGCGGCTGACCTGGCCGTGGCCGCAGCCTTAATTTCCGCCCGTGAAGACGCAGCTTTGCCAAGAGATGCCGTTATTTTTGGAGAAATTTCGCTCTCAGGCGCGTTAAGACCCGTCTCACAGGCAGAAAATAGGTTGAAAGAAGCGCAGAAACTTGGTTTCTGTCAGGCGCTGGCGCCGGCCGCCAAAAAACTTGAAGATATTGCGGGAATTACATTGCGGCCAATTGATGATTTGGCTCAATTTGTTGAAGACCTGTTCGGAAGCCGCTAAACAGCGCAGAGTGGAGAAGCACAGTGGACGGTTTTACAATAGTCGACGGCGGTGTTGCGATAGCGATCGTGATGTCAGCCTTGCTGGCCTATTCTCGCGGCCTCGTGCGTGAGATTATGGCCATTGCCGGCTGGATCGCGGCGGCATTCATCGCATTTGTTTTTGCCGACACGGCGCAACCATTGGTGCGACAAATTCCTTATCTGGGCGATATGTTGGGTGACAGCTGCGAATTGTTGATTGTTGCCAGCTTTGCCATCGTCTTTGCGCTGTCCTTGCTCTTGGTCTCCCTCTTCACACCGCTGTTTTCGGCCATTGTGCAACGCTCCATCTTTGGGGGCTTTGACCAAATGCTGGGCTTTTTCTTCGGGGTGGTCCGCGGTGTTGTCTTGGTGGCCGTCGGGTTTTTCATCTACTTCACCGTGATGCCGAACCAAGATATTGTGGCGCTAGAGACATCACGCTCAGCCGCAGTCTTTGAGCGCTATGTGGACGATGTACAGGATCAAAACCCGGAAGCCGCATTGGGTTGGTTAAGAACTCAATACGATCAACTGGTTGGCGAGTGCAGCGCATAAATTCCCTTTAAACGTCGGTAATTTTAACCGATCGCTCCAGAACGCAGGCCGTGTTTTTTTTCATTTTTATGAGAAAAACAGCGTGTTTTTCGCATTGTCAAAGTGACATGCCTGCTGTGATGGCGTAAGGCATGGGGTGTAACGTCATATACCGGAGCCTATCGCGTGACCCAACCGTTGGACCAGATGCACACAAATCCCTTTGACGACGATAAACTGCGCGAAGAATGCGGCGTATTTGGGGTGATTGGGACAGCGGATGCGGCGAATTTCACCGCCCTTGGCTTACATGCTTTGCAACATCGCGGCCAAGAGGCTGGCGGCATTGTCACCCATGATGAAACCCTCGGCTTCAATTCTGTGCGCCGCTTTGGCTATGTGCGCGACAATTTCACCAGTGCAAAGATCATGGAGCAGCTGCCGGGCGATCTGTCGATCGGACATGTGCGCTATTCGACCGCCGGATCCAAGGGCAACACGGCGATGCGCGATGTGCAGCCCTTTTTCGGTGAGTTTTCCATGGGCGGCGCNGCGATTGCGCATAATGGCAATATTACCAATGCCAATNCTCTGCGCAAAGANTTGATNGGACGCGGGTCGATTTTCCAATCCTCCTCNGACAGCGAATGCATTATTCACCTCATGGCCCGCAGCCTCCAGCAGAACATCCCGCAACGGATGGAAGATGCGTTGCGCCGCGTTGAAGGGGCGTTTTCCATCGTTGCCATGACACAAACCCAGCTGATTGGCGTGCGCGATCCATTGGGCGTGCGGCCTTTGGTCTTGGGTCAATTGGGCGATGGTTGGGTACTCAGCTCCGAAACCTGCGCTTTAGATATCACTGGCGCCGAGTTTGTGCGCGAAATTCACCCCGGCGAGATGGTGGTTATCACCGCCAATGGCGTCGAAAGCAGTTATCCTTTTCGCCCGGCGCGGCCGCGGTTTTGTGTCTTCGAGCACATCTATTTCAGCCGCCCCGACAGCATCCTCGGCGGCCGAAGCGTTTATGAAACCCGCGAGGCCATCGGCCGCGAATTGGCCAAAGAAGCGCCGGTAGAAGCCGACCTCGTTTGCCCTGTGCCCGACAGCGGCACGCCTGCGGCGATTGGATTTTCGCTTGAATCGGGCATTCCCTATGCCATGGGCATCATTCGCAATCAGTATATGGGCCGGACCTTCATTGAGCCCAGCGAGCAAATTCGCAACATGGGCGTGCGTTTGAAGCTGAATGTGAACCGGGCTTTGATCCGCGGCAAGCGGGTGATTTTGGTGGATGACAGCGTTGTGCGCGGAACCACATCGCGCAAGATTAAAGAGATGATCCTAGACGCTGGCGCCGCTGAAGTGCATTTCCGCATCGCCAGTCCGCCAACGGCTTGGCCCTGCTTTTATGGAGTAGATACGCCAGATCGCGAAAAACTATTGGCCGCGACCATGTCCGAAGAGGAGATGCGCCAACATTTGGCCGTCGACAGTTTGAAATTTATCTCGCTCAATGGGCTTTACCGCGCGGTTGGCGGCACCGACCGCGACAGCGCACAGCCGCAATATTGCGACGCTTGTTTCAGCGGCGACTATCCCGTGATCCCCTCAGATCAAATCTCCAGCGGGTTTCAAATGAAGGCCGCTGAGTAGCGCCGGGCCCTTGACCTGCTGCGCATTTGCCCCCATGACGCGCCCCATGACATATCCCATTCTCATCACTGGCGCCTCGCGTGGGCTTGGCGCAGCTTTGGCGCTTCAGCTTGCGCAGAAATTTCACATTGTCGCTGTGGCAAAGACCACGGGTGGGCTTGAAGACTTGGATGACCGCATCCAAGCCTGCGGTGGCCAAGCAACCCTCGCGCCCATTGATGTCACAGACGTGAATGCCGTGCGCCACCTGTGCCGATCGATCCATGATCGCTGGGGCGGGCTGCACCTATGGGCCCATTGCGCAATACATGCCGCCCCCCTGGCGCCGGCCAATTGCATAGATGCCCGCGATTGGGACAAGTCAATCAAGCTCAACGTCACCACCACCGGCATGTTGATCCCCAATATCGCGCCCTTATTGCATCAGAGCGGAACGGCTGTTTTCTTTGACGATCCCTGCGGCGGGGAAAAATTCTTTGGCAGCTATGGCGCCACAAAATCGGCGCAGATTGCCTTGGCCAAAAGCTGGCAGGCCGAGACCGCTAAAACCGGCCCCAAAGTCGAAATCCTCACCCCCGCCCCCATGCCCACGGCCACGCGCGCGCGCTTCTATCCCGGTGAAGATCGCAGTGCCTTGAGCAGTTGCGACAGCGAAGCGGCCCGGATAATTACAGCCCTAGACCTGTTTGCCGCCGCGTAACTGCGGATATTTTTACCTTGGTGGAGAAAATGCCTGGGCTGCGGGTCGATCAGGCTTGCCCGCCGCGGCACAACCTTTTAACCAAGGTCTATGCGTATACTTATCACAAATGACGACGGAATTATGGCGCCCGGCCTGCAGGTGCTGCATGATCTCGCAATCCAGTTGGCCGGCCCCGAGGGTGAGGTTTGGACAGTGGCGCCACAATCTGAGCAATCGGGTGTTGGCCATTGTATTTCTTACACGAAACCCGTGCTTGTGCATCAATATGCGGCGCGAAAGTTTGCAGTAGAAGGCTCTCCGGCCGATTGCATCCTGGCTGGGCTCAACGATCTATTGCCCCAGCGCCCGGATTTGGTTTTATCCGGCGTTAACAAAGGCAATAACTCTGCGGAAAACACCGTCTATTCCGGCACCATTGGTGCGGCGATGGAAGCGGCGCTTGCCGGGGTTCCCTCTATTGCCCTTTCGCAGTTTTACGGACCGCAAAACACGGATTTGGACAATAGTTTTGAGGCCAGTGCCGGTCACGGTGTTGCGGCCATTCAAGCCTGTCTGGATGCGGGCTTTGCGCGCGCTGAAGATTATGCATTGTTTTACAACATTAATTTTCCACCTGTTCCGTCCGCCGCAGTCTTGGGGATGAAGGCTGTTAAACAAGGGTATCGTGGTGATGGGGCCTTTGGTGCACATGCCACCAATGCGCCAAATGGCCGAAAATTCTTATTCATGCACGGCCGGCCCCAGCAAGCGCCAACACAGGATGGCACAGACGCCGCGGCGAATTTGGACGGCTATATCTCTCTCACACCCATGCGCGCAGATTTGACCGCGCATGACCAACTGGCAAACCTGGCCGGAATTTTGGGCTAAAAGATGGACCCAGCCGCCGAACGTAAAATGCAATTTTTGTTCTCCCTGCGCTCGCATGGTGTGACCAACAAGCGTGTGCTCACGGCTATGGAGAAAGTCGATCGTGGCAAATATATTCGCGGAACCTTTGAGGATCGCGCCTATGAAGACACGCCGCTGCCCATTGCCTGTGGTCAGACCATCTCCCAGCCGTCCATTGTCGCTTTGATGACCGAAGCGCTGGACGTGCAACCGCGCAGTAAGGTTTTGGAAATTGGCACGGGGTCAGGTTATCAGGCGGCCATATTGAGCCAATTGGCCCGGCGGGTTTATACCGTGGATCGACACAGCCGTCTTGTCAAAGCCGCGCGTCAGGTGTTTGAGGCCGAAGACATCTCCAATATCATCGCCTTTACCGCCGATGGCAGCCGCGGGCTGCCAGAGCAAGCGCCCTTTGATCGCATCCTTTTGACCGCAGCAAGCGAAGATCCGCCCGGCCCCCTGTTGGCACAATTGCGTATAGGCGGTATCATGGTCTTGCCCGTTGGACAGTCAGATGCCGTGCAGACCTTGGTAAAGGTGACGAAAACTGAAGAGGGTTTGGACTATCAAGAGTTAAGAGCCGTGCGCTTTGTGCCGCTTCTCGAAGGTCTGGGCAAAGAAAATACCTAAGAGATCTCACAATAAGAGGTCCAGGTGAGGAGAGTATAATGGCACTTAAATTTGGTTCTAAATATATATTATCGCTGTGTGCGGTCACGGCACTTGCAGGCTGCACAAATAGTTTCGGCTTGGATGTGCGCGATCAATTCGGCGGCATTCTCGACACAACAAATGCGGCCGAAAATGCGGTGGCGGAGCGCCCTGAGCCTGATGCACGCGGGGTCATCACATTCCCAAGCTATCAAGTTGTCCTGGCCAGAACAGGTGACCGAATTGGCGATGTCGCCGCACGCATTGGCGTCGATGCTGATCGGTTGGGCCGATTTAATGGCATCCCGCAGGAGGCGATCTTGCGCTATGGCGAAGTGATTGCCCTGCCCTCAAATATGACAGCTGTGGCAGCAGATGGCGCCCCGCTCACCCCAACCGTGGTGGACATTAGTGAATTGTCAGATGATCCGAGCGCCGGACCAAAGCCCGCAGAGCCCAAGCGCCACCGGGTCGTTGATGGTGAAACGGTCTATACAATTTCTCGACTCTATTCGGTCTCTGCCGAGGATCTCGCGAAATGGAACAGTCTTAGCCTGACCACGGCGCTGCGCCCTGGGCAGTATCTGCTGATCCCTATCACTCAAAACCGACCCACTCCAGTCAGCGCACCGGGCGAAGGCTCGATCACCCCCACACCGCCCAGCAGCACCCGCCCGCAACCGCGCGGCGAACTGCCCTCAGCTGAGGCGATGACAACGCCAGCGACCGCCGACGCCACGGCGCCTGTGACCGTGCCTGTGCCTGTGGCCAATACCGGCCCCGTAACCCAAGCCTCGCAAAGCGACGCCCGTTTCATGCGGCCGGTCAGCGGAACGATTATTCGCAGCTATAAAAAAGGGTCAAATGAGGGCGTTGATATTGGGGCCCCAGAGGGCGCGGCAGTATCTGCCGCCGATGTCGGCACCGTCGCGGCCATCACCGAAGACACAAAGGGCGTTGCAATTGTTGTCATCAAACACGCCGACGGATTGCTGACAGTCTACACAAATGTCGACAACCTATTGGTGAAGAAAGGAGATGCGGTCACGCGCGGCCAAGAGATCGCCAAGGTCCGCGCTGGAACGCCTTCATTTTTACACTTTGAAGTGCGCAAAGGCCTCGAATCCGTCGATCCCGATGACTATATTTAGAACGCAAGACGTGGCGACCTAGACCACCACCCCATGGCGGCCGGCCAAATCTACGAAGAATTGCCAGGCCACGCGGCCCGAACGAGAGCCGCGTGTCGCCTGCCATTCGATCGCCTCTGCACGCAGCACCTCAGGGTCTACCGCGACCCCATGAGCCGCGCAGTAGCCCTCAATCATACTCAGGTACTGATCTTGATCACAAGGGTGAAAGCCCAGCCACAGCCCGAAACGGTCCGACAGGCTGACCTTTTCTTCGACGGCCTCGCCCGGATTGATGGCGCTTGATCGCTCGTTTTCGATCATATCGCGGGGCATGAGATGCCGGCGGTTTGAGGTGGCATAGAAGATCACATTGTCCGGACGCCCCGCGATGCCCCCATCCAAAACAGCTTTGAGAGACTTATAATGCTGGTCATCATGGGAAAAGGATAGATCATCACAGAACAGTAAAAAGCGATAGGGCGCGCCGCGCAGCAAGGCCAGAAGGCGCGTGACCGAGGGCAAATCTTCGCGTTGCAGCTCGACCACTTTCAACGGCAGGCCTTGCGCATTGATCTGCGCATGCACCGCTTTGACCAGAGAGGATTTTCCCATCCCTCGCGCGCCCCACAACAGCGCATTATTCGCCGACATGCCGCGCGCAAAGCGCAGGGTGTTTTCAAGCAAAACGTCCCGCGACCGGTCGATGCCGACGAGCAGATCAAGATCAACCCGAGACACTTTGGCAATCGGTTCCAACTGATCGGGGCTTGTGTGCCACAAAAACGCCTCCGCCTCGGCAAAGTCGGGAGCCTCAAGCGGGGCGGGCGACATACGCTCTAGCGCATTGGCAATTCGGATTAAAGCCGCATCACTCATGCTTGCCCCCCGGTGCCATCTTCATCCTCATCCGCAAACAGATCTTCGTCAGAGACGCCCTGCTCTTTCAAGAACGCGTTGCGTTTACGCTCCACATAGACAACCAACCAAATCGATATTTCGTAAAGCCCATAAACCACCACGAAAAGAATAATTTGAGTCACCACATCCGGTGGCGTGACGATCCCAGCGAGGATCAAAATACCAACAATAGCATATTTGCGCACAGCCCGCAGGCCCACCGCAGAGACCAAGCCCGCTTTGCCCATCAAGGTCAGCAAAACTGGCAATTGGAAGCATATGCCGAAGGCCATGATGAATTTCAAAACAATATCCAAAGTCTCGCGGACTGACCCGAGAAACCGCGTCTTCAAGGCAGTATCAGCCACTTGCACCTCAGTTCCCGTCAATAAGGCGGTCACCGTCGGCATGATATCGGCATATCCAATAAAGAAGTTGAGAGCCAGCGGACTGACGACATAATGGGCAAAAGCAGCCCCCATCAGGAAAAGAACAGGCGAGGCGATGATAAAGGGCAAAAAGGCATTTTTTTCGGCCTTATATAGGCCTGGCGCGACAAAGCGCCAAAGTTGATAGCCGATCACAGGCGAGGAGACCCCGAGGCCAAAAATCACCGATATGCGGATCAAAACAAAGAATTTTTCTTGTGGCGCCGTGAAAATCAACTGTGCGAGTTCACCGCGGCGGCGTAAAATTTCGGCAATGGGTTCAGCCAGGAAATTCAAGATATATTCCGCCACGAAGAAACAGGCGAACAGACCAACGATAAAGGCAAGCGCAGCCCGGATTAGGCATGTGCGCAGCTCTGTCAAATGTTCGATCAGAGGGGCAGAAGAATCGTCTAGGCTTTCGTCTTCGCGGCTCATGTCTCTTTACCAGGTTTTGGAGCAGCCTTTTTAGCCGCAGGTTTCTTGGGCGTCGTCGACTTTTTTGCAGGCGCCGATTTTTTCGCAGCCGCTGGTTTCTTGGCTGCCGCAGGTTTCTTAGCCGGCGCGGGTTTTTTTGCTGCCGCAGGTTTCTGGGTCTCCTGGGCCGCCGCGGCCTTCGTCACTTGTTCCGCGTCAAGGCGCTGCTGCGCTCGTTCAGCCATGGCATCATGCATTTTCTTGGCTTTTTCAGCCCGCTCTTCTGACAATTTCCCAATTTCAGATCCCGGTACGAAATCTTTCCACTTGGTGGTCGGATCCGAGACGCTGCGCACCCCATCTTTGAGAGAGTTGACCGAGTCCATCGCGTCTTTCACGCCCGCATCATCAGCAGCGTCGTTCATCGCCCGGCTGAAATCACGGGCCATGGCCTTGGCTTTACCGACAAATTGACCAATTTTGCGAAACACGCCGGGCAATTCTTTAGGACCGATGACAATCAGCCCCACGACAGCCGCGACCAGTATCTCAGCCCATCCCAATCCAAACATCGAGACCCTTCCTTATGTCAAAGAGGTAATAGTGATTAGGATTTGTCTTTTTCCGTATCAGGCGTCACATCTTTTGCGCCTTCGGATGCGGCTTCCTCAATCTCTTGCTGGCCATCATTGACGCCTTTTTTGAAGGCGGTGATGCCTTTGCCCATTTCGCCCATCATGGCAGAGATTTTTCCGCGGCCGAATAAACCAAGACGACAAGGGCTATGATCAAATAGCCCATCGGAGGGATGTTTGTGAGAAATGCAGGGGTCATATCGTGTATCCTTAGATGAAGTGTTGGCTGTTTCTAAGCCAGTTGTGCCGGAGCAGAAAGCAGGTTCGCAACATTTTGCCGTTGTGTGGACACTCAACTGCCATTATTCTGTCAGTATGGCACGCAAAGACCGTCTTTTTTCCCTGATTCAAATCCTACGCGATGGAAATCTCTACCGGGCTTGCGATTTGGCAGAGCTTGTTGGCGTGTCGCTCCGCACGCTTTATCGCGACATGGACACTTTGGCAGCTTCTGGCGTGCCCATTCGCGGTGAGCGCGGCCTCGGATATCAAATCACCGCCGCCTATACGCTGCCGGCGCTCAATTTGACGAAAACTGAGCTGGAGGCGCTGCATTTGGGATTGGCAGCCGTGGGGGAAAGTGAAGATGCCGAGCTTTCGGCCGCCGCCAAAGCCCTGTCGCGGCGCATTGACGGGGTTTTGCCCGAAGATAGCGCTGCGGCCTCGGGTTGGTCCTTTGCCACCTACCCTTTCGCCGATGCCGCCCGCGGCTTTCAGCATATGCCAAAACTCAGACAGGCCATTCGTTCGAAACAGTTGATGCAGATTACGATTGGCTCGCAAATACGGCGATTGCGACCTTTGGCGCTGGATTATTGGGGGCGGCTGTGGACCCTAGCCGCTTGGTGTGAAAGCACGCAGGGGTTTGTCACCCTCCGGGTGGATGAAATCACGCGGCTTGACGCCATGCCAGCCGTATTTGTTGAGGAGCCCGGCAAATCCTTGGTCGATTATTTGGCGTGGAGCAAACATCCCGACCGCACACGCCATCGGTCATAACCGCGCTTGGGCGTCATTCAGAGCGGGGAAAGACGTAGCAATTCTTGCGTGGCGCCAGCAGCCAAAACAGCGTGTCGGGCTTTGGCAAAAACACTGAGGGCACCGAAGCGGTCAGCACCGCGCCCTGCTCAAGCTTAAAATCGACCAATGAATTCTGCCCCAAAAAACGCGACCGCAGCACTTTGGCGCGCGCCGCATGGCCCATGGCATCGGTCGGGCTGGGGCCTTGGCCGGCACGGTCAAAATCAATGCGAATGTGTTGCGGGCGGATGACGATGTCCAATATCGTGCCATCTGCATGACCGGGCGCGAAGAATTCGCCGAAGGGCGTNTTGGCCANGGCGCCTTTAACTTTTCCCACCATNACATTGATATCACTAAAAAATGANGCAGCGTCTTTATCAATCGGCGAATTATAGATTGTATAGGGCGCGCCTTTTTGCACNATTTTGCCGTCTCGCATCAGGGCAATCTCATCGGCCATTTTCATCGCCTCGCCAGGATCATGCGTCACCATTAAAACTGCCGTGCCCGCTTCGCGCAGAACCTCGAGCGTCTCATCACGGATTCCATCGCGCAAGCGATCATCTAGGCCAGAAAATGGCTCATCAAGAAGCATGATTCTGGGTCCCGGCGCCACCGCGCGGGCCAATGCCACCCGCTGCTGCTCCCCGCCGGATAATTCATGGGGCATCTGAGCGCCATAGCCGGCCAGATCGACCCGCTCCAAAAGCTCTTCGGCCCGCGCGCGACGCATCGACTTTGCGCCTTTCAGGCCAAAAGCGACATTTTCCCAAACAGATAGATGTGGGAAAAGTGCAAAATCTTGGAACATCATGCCGATGTTGCGCAGCTCAGGGGGTTGCGAGCGCGTGCCATCACAGACCAATGCGCCGTCAATCAACACCTCGCCGCTATCTTGCCGCTCAACCCCTGCCACAATGCGCAACGTGGTCGATTTCCCGCATCCCGAGGGGCCCAGCAGGCACGTCACCTGCCCCGGTTCAAGCCGCAGGCTGACATCATCCACNGCGAATTGACCGGCAAAGCGGCGCGACAAGTTTCGGATTTCAAGTCTCGGATTCGACAACAGAAGCGCCTAACTGACAAAAACACTCAGGCTTATGTATGTGGCATGCGGTGATTTAGCAACAGCTGGCCTCTGCGGCATCAGCTTCAAAAGGAGACGCAGCGCCGCAGCCTTCGAAAATGCCATAGTGCGTATCAAATGAGCCGATGAACTCGAAATGCGCCGCAAATCGCGTTTGCGCCAGCATATTCCAAGTATTCCCACAGACCGGGAAGACCTTCCCCGTTTCGATCCAATGATGCCCATCCAGCGGCAGACCATGAGGGCAATTTTCAATTGTCCCTTTGTAGATCACCGCCTGCCCGTAGTCCTCGCAATCACTTTCCAAATCCGCCAATTTCCATAGGCGATAGGTGGCGGAGGTAAATTTTAGCGGCGCTACCGCGGCTTCCAGCACCGGGTTTTCAATGGTGATGGGGCGATGGGTGACCAAACGCGGATCTGTGAAGCCTGCCATTTCGCATGGTTAAGAAAATCATTCCAATACAGAGCTCCAGACAGGCATTCGCCATAGAGCACCTCATCGCGCGCCATAGCCTCTGGCACGCGGCGATCGGCATAGACATCCGAAAAATACATCTCGCCACCGGGTTTGAGCAGCTCATAAGCCCCCTGCAACACCGCTTGCTTATCGCTCGCGAGATTGACCACGCAATTGGAGACAATCACGTCGAAAGAGTCCGGATCCAGCGGTAAATCTCCGAGCGATTCAATATAACCTTTGTGAAACGCAACATTTGATGCGCGATATCCAAATGCCTCCCGATGATAGTCTTGAAAGCTTCGGGCGACATCGAGCTGCGCGTCGGTCATATCCACACCGACCACAAAGCCCTCTTCGCCCACCATTTGCGACAGCGCATAAACATCCCGGCCCGCGCCGCAGCCAAGATCTAATACCCGCGCGCCCTTGAGGGCTTCGGGCGCAATCAAACCGCAGCCATAATAGCGCATCAGCACCTCATCATGCAGCTGCGCTAGGATTTTCTTCAACCAGCTGGGCATTTCGGCCGGCTCGCAGCAGGCATTGGTTTGAAGATCGGCCGAAGACTGCAAGGTTTTGCCATAATATTCTTGCACGTTTTCATGTTTCATCAATAAAGCCCTTCAATATGTTTCGTTTCAAAATCCGCCGCGCATTGCTTACCGCGCATGCCCAGTCATACCTTTGGACATTCGCTTGAAAAAGGAAAGCTCTAGGCCGCGTGATCCGGTTAAATTGTGGCGTTTGTCGCGCCACCATCAAGCAAAATATTCTGCCCCACCATAAATCCCGCATGTTGCGAGCATAAAAACGCACAGGCCGCTCCGAATTCTTCAGCAGTGCCATAGCGGCGCGCGGGAATCGTGGCCTGTCGCTGGCTTTGCGCTTGCGCCATTGTGATACCTTGGGCCTTTACGATGCCACTGTCGAGTGAGACCGCCCGGTCCGTGGCATGGATGCCGGGCAAAAGATTGTTAATCGTAACGCCATGTTCGGCCACTTGTCGTGCCGTTCCTGCAACATATCCGGTCAACCCCGTGCGGGCGGCATTGGACAGGCCAAGAACCCCAATAGGCGCTTTGACCGACTGGCTGGTGATATTCACCACCCGGCCCCAACCGCGGGCCATCATTGCCGGCAGGCAGGCTTTCATCAAGGCAATCGGGGTTAACATATTGGCGTCAAGAGCTGCGATAAAATCAGCGCGATCCCAGTCGGACCACAGCCCTGGCGGCGGCCCTCCGGCGTTGGTCACCAAAATATCGACATCCCCGGCTGCGCTCAGCAACATCTCCTGCCCCTCGGGCGTGGTGACATCGCAGGCCACCTCTGTGACAGATACCCCATAGGTAGAGCGAATCTCAGAGGCCGTGGCGGCCAACACATCACCATTCCGCCCATTGATCACCAGATGAACCCCTTCACCGGCCAAAGCCTCAGCACAGCCCCGTCCAAGACCTTTTGAAGAGGCACACACTAAAGCTTTCTTGCCAGAAATTCCCATATCCATTG
>JGI26084J50262_1000620_pt1 | contig 20361 bp, 15 predicted proteins | sample SaaInl6LU_22_DNA_FD_50262 | JGI IMG/M metagenome (IMG submission 50262) | reverse complement strand
AAAAGCGGTAATCGTCGACGTGGTGGTTTTGCCATGCGTTCCAGTAATCACCACAGGCAAGCGCTCAGTCAAAACGGTATCATGAAACAACTGGGGCAGTGAAAGAAACGGCACACTGGATTGATTCAGTAACCACTCCACCTCTTCATTGCCTCTGCTCATTGCATTACCAACCACGACTCGGTCTGGCCGTAGTGCCGCTAAACGCTCCGCGCTGAACCCGTCGAAAATCTCAATCTCGGCATCTGCCAACACGTCCGACATCGGCGGATAGATGCCCGCATCCGCACCAAACACGTCATGCCCCTGCTCCTTGAGCAAAAGCGCCGCATTTCCCATGGCCGTGCCACAAATTCCCATAAAGTAGATCCGCATGCACCTGTTTTTCGCCGACTCGCCAAAAAACTCAAGACTGCATCGAAAAAGTCTTCATTATACTCCTAATCCTAATCTAAACCCTCAGGTCAATGGGCAGCAGTAATCGTTCACACCCTTCATATTATGAGTTTACGTCGAACTGCGGTCTGCGCTCTCTACTTAGATTACGATTAAGAGTAGGATTAAGATTAAGACTACGGGATTCTTTCTTTACCTCGATGGGCAAATATAGATTCTAGCCCACACTATGTCAGACGCATCGAAACTAAATATTCTTGTTATCGGATCCGGCGGTCGTGAGCACGCGCTGGTTCAAAAGTGCCTCGCCAGCCCAATGGCGGAACGTGTGATCGCCGCACCGGGCAATGGTGGCATGGCCTCTGAAGTGGAATGCTTCGATTTGGCAGTTGAAAACACCGAAGGCATCATTGCATTGGCACAGGCACAAGGCGTAGGCCTCGTCATCGTAGGCCCGGAAGTGCCACTCAATCTCGGTCTGGTCGATGCGCTTCAAGCAGTCGGTATTCCTGCATACGGCCCAAAGAAGGAAGGCGCTCAACTCGAATCCAGTAAAGCATTCTGTAAGGATTTTTTCGCCCGTCACCAAATCCCGACTGCGGAATATGCCAACTTCACCGAAGTCGCACCCGCGCTGGAATATTTGGAAACCCACCCCGCTCCGATCGTGATCAAAGCCAGTGGCCTCGCTGCGGGTAAAGGCGTGATCATGGCGGAAACACAAGAGGAGGCCATCGCNGCGGTAAAAGACATGCTCGAAGNTGGCGCCTTCGGTGACAGCGGTGCCGAGATAGTGATCGAAGAAACACTCTATGGCGAAGAGGCATCCATCCACGCAATTGTTTCTGGCGACTCCTTTGTCTGCCTACCACCAAGCCAGGACCACAAGCGCGCCGGCGAAGGCGATACCGGACTCAACACAGGAGGCATGGGTGCTTACACTCCGACCAGCCGCGTGACTCCTGAGATGCAGGCAGCTATTGAAGAGGAAGTCCTCAAACCAACTATCGCCGGCTTCAAGGCAGATGGAATCGAATTTAACGGCACACTTTATGCGGGNCTTATGCTCACCGACAAGGGNGTGAAAGTCCTCGAATACAACGTGCGCTTCGGCGATCCTGAAACNCAGGTGCTCTTACCAATGGTCGCCGACGACCTCGTTCCAGTGCTGCTGGCATCCGCTAAAGGCGAACCGCTTCCAGAGAAACTCAATTTCCACGACGGTGCTGCGATTGTCATCGTGCTCGCATCGGCCGGTTATCCGGGCAGCTACCCGAAGGGCGAAACCATTTCATTCCCAAGTGAACTCCCCGAGCGCTCCGCGATCGTCCATGCCGGAACCAAGCGCGATGATGCGGGAACGATCACCACCAACGGCGGCCGCGTGCTCGGTGTCAGTGGGCAGGCACCATCGCTTCAAGAAGCGGCCAACCTCGCTTACAGCGTTTGCGATCAAGTAGATTTTCAAAGTAAATATCTCCGCCGTGACATCGGCCACCGTGAACTCAACCGACAGTAAACACGTGTTCAATTCGATCCAGAAGTGCCTTCTCTTTGGCGGACTGTTTAGCAGTTCTCTAGCGGCTCTGCACGCACAGCTTCCGGCGTTGAATCCAGAGTTTTTTCCAGAACTGGAAAGCCATTCAGACGAACTCATTCGCCTCAAAGGGCTCGCTGAATTGTATCCAGGCACGATTCTGTTCGAAGAGCCCAAACTCGCAACACGCAGCCAACGGCAAGAAGCCGCACGTATCGAAGAACTTCCTAGGGAGATCACTTACGTCCGAATCTATCGGCTTGATGAAGCCATTACGGCACTCAAGAAAGTGATCAACCACCCTGCCCTCATTTTAGACATGCGCTATCTACAAACCGATAGTTCAGGGATCGCGCTCGCTAACTTACTTAGCAGCGAAGGCAATGTGGCATCCGTCACTGCAGTTGGTGAAGTCACAATCGAAGTCAAAGGTGCAGCAAGCGATGCGAACAAGCCATCTGCACCACGCAGTTACCCAGCAATTGTTCTGTGCAATAGAGAAACCGCTGGCCCTTTCGAAGCCATCTTGCACAGCTTACAAAGCAACCATTGCATAATTGCCGTCGGAGAAGCGACCGCTGGACGCACAGGATACTATCGCGCAAGTGAACACGGCACTTGGGTGATCAGCGGAGAAGTGCGCCCCACCACTGAAACATCAATCCTAGCAACAGGATTTGTGCCCCGCATCGAAATCGACGCTACACCGCATTCAAACTATATCAGTTACCACCTATATGAGGCTGGCACTTCGCTCACTCGCTTACTCCGCGACGACACGAAGCAACTCGAACACTCCGCAACCGACAAAAATAAGCTAGATAAATCCGCTGAGACTTTCGAACCAGACGTTGTTTTACAACGCGGGGTCGACATCGTTGCCGCTTTACAAGTCTTACAACAACTGCCAGAAAACCAGTAACTTGCTTTACGACAATGGCTAACGAACGCAACCTCATCCTTACAATTTGCACAGGCAACACCTGTCGAAGTCCTATGGCTGAGAAGCTTTTACAGCATGCTTTGAACGCTGAGGAAGCGCCACTGAACAACTTAGTCGTCGCCTCAGCAGGTGTCGCAGCCGGTTACAGCGCGCCCGCATCAAGAAACTCAGTCGCGGCCCTCGATAAAGTCAAAATTGACCTATCCCGCCATAAAAGCCAACCAGTCACTACCGATCTGATAGATCGCGCCTTTGCTATTTTTGGAATGACTGATTCACACTTAGATACGTTAAAACACTACTACCCTCAATTACCAGAGCGCGTGCACCTCTACCGCGAATTCATCGAAGGCGGCGATGATCAAATACCCGATCCATTCGGCGGCAATTACGACGAATATGTTGCCTGCCGCGACTCCATGATCGAAGCCATTCCATCGCTCGTCGCGTATTTGAAAAAAGAATACAAGTAGAAGGTCTTAATCTTAATCCTACTCTTAATCTTAATCCCCTAAAGGGAGAAAATAGAACGTTGAACGCCCAACGTTGAATATTGAATGATTATGGGTGGCGATTTATCGGCTGAGCCAAGATTTAGATTCAAATTTCGCCCACTAATACCATCTTCAAAAAGGTTTGAGCTTATTATATGCCGATTCGNGGCCTCGAAACTCAGTTTCGGGGTCGACGTCGCTCGCCCTGGCTCCTAGAGCATTCTGTGATTAAGTTGACGTATCGTAGATGGTAGGGAGCGTTATCCTTAACGCTCCGTTGGCATGCTGTGGCGGTTCAATAAGGATATCGAACCCTACCTTTTTCCTCTAATTAAACGCAGAATGCTCTAGAACCAAGGTCACGGTTTGCAGCTCTATTAGGTTTATACCTTTTTCAAATCGGTATAATTCACCATTGGAAGTTCGACGTTCAATGTTCGACGTTCACCACCGCCCACGGTATCGTTTCACCCGCACGATACGGCACCACATCTCCATAGCGTTCGGGAACAGTCATGCCCGTTTTCTCAAGTGTCACGGTAGTCTTAGCCGGAGTGAAGCCATGGATTTGCTGCGCATTGCCACTGACGAATGCCTGCAAATTACCNAAGGCGCCGTGCGCCTCAAACAGCTCGACCAGTGTCGGCAAACAAACGGGAGCGGTAAATAGTCCCGCCGCACAACCACAGCATTCCTTCTTGGACACGGGGTGTGGAGCTGAATCACTGCCAAACATAAGTTTCGGATGCGCCTTTAACGCAGTCGCCAACAAAGCTTCTTGATCTTCAGGGCGCTTCGCAATCGGCTTACAAAACAAGTGCGGATTTAACAAACCGCCAGCCACATCATTCAAGGTAATGATCAAGTGATGCAGTGTCACCGTCGCATGCAGGTTTTCAAACTGATCGAGTAGATCCACCGCATCCTTAGTGGTGATATGCTCCATGGTTATTTTCAGCTTTGGATATTTCTCGGCAAGATACGCATAGCTCGTCAAAAATTCCTTCTCGCGATCCATCACGAAACCGTGTGTCTCACCGTGAATCATCAGCGGAATTCCAAGCTCCTCCATGAGGGCAAAAGTTTCTTCCGCCGCACTCAATTCTTTTACTCCGGCCTCACTGTTGGTCGTCGCGCCGGCCGGATAGAGCTTAATGCCAAAGATATACTCTTTCGCCGCTACCAGCTCTTCGCGTGAATAATTACGAAAAAACAGCATCATCAACGGATCAAACGTTGCATCGCCCTTCGCTGCATTGATCTGATCACGATACCACAGCAAACGCTCTAGGTTATCCACCGGAGGCACCAGATTCGGCATAATGATCGCACCTGCAAAATGATCCGCCGTCAGCGGCGTCACACGTTCCAGCATCGCGCCTTCGCGCAGGTGCAAATGCATATCAAGTGGTGATTCGAGCGTAAATTTCATGCGCTGACGCTAGCCCCATCAAGCCGCCTGCAAAGCAAAAAGCTAAGAAAAGTAAAAGGTGGGTCGTCTTGCCAAGACGACCGTTCGCCGAGCGACCTCGCACACCTGTCCACATGATACCAAAAAACGCCCCTGCTTGACGAACGGTGCTCTCGTCGATAGCACCCTACCTAAATACACGCCACCTAGACAAACTGCAAAAGGTAGGGTCGTCTTCCCAAGACGACCGTTCGTCCAGCGACCTCGCACACCCATCTATTAGTTACGGCATTCGATCCCCATTGCCGAACGGTGCGCTTGGCAAGAGCACCCTACCAGTTTATCGCCCTTTTCTTCATGGGCGCAGGCCGCTTCAAGCTCGGCAAAACGGATTAAAGCACCTATTCGCATACAGAATAGTCACAAAAAAGGCCCGACATCGATTGTCGGACCTTTTGTAATTGGATTGTAAAACTTAGGCTGCGGCAGTCTGTTGCCCCGCGCCGTGCCACTCGCCGTTCGGCATACGGCGGAGCCATTGCTTGCCGTCCTTGCCTAGTGCGATGAGGTGCACCCAGCCGTTTTCAACGAGATGGCGGACGTGATCTTGGCGTGAGAGAATAGCGTCCAGCACATCGGTGTCCGTTGCGATGCAGGCGTGTAACCGGAGCGGCTCATGGATGAGCTGTTCGCCATCGTGAACCGATTGGAACGGCAATCCGGGGCGTAAGTCATTTTCATTACCCAGTGCGACCCCAACACCGCCAACTACATTGTGAATCGCCTTATGACCACTACCGAAATGTTGGTTATCCGTAGCAGAACCGTAATATTGTAGATTGATCCAACTGCCCACGACCAGTGGGCCGCCGATCACCGCTTCAAGCACTGCGGCTTCGGGGTCGGAAGACGCATTATACTCATGCAAGAAGGCACGACTACCGAGATTCGCAGAACGCGTCCATTCACGTGGAGCCACAATGAAGGCGGCATTACCCGCAAGTCCCCACTCGGGGCGGACTTGAGACCAATCCATACTTCTGGAACGGACCGCCGAGATGATGTCAGACTTATCTTTGGCGGAGCCAAGTAGAGCGGAACGCTCAATCGCGGTGATGCCTCCTGCCATTTCAAGGGACGCTTTCAATTCTCCGAGTAAAGTCTCCTCAACGGTGTCGGTCTCAAAAAGGGTCACTTCGTCAGTCGTGGTATTGTGTAGTCCGCCGATGAATACCGTGTCACTGGGAATCTCAATTCCGCGTGATTTCAGTTCGGCACGCACGTCGGCTTGATTTAGCAAGCTTGCTGCGAGTCGCGCATTGGCATCTCCCGCATGGCCTCCACATGCACCGCAATCCAGACCGGAGGCGTAAGGGTTGTTTTTGGTCGCGCTGCCGTGACCACAGAAAAGCACCACCTTGGCAAAGTTCTCCTTCAAGCCCAGTCCGTTCAAAATACCCATTGCCATATCGGCACGCGCTTCGGTTGGCATGTTTTCTAGAAATGCCGGAGCTGCAGGCGAATCGTCCACCCCCTTTTTGATCCCGAAGGCATCGCATACGATCTTATAGGCATAACTGAGCCCCATGGTCTCAACGAATGTAAAACAGGAGGCGGCGGCTTCTTTAAAGCGCTTCCAAGAACGTTCATTCTCGCGCTCGGTCACACGCACAAATCTCAATTCGTCATACTGAACCGACTCCAGACCCGAACGACCTTCTGCTGTCCGGACGGGCGGTGCCAAAAGCACTGGGCAACGGGCTTGTGAACCGCCAACACCGGGAATCTTATGATCAATCGCTATGCCGAAGAAACCTGCAAAACCAATTGTCTGAATATTCATTCGCGTAGACTCCAATGCTCTGCGAAACACCTCCGAACGCACATCAATACAAAACACTGCCTGCGCGTCGGGACGCTCTTCGGATTTAGCTTCCGACTTGATTTGCGCGCGCAACTTTTGCTCAAAGGCGTTCTCCAAGGCCGACTGCCAAACCAAGCGCTCTGCCAGTTCCAGCGGAATCGCTTCTCCCGAAACATCTTCAGGGTGATCTGCCAAGTTTCGCTGCCAAGCTTCAATTAGCTCCTTATCTTCCAGATGCATCTCGTAAAGCGCGACTTCGTAGTTCAGCAAAATCGCGAGCAACTGAACCAGTAAATCACCTTCGCCGTTGCGAATCTCATGCTCACGGTCTTTGTAGCGCAAGTGCCCTGACCAACCCGGCAAGGTGAGCAAGATCCGATAGAGAAACTCTTCGACCTTATCTTCGGGCATTTCAAGTTTTGCCACGGCTTCCTCAATCGCAAGTTCGGGGTCATCGGCAAAGAAGGATACCTTAGAACGAAACCCTTTGAGTCCATTCAACTCGGGATTCTTATCAATGGCAGCAGCTTCCTTCCATGCTGCGTAGAGGCTTAGATCTTTCCATGGGAACTTCCATGAAGACTGTCCCTCGTCGTCATAGGCCGCACACCATTTTGCTGCTTCTTCGCGAATCATATACTGCCAGTGTGTGTCTCTGCGCGTATCATGAAAGACACTGAACGAGCAGGTCTGATAGAGCTTGGGCTCTTCCACATGTGGCGTATTCAAGCGGTCAACCAAATGATCCGCAGTCAATGACTCTTCAAAATACTTAAAGCTGTTGACTACTTCAGGCGATGCCAGAGCGATGCCCGCACGCAGGTCCTCCAAGTCGATTTTGCCAGCTTCATATTGCTCCTTAAACCACTCACGTGGCAACACGGTATCCGCATCTTGAATACGCTTAAAGGCAGCGGCAGACTTCGAAAAACTCTGATCGGCATAGCCGAGGAACGGATTCACCGCGACGAAGTGAGAGAGTGGCCACAAGGGGGCAATTTTCTCGCACGCTTTGNAAATTGGAAGGTGTAGGTCCATAACTTGTTCTGTTTGTTGGCTCATAATGTGTCTTTCCGNTGGCTCTATCGATTTTGAGGAACGAGTCCCACTTTACGGGCGGCTTTATTCACAATAGTNTTCATGTAGAAACCGTTGAGTGCGTGAACATAGAGGCGGCGTTTATATGCAACCGAAAGGAAGCCGGGGTGTCCGTCCTGAAAACGAATCGATGTTAACAGGAAGGCGAATACGAACACGGTAAGCAGTATCTCCATAACCGGCCATGTCNGCACGTTCTGCGGTAGCGAACCAGTGAGAATCTGGTCAGCTAATCCTGCGAGGACAAAGTAAATGGCACCAATACCAAAGCCGAAGATTGCAGTCTTGGAGATTTCACTACCTCTGCGTCCGCGACGCATCTGCATCCAAAGTAGCTGCGTGATCGCCATAGCAACCACCATGCCGAGCACGAGCATGCCGGGCTTTTCCGATGGGCTAACGCCAAAGACGTAGCTCAAACCAATCACGATACTGACAGCGATACCCACTGCTAACCAGATTTTCATTTGAGGCAACTTCACATACTTCGGATCTGCATTGAGCTTTTTCGCAGTCGCTACGGCTGACCCTGATGAAAGGAAGGAATGTCCTTTATACAAAGAGTGCGCGACAATATGGAGAATCGCCAGATGGAATGCACCGAGTCCGCACTGTAGTAGCATGAAGCCCATCTGCGCGATGGTGGAGTATGCAAGCGCACGTTTCACACTAGTTTGAGAGAGCATCACAAACGATCCGTAAATCGCGGTAATGGCACCACAGATGGCGAGAAGATGCAGCGCGTTCGGTGTGTTTACCAGCACNTGACTCATGCGCACGACCAGGTAGCCGCCGCCATTGATAATTCCTGCGTGCATCAAAGCCGACACCGGAGTCGGCGCACCCATGGTATCGGGCAGCCAGGTATGAAATGGGAACTGAGCGGACTTGAGCATCGCACCGAGAATGATTAACCATCCAATCCAAGCGTAATTCGCAAGTGATGCACCCTCCTCTTGTGTTGCGGCAAACAGTTGACCGAAATCCTGAACCCCATACACGACATACACCCCGATGAACGCGGCCAATAAGCAGACGTCACCGAGNCGACTCACGACAAACTTCTTACGCGCAGAGAGCAATGTGCCCTTTCGATCAGGGTAATAAACAAGCAGCTTGTGNAGTCCAAGACTGGTCGCGATCCACGCCGCGAAGAACTGCACAAGACCGGGGGCGATGATCAAAGCCATCACGGAACCCAAAGTAATACACATCCACTTAAAGAAGTAGCCCTGCGTCTGATCACCCGCGAGGTAGTTCTGCGAGAAACGCAGTAGCACTGCTCCGAGAAAACTGACGAGCAGGAAGATCGTCGCAGATAAGGCATCGTAACGAATACCAATCCAACCGGCGTCGGTCAGCGTCGCAACCACCGGTGCACGTTCTAAAAATGCCCACAACCCTGTTGCCACCGTCGCGGATCCGAAGCCCAGCCACGCAATGCCTTCAGCAATCTTACCTGCCGCAGTTGATCGCGCATTAAGCCATTTGGATGAAAGGACGACCCAAAGCAAAAGCGCAGGTGCGATCCAGATGATGAGACTGCTAATCAATGCTTCCATGCCACACATAGTAGCAGTTGCGCTTGATTTTGTCTAATATAAGTATTTAATACAATCGTTCTATTTCATATATGTCACAATTAAACTATCATCACCTCCGCTACTTTCATGCCATCGTGCGCGAAGGCACACTGACTCGCGCGGCAGAAACCCTGCACGTTTCACAATCAGCTCTCAGCATACAATTGAAGAAACTGGAAGAGAGCCTCGGTTGCACCCTATTCGACCGGCAGCACAAATCACTGCAACTCACTGAAGAAGGTCGCATTGTTTTGGATTACGCAGAAACCATTTTTCGCACAGGCGATGAATTACTGGCGACACTGCAAAACACAACCAAGCGTTATCGAAATGTATTACGGGTCGGCGCGGTGTCGACGCTCTCAAAGAATTTTCAGATGTCCTTTTTAAAGGAAGCTTTCGACGATGAGGAACTTGAGGTCGTCATACAATCGGGCAGTATGCGGGAACTATTGGATCAACTACGCGCACATACCCTCGACCTCGTGCTTTCGAATACACCCATCCTTCGTGATGCCGAGCGCAAGCTACACAGCCAGCTCGTTGATGAGCAGTCTGTGAGTATCGTCGGGCCGAAGCGCTTTAAAAAGCGCACTCGATTTAAGTTCCCAGAAGATCTGCACAACACCCCTATCGTCCTACCCAGTTTGGAAAGTAATATCCGTGCTGGTTTCGACCTCGTGATGGAACGTGCAGGCATTGCTCCTCTTATCGCAGCAGAAGCCAATGATATGGCGATGATGCGCCTAATTGCCCGCAAGACAAATGCGATCGCACTCGTGCCGCCAGTGGTCGTGTTAGACGAGCTACATAATAAGCGACTTTTTGAGCTATGCCAGATCCCCGACATCAAGGAGGCATTCTATGCAATCACAGCAACACGGCGCTACCCGAACCCATATTTGAAAACGCTACTAGAAGATCAGTAACCCCGCATTCGGCATACCCGATTATCTGCGGTTAAAAACCACGTCTGCCATAGGTTCCTCATATCCACTGAGGAAAAGGCTTGAAGCATGGGCCGCGCGCCCCAAATTACTCCGCTTTTCCTTAATTCTACAATTTACATGAAAACGCTTAAATTCGCAGTTCTTCCCGGTGATGGTATCGGTCCTGAAGTCATGGACGTCGCACTCGACGTCCTAAAAGCCGCTGGCGACAAATTCGGCTTCGCACTCGAATATGAACACGCTGATATCGGTGGTATCGCCATCGACAATCACGGTGTCGCTTTCCCTGATAGCACACAAAAAGTATGCGAAAACTCCGAAGCGATTCTCTTCGGTTCTGTCGGTGGCCCAAAGTGGGAATCCCTTCCACCTAAAGAACAACCGGAACGTGCCGCGCTGCTTCCGATTCGTAAGGCATTCTCCCTTTACGCCAATGTCCGCCCAGGGCTTCTTTACCCACAATTGACTGATGCCTCTCCGCTCAAGCAAGAGCGCATTCCCAATGGTATCGACATCGTTTGTATTCGTGAGCTCACAGGTGGTATCTACTTCGGTCAGCCGAAATCCACCACCACACTCGATAACGGCGAAGAACTCGCCATCGACACCATGGTTTACAAGACCAGTGAAATCGAGCGCATCGCTCAAGTCGCGATCGACACAGCCAAAGCACGCGGCGGCAGTGTCTGCTCCGTCGACAAGGCGAACGTTCTCGAAACTTCGGTTCTATGGCGTAAGGTCGTGACTGAATACTTCGCGAAGAACGCACCTGAGATCAAACTCAGCCACATGTATGTGGACAACGCCGCCATGCAACTCGCTCGTGACCCAAACCAATTCGACGTGCTTTTCACCGAAAACATGTTCGGCGATATTCTTTCCGATGAAATGGGTGTGATCTGTGGTTCCCTCGGTATGCTCGCCTCCGCATCCCTTGGTGCTGAAAAGAACAGTCTCGGTTTCCCATTCGGTCTCTATGAGCCATCCGGTGGCACCGCTCCGGATATTGCAGGTCAAGGCATCGCCAACCCATGCGCGCAGATCCTTTCCGCAGCGATGATGCTCCGCTACAGCTTCGGCGAAAACGAAGCCGCAGCCGCCATCGAAGCCGCCGTTGAGAAAGCCGTCACTGGCGGCACACGCACCGGCGATATCGCCTTCGGCCTAGACGCAGTCGGCACCAAGGAAATGGCCGAGGCCGTGCTACAAAATTTGTAGCACGGGAACGTCCAACGTCGAACATCCAACGTCGAATATTGAATGAATTACGGACAGACCAGTTCTGAATGGGATGAGTTATTCATTGAAGAAGGAAGTTCTAATTACGACCTTGAAGAACGTCTACTTGAGTTCTCGGTTCGAACAATTAGGCTCTGCCGAAACATTGAAAACAGCCCAGCCGGAAACCACGTCTCCAAACAGCTACTTCGCTCTTCGACATCACCTCTCGCAAATCACGGTGAGGCGCAAGGCGCCGAATCTGCAAAAGACTTCATTCACAAATTGGGCATCTCCGTAAAAGAACTCAGAGAAACACTCCGCTGGCTCAAACTAGTTAAACGTGTTCCACTGGTTATAAAACCTGAGCTACTCGACGAGCTCATGGACGAAACCGACCAACTCATTCGAATATTTGTCGCCAGTATTAAAACGGCCAAATTAAAATCCACCGACAAATAATCTGTAATTCAAAAATTGGACGTTCAACGTTGGACGTTCGAAGTTCCCAACTGCAGTCCTCACTTCTCATGACCTCCGCCGAAATTCGTCAGTCCTTTCTCGACTTCTTTAAGACCAAGCAACACACCGCCGTGCCTTCCGCATCTTTGATGCCGCAGTCGCCGGGCTTGTTGTTTACTAATGCGGGTATGAATCAGTTCGTGCCTTATTTCCTCGGCACGGAGAAGGCACCCTACTCACCGCCTCGCGCTGCGGACACTCAAAAGTGCATTCGTGCGGGCGGTAAGCACAACGACCTCGAAGATGTCGGTTACGACACCTACCACCACACCTTCTTCGAAATGTTGGGTAACTGGTCTTTTGGTGATTACTTCAAGAAAGAAGCCATCGAATGGGGCTGGGAACTGATTGTCGATGTGTGGGGCGTGCCTGCAGAGCGACTTTACGCAACGGTCTACGCCCCCTCCGAAGGCGATCCATCCGAGTTCGACCAAGAGGCCTACGATTTCTGGGCAGCGCTCTTTACTGCAAAGGGTCTCGATCCAAAGAAGCACATCATCAACGGCAACGTAAAGGACAACTTCTGGATGATGGGCGAAACCGGACCCTGTGGCCCATGCTCTGAGCTTCACGTCGACCTCACACCGAACGGCGACAGCGAAGGTAAACTCGTCAACATGGACTCCGATCTCTGCATTGAGATTTGGAACCTGGTGTTCATTCAATACAATGCCGAGGCGGACGGCAGCTTCCGCGATCTGCCTGCCAAGCACGTCGACACCGGAATGGGCTTTGAACGCGCTTGCTCGTTGATTCAAAACACCAAGGGCTTTACTGACTTCTCAGAGAAGCCGACCAACTACGCGACCGACGTCTTCCAGCCGATTTTCCGCACACTGGAAAAGCTCAGCGGTAAGACCTACAAGGATATCTACCCTGAATCAGTGGACAGCGACAAATCAGCGCTCTCTGCGGAAATGAAAGAAGCCATCGCCTTTCGCGTGATTGCTGACCATATCCGCACGCTCGCCTTCTCGCTCGCTGACGGCATCCTACTCGGCAACACAGGACGCAACTATGTGCTTCGCCGTATCTTGCGTCGCGCAGTCCGCTACGGTCGCACCTTAGGCTTCTCCAGCCAACAGAATTTCTTGCCCGAACTCGTCGATACATTGGTCGAAGAATTCAGTGGTGTCTTCCCTGAGCTCAAAACACGCGCAGATGCCATCAAAGAAAATCTCCAGCGCGAAGAAGCTAGTTTCAATGAAACGCTCGACCGTGGACTTGCGATGTTTGAGCAGGAAATCGCAGACGGTAAAAAACAGCTCTGCGGCGAGTTTGCGTTCAAGCTTTACGACACCTTCGGTTTCCCAATCGACCTGACTCAATTGCTCTGCGCCGAACGTNGACTTAAAGTCGACATGGCAACCTTCACAAAGCANATGGAAGCGCAGCGCGACCGCGCGCGTGCAGCGCGCACCCAGCAACTCGTTCGTGCCGCAGATATCGCTACCGAAGCAACTANTGAATTTACCGGATTCGAAGCAGACGAAAGCACTGCAACCGTTCTCGAACTCCACAAGCAAGACGACGCCCAACTCGTCATCACCGACCGCACACCTTTCTACGCGGAAATGGGCGGACAACTCGGCGACCAAGGCACGCTCACTATCGGCGGCACCAGCTATCCAGTAAGCGCCGTGCAACAACTCAGCTCGGCTCGTGCGCATAGTGTGCCTGCCGATGCACAGATCGCTGTCGGGGACGAAGTCACGCTTGCCATTGATCCAGACCGCCGCCGCCCGATCGAAGCGCATCACACCGCCACGCACTTGCTTCACTGGGCACTACACGAAGCAATTTCAACCGACGCCACGCAACAAGGCTCCATGGTCAGCCGCACCCGTCTGCGTTTCGACTTCAACTCCGGTGCACTCACTCAAGATCAAATCGATACCCTCGAAGCAAAAGTCAATGCCTGCATTGAAGCTGGCGAGCCCGTCAACTGGCAAGAGGTCGCGCATGCTGACATCAAAGACCGCAAGGACATACAACAATTCTTCGGCGATAAATACGGCGAACAAGTCCGCGTCGTTCAAATCGGTGGCGAAGCCAACGCACTCAACGGCTACTCGATGGAACTCTGCGGCGGCACACATGTGCGCAACACAAGTGACATCGGCATGTTTAAGATCAAGTCCGAAGGCGCCATCGCTTCTGGCATCCGTCGTATTGAAGCACTCTGCGGCACCGCAGCCCACGACTGGATGCGTGCATCTATGGAAAAAGCAGGCGAAGAAGTGAAAGAACTTAGAACTAAGTTGGATGCGATTAACGATAAGCTAGAGGCACTCGATGCGGAGACGATCCAGTTTCCACAATTCCCTCACATCATGGTCGGCATGTTAGCCGAAGGCACCTTCGAACAACGTAATGCTGTTTACAAAGACGTGCTCAAGCACACCGAAGGGCTGAAGGCGGCCGTTGTCGACGCCGACAAGGCACTAAAGAAAGCACAGTCCGCAGGAGCCGCCAAGCTTGCCAGTGCGCTCTTAGAAGCACTCGATCTATCGAATAATTTGGTCATCGCACAAGACGGTCCACCGGCACTTCTGCAAGAACTACTCAACGGCCTAAAATCCCGACAGTATACTCAGGCAGCTTTCTGTATCGTCAACGACGGCAGTAAACTCCACTTAGGCGCGCTTGTCGGATCGGGCAGCGATCAAAATGCCGGTAAGCTCATCCAAACCCTCGCTCCGATCGCTGGCGGCAAAGGTGGCGGCAAACCAGAAATGGCACGTGGTGCAGCACCACAATGCGAAAAGGCTGAACAATTAAGTCAACAAGCACAAGACGCCTTAGGAATCTAAGTGCATATCAGCCCCACCAGCAGGTGCCAATAGCACGTGCTCTCTGCATTCGTAAGTTGTTTCAGTAAGGAATTACAGAAAATCACTGGAGGGCCAGTCTGTGTCTCGGCGTAGCCTTGCGTAAAGACGCATCCCCATTTGACCTTTCACGCATCGATCTACAGACTACACACATATGAATGGTTTCACTAAATTTCTGGCTGGAATATTTAGCCTATTACTCCTTCTCGTTACACCGCTCCAAGCGAGTGATTTACCAGATCCAGATGGCAAGCCAGCGGATCTCAGCAAGCCAGTCAAAGTGTTCATTTTGATGGGCCAGTCGAACATGCTTGGCGCAGGTAAAGTAAACGGCGAGAAGGATGGCACCCTGGAATATGCGGTTCATAAAGAAAATCTATACCCATTCTTAATCGACGACTCTGGCAATTGGACCGAGCGCAAAGATGTGCGAAACGTTTTCGTAATGGGCAGCGGTGGCCCAGACAGTAAACCGAGGGTCAGGAAGAATGAATTCATGACCATTAAAGGCGCAAAAATAGGCCCTGAAATTGGCATCGGGCATCACTTGGGCAACCTCTATGAGGAACCTGTTTTGATCCTAAAATCTTGTATTGGAAATCGTAGCTTGGGTTGGGATCTACTGCCTCCAGGCAGCAAGTCATTCGAATTTGATGCGAAGGATAAACAAACAAAGGAAATGAAGACCTGGACCTATGCGGGCTATAAACAATCGCCGAACCGTTGGGAAAAAGGCACCACCCCGAAGAAGATCGGCTGGTATGCAGGCATGCAATATGACGGTGATATCGCTCGCGCAAAGCAGGTCCTCGAAAACCTTAACGATTACTATCCAGGCGCCGAGAGCTACGAAGTTGTCGGCTTCTTTTGGTGGCAGGGAGATAAGGACCGCTATGATCCTGGACACACCAGTCGCTACGAAACGAACTTAGTCAATTTAGTGAACGCACTACGTAAGGATTTCAATGCACCTGAAGCCAAATTTGTCTGCGCCACCTTAGGCCAAACAAAAAAAGGGTCCCAAAGCCCCGACGGACGTATACTGGATGCGATGTTTGCCCTTGAGAACTATCNAGAGCTTAAAGGCGATACAGCGACGGTCTATAGCCACCCGCTCAGTCTCGGCGGCGCTTCGAACAGTCACTATGGCGGCAACGCTAAGACCTATATGAATGTCGGCCTTGGTATGGGTGAAGCCATGGTTGATTTACTGAAGTAGTCGACCAGAACAGAGGCCTCTCAACTCAGTCTGTTGGCAACGAGTGCCGCGGTCTTTGCGAGTTCACTGTCTAAGGTCATCTTCCTAGCTTTTTCATAAGCCTCCATCGCAATAGCCTCGCACGCCTCAGGGTGCGACAAGGCCCAGTCGACTCGTTCTTCAAAATCTGACAAATCGGCACGAACTGGCAGATAGTGCTGCATCGCTGTAAACTCGTGTGAATACCACTGGCGAAAGCCTTTAGGTGATTCCACTTTAAGAATACAGCAGCCCAGCTTTGCCATTTTAAGAAATTGCGACCACGAACTTGCATTGCCATCTACATCGAGTGCGAATTGATAGGTTCGCCACACCTGCTCATCCTGATACGCTCCAAGCAAATCATGTTGCTGTATTCGAGAATGATCGAGCGCCTCATCAGAACTCTGCACAATTTTCCAGAGCTTGAGATCGCAATGCTCAATGCGCTTCGCCAACAAGACTAATCGTATACGTTGGCAAAGCTCGCGATTTTCGGCACACATATCCTCTGCAGTAATCGCGCCGCCAGAGGCGGTCGTCGCACCGCGCCAAAGCAATTAAGGCTTACGTTGATTCCAAGGCAAAGGCTCACGGTCGAGTAGCTTTTGATAGCCACGTCTTTGAAAAAAGTATGGGTCAACCAGCAGTGGAACCCCCTCACGCATATCTGAGNAATAGAAACAACTATTAGAGTTATGACCTGCAGGTCGNCCATCTTGNATCGATACATTCACGGTAAACTCTGCTTGTTCGATCCTAGAAAAGGTCGCGATGACTGGCCTTAGATAATGTGCATACTCTTGAATTCCCGCCTCGAAACAGCGCGCATCAAGGCGCAGCACGCGCCCTTCCTTGGAGCGACTGATCTGCAATTGTAGGAAGTCTGGCTGCGCCTGCACTTCAAATGCAAAACGTGCCGCGTCCGATAGTTTACGCGCGTAGACTGCCCGACGAAATTTGAATACCTGAAAACTACGCTTGAGTGCGGGCATGTCGAAGGTCACCACTCAAATAATCCGCCGCATGCTAGGCACATAAGAAAAACTTAGCGCTTCTCTGGGCGCATCGCCAAGCTGACGACTTCCTTGTCGAAGTAGTTACGGTCCATACCCGCATTGACGACGATACCTTGACCGTTGATCCCGCTGGACGCAGGGCTTAGCAGAAAAATAGCGGTGTTCGCTACTTCTTGAGTCGTCAGATTTTGCTTACGGAAAGTGAGTTTCTCTGCGTAGAGATAGCTCTCCAGATAGCCCGGAATGCCAGCCGAAGCACTGGTCTTGAGTGGGCCGGCATTCACGGTATTGAAGCGCACACGCGTATCCGCGCCAAAAGATTTGGCAAGATTGTAGGACGAAGTTTCCAGCGCCGCTTTAATCGGTGCCATGTAACCGTAGTTCTCGGCAGTCACATCTGTGGAGGAGATACCGATCGAAACGACCGACGCATCGTTTTTCAAATGCGGCTTAAACGCGCTCGCGACTTCGACTAAGGAAAAAGCTGAAATCGCCGTCGCCTGTAGAAAGTCTTTGCGCACTGTATCATGGAAGGGTTTGAAACCCTCCGAGTAATTGGCAAAAGCAATCGAGTGCACGATGCCATCTAGTTGACCGTAGTCAGCTGAAACCTGTTCCGCTAGTGCGGTGATCTGCTCGGAGAACTCCACGTCGCAAATGTAGGCTTTGCGGCCGTCGAGAAGCTTTTGCAAACTCTCCAAGCGTGCCTCTGAACGGACGCTGTGAATGACCTCAGCGCCTTCCGCTTCCAACTGCTTCGTGATCGCCCACGCGACGCTCTTACGATTCGCCACTCCCATGATAAGGAAGCGCTTACCTGCTAAATTTAAAAAACTCATAGTTCTAATTGTTTAAGGTAGCGGCGCGCGTCCCTGCACGCCACCCAGTAGCATCGACCAATGGCGCGCAGGGACGCACGCCGCTACCAAATTATAAATTTACTTGCCTGCCCCTTCGTCAACCATGGCAAGTGCGAAACCAATCGTCATCGCAGGCTTACCACCTTTGAGCACTTTGCCCTTCATAAAGAAGAAGCGACTCACCGTTTCAGTCATGGTCACCTCAATAGTGATCTCATCACCAGGTTTCACCATTTGCTTGAAACGTGCATCCGTAATACGAGACAGCACTGGAGTCACATCCTTGAGCGACTTGCCCTCCTTCTCGATCTGCTTCGCGAGATAAATCGCTCCAGCCTGAAAACAAGCTTCACAGAGCAAGACACCTGGCATGATCGGATTGCCTGGATAGTGCCCTTCAAATTGAGGCTCCTCCATACGGATTGTGCGTTTGCAGGTCGCACCGTCTTCTCGAATTTCAACAATCTCGTCGATAAAAAGAAACGGCGGGCGGTGTGGGATAGTGCGTAAGATTTCGTCCATATTGATGAGTGAATGCGTAAACGGAGGAAATGCACGCCTGAAAATGAAAACGCTTAGCCTTCCACTACTGCATCCGCAGGTTCCCAGTTTTCTTGCAATAGGCGCTGCAAATAACGATATTTCTCCGGCAACTGAGGAAGCGGTTCATCAGACATACGAATCTGCTTCTCAGGCCACTCTTCAAAGGCTTTGAGTTGTTGCTGTCGCCAGGTCTCGACGAGCCCNGCCTTACGCTCTCGCCCGACAGCATCAGGCGGTAGGTTGAAGGCAATATCTTTGAGAATACCTAAGGCATGCAGCAAAAATGCTTCATCGCTCAGACTCCCTTGACTAAAACTTAAGACTGAGGGTGCTTCTTCTACTGAATCTCTAGGGCCGTCAAATCCTCCGCCGAGGGGACTAAGCTGCTCATTAAAAGTCGGTAAAGTAAGCGTCATGAAACCAGGAGTCTCGAAGATATCAGTGGCTTGATAATCTTGGCTGATCGTATTATCTAAACCATCAATAATCATGTTCACGTCGACTGTGGTTCCGTAGCCGATGCTGCGGAAGACTTCCTGTGTGCGAGCAGTGAATGCGGCATCGTCATTGATCGCACCTGGAATCAATCCACGTAGTGCAAAGTTTCGTCGTATTGCTAGTGCCGTGCGCAAACGATCATCCATATCGGCATCACCTGTCATTGTCGGATTCTTCAATAAATTGAAATAAGCGTCCATCGCCTGTTCAGCACATTCTGGATGCGGCACATTAAGCGGGTCCTTGGGCAAGGCAATCTGTCCAGCATTCAGCAACGACTCAAGTAAGCCCTGGGTATACGTTTGAAAGACGGATTCGTTTGCCTCGATCACAGCTAAGGCCGCAAACGCTCGGGCAAATCTCACCGCTGCAATTTTTGCAGCTATACACAAAGCAACAAAACAAACATCTAAACTAAATTACACAAAAAAGGTGTCCAGATTATTGGGGCAAGACCAACATTTCGAAACAAGTGGAAGTCTGAAATTGTTGAGACAGCTTCTAAGTCACCACCTCACTTATCTGACGATTCAAGGTAATTTACAACAGGCTGTATACTCTCATAGAATTACATAATCACACTACACATCCTAAGATAGCTTAAATCTTACACCATAAATACAAGCACTCGAATGACGGAATTTGCATAATTATTAGCGATTCATCGTTGCCAAGATTTCTAAAATTTGCCTCACTGAAAGCTTATGAGTCGAAAAGTTACCCTCTTCACCGGCCAATGGGCCGATCTCCCGCTCGATGAACTGCTCCCACTGGTTAAAAAGATGGGCTACGAAGGCGTTGAACTCGCCTGCTGGGGCGACCACTTTGAGGTGAATCGCGCACTGAACGAAGATAGCTATGTTGCTGACATATGGCAAAAGCTCCAGGCCAATGGCCTAAGTTGCTATGCAATTTCCAGCCACCTCGTCGGCCAAGCGATTTGCGATAATATCGACGAACGCCACCAAGCGATCCTCTCCCCTGAGATCTGGGGCGACGGTGAGCCCGAAGGTGTGCGCCAACGCGCCGCCGAGGAAATGAAAAACACCGCACGCGCCGCTCGTAAATTCTTTGATGCTCGTCCAGATGAGTCCGTCATCGCACCGGTAGTGAATGGCTTCACAGGTTCCTCTATTTGGCATGCGCTCTATGCCTTTCCACCGACCTCACAAGCGTATCTAGACAAAGGATACGCGGACTTTGCGACACGTTGGACACCCATCCTCGACGTATTCGAGGAAGTCGACGTCAACTTCGCACTCGAAGTGCACCCAACGGAAATCGCCTTCGATATCGCTTCGGCAGAACGTGCGCTGGATGCGGTTAAGGGGCATAAACGCTTCGGCTTCAATTA
>JGI26084J50262_1000616_pt1 | contig 20381 bp, 4 predicted proteins | sample SaaInl6LU_22_DNA_FD_50262 | JGI IMG/M metagenome (IMG submission 50262) | reverse complement strand
GTATAGCATAAAAATTTTCTTCCTTCTGTAACATCAAATAAAATACCGTTGGTAGAGTCAGCTTGACTACTAATTCTTAATACTTCTAATTCCATTATTTCTTTGCAAATTTTTCNAGTCCAGCAATACCAAATGAACCAAGTGTTATGATAACGAAAGAATTATATATACCTTCGTTGATGACAAGNTCTTTACCNANNTAACCTGTAACCANGTCTACTACTGCAAAGATTACCATCACAGCAAATGACATGAACCCAATGATAGTTTTCTCATTGTAGTCATTCTCATCTTTAAATATCTGAGTAAACCCCATGACTGTTGATTTTAATCTGTTAAACATGATATAATATGTTGGTTGTTACATATATAATATACAAAATCTAACACCCATTTAAAAATTCGTAATCCTTAAATAACTATATAATGCTGATTATTAAACTACCGTTTGGAACCTTTGAGGTTTTACCCCAAGTAAACATGTTAGTAGGTGTGTCAATAGACAAAGCTGTGTTTACTAAAGAAAATCCTGAAACAGGTGAAGTAACTTCAAAAAATGTACATGCCTTATCTATAGGAGCAGGTCTGTTGAAGTTTACTACGATTATACCTTAAATAGAAAAGGGGAGTATAATAACTCCCCTTTCTTTATTTATTAGCTCTATAATCTTTAGAGACTGTATTAAATGCTTCCCATCTATTAAGAGCATACAAGGCTGGAAGTATATCTTTCCACTCCTTAGCAGCTTTAAGCTGGCCTTTCTTACTACCCCTTTGATAATAAACATCTTTATTATCTAAAATATCTTCAGGAGATTGAACCACACTATAAAAAGCTAATTGAAAACTCTTAGTCAAAGCTTCTGTTATTCCTGCCACATATCTAGATGAAGCAAAAGGATTACTTACTAATGTAATCTGCTCACCAATATTAAAAAAGAAAGTAGCCTCTCCACCAAGTCTATCATTTAAGAATGATAACTGATTAAGTATTCGTTTAACTTCTGATTTAGTTTCTTCATCATCATCATCTAAACCTTTTCTTAAAGAAGCCAATACAGTACCTATCATTAACGTTGTTGCAAATATACCAAGCTCTGCAGCTACCTTACGCATGTTTGATTTAGCAAGCTCATCTGTAGCTTGAACAGCTTCAGACCAACTACCATAATCTTTAACAGCTTTTACAAAGTTTACTAAGCTATTAAAACGTCCTTCATAGTAACCAAGATTTTCATCAAAGTATCTTCTTTTAAAGTGTGCTTTCCAAGCAGGATACACCCACTTGTGAAACTGCATACCCAAGGAACCAACAGTGCTATCTTGTATTGCTGCTCTATCTTCTGCAGAATAGTTACCATGCATCTGTTTGTTTACTTCGTAAATTTTATTCTGTAGAAATGCTTTTTCATTTTCATCCCAAGCAATTTCTTGTTTGTCACCATTTTGATCTGTCTTGATAATTTTCCAATCACCTTCAGGAGCAATCAATCTGCCCGTTCTATTATCAAAATCATAAGCATTATACAAATTCATTTCAGTACCATCCGGTGAAATTACTTGTGTACTTAACAACATAGCAATACCAGTTTTAGACTGAACATTAAATTCCGCAGCATCTTGTAAAAGATAAGCTCCTAAAAATTCAGTTTCTGCTCTGTCTTCACCAGCAAGCATTTGTCTTGCCATGTTAAATTCTTTAGCTAAAGCTTCATATTTAGAATGAGCTCTTGTAGTTTTCATCTTTAATTCTGGAGTCAACCCATCTGCTATAGATGCGATTCTACCTACTGTATAATCACTTTGATATAAACCAACAGCTTTAATCATAGCTGATCTTTTATAATACAAACCCCCTGCTGTTTCCATTCCTGTAGAAACTCTACCCCATATATAGTTACTAGCATTAGCCCATGGGTTAAGACCTACATATAAAAGTGAAGAACCTTGCAATAACTTTTTAGCACCCACTTCAAATAAACGTTGGTAACCTGTCATGTTATCAAAGTAGTTCTGCTTATTATAAGTCATCTTAAACCACTTCTCCATACGCTTGATAGTTTTAGAGCTTGCAGAATCCATTATTTCTTTCTGCTCTTCACCTGAAGCTTTATATTGCTTACGAGAATAATACTGACGTTCAAGAGCTTGATGCTTAATGACATTAAATACATCCTCAATAGCTGTCATTTTAGAATACATATCTATCTGTGCATTCTGTACTTTAAGAGCTCTTGCTATATCCACATCAGGATCAACCTTACTAGGCATTTTTTCTAAACGTTTCTTCTGATCTTTTAAATCAGTACGCTTTCTTTTGTACTCCTCGTGAGATATTTTCTTATTGAGTAACTGATCTTTTAAAGATTTTAACTCTTCTGTAATATTATCAATTTTTTCCTGAGCCTTATTACCTCTTAAGCCTTGTATAAATAAAGGAATAGAACTTACAATATTTCCATTTTCATCAACCCTTGCTCGTTTTACTTCTGGTATAGGTAAGCTCCAATCAAACAAGAAATCTTTTAATGATGTCAACCATTTAGCAAGCACACGTAATGGTACAGGTAAGTTTGCAAAGTGTTCTATTTGATCTTTAAGTACTGGTATTTTACCTTTTAAATAATCTGAATACTCTGCAGGTAATGTAGAAAGTCTACCGTTCTCCCAAGAGTTTACGTAAAACTCATAAAACTTCTTTTGAGCAGCACCCATATCTGTAGTAGGATTCATAAGCTTTTCAAACTTTTCATTTAAATAGCTTGTACCATCTGCTGCAGTTTCTCTTGGTTCTACATATTTTCTATCTACTACTTCTATAGTAATACGCTTAGTAGCTCCAGTTGTTTTACCATCTTTAGTTTTAATAGGTACTATGATATCAGAAAGAACATTATAATATTTAGATCTGTATCTTCTATACGCATAATCACTTACATCAATACGTTTAACCCAACGTCTACCATTAAACACTTCAAATTGTGCACGTTCATTTCTAAAACGCTCAGTGTATCTGTGATGATCACCTTCTACAACTTTACCATCTTTAATATTCTCAGCTTTTAAAAAGTCTGAGTATTCTTTTTTATCAGAAAAAAGACGTTTATTCCATTCAATATCTTCTCTAGACGCAGTTGTTGAATCTTTTATTTCTCTGTATTGCAAGTAGTTACCTTCACTATCGTAAAGCTTTGATTTAAGTTCTTGTAAACGAGTCTCATATTTTAAACCATATTTTGAGATTATCTGTGGTTCACCATTGACATCTTCATACATAAAGCTATAATCAACCTTACCTCCAGACAATCTTACAAGATCTTCTACAACATCATCAACCTGCTCACTAAACCTTCTTGATTCATCTGCAGCTTGAATACTTTGACGCTTATACAACTTATCTATAACTCTTAAAATAATATCCGTACTAGTAGAAAGATCTCCAAACTTACCATCAGACCAACTTACATCTTCAGCTGATTCTAATTGTTCTCTAACCTCATCTTCTGTTAACACTTCTGATGTAGTCTTTTGAACCATTCTGGTTAACCATGTAATACGACCAGCTTGATATGTCTCTTTACCCTGATCAATCTTTATTTTAAGCTTGTCTAAAAGCTTTCTTTGACCCGTTGGTAGTAGAGCATCTATCTGACCTGTACGTGCTTGTATAGTATCATATGTCTGTATAAACTTTGCAAAGTTTTCTAATACACCTGCTGTGACTTCACGGTCTAAGTTTTTATCATTAGCCATGTAATCAATAAAGGCTTGTATTTCTTCTGCAGCGTGATTTAAATATCTACCATAAGCTAGAAGTGCTTTACCAGTCTTACCTTCTTTTTCAATCATGTAGATTAAATCTGCTAAAGCATCAATAGTCTCATGAGCTTTAGGAACAAACATGTTTCTTCTAGGATCAGTTAGATTAACACGTCTATCATACAGATCCTGCAAATCATTTAACCTTTGACTTAAAGGTTTTATAATTTCTTCTTTAAGTAATACTGCTAGTTCAAAGCTGTTAATTTCAGGCCCCTCATCATCAAGTTCTCCTCTACCTTCTTCCCCCATCTCTCTTGAAAGCTGAGAAGACACATCAGCTTCTTCTAACATTTCTTCATTTAATGGTAGAATAGCTTCTGCAAATGTTTGCATGTCTGTCTCTGGAGAATGCTCTGTATAACCTTCAGATTCAAAACCTGAGATGCTATCACCTTCAGTATTTAAATCATACTTGATATGATAAGTAGCCGTACGTGTAACAGAGAAACCTCTGTTCATTAACATACGTGCGTAGATTCCAACTTGCATTGAATGCTGTTGTCTTGTACTTAGCTTTACAGGGGCGCCTGGACCATTAACTTCTTTATCTACTAAAGCAGAACCTTGATAAGTTATCTCACCAGTTTCTTCATCAACTTCAGAACCTTTCAAAGTATAAGGCGTATCATACTTAGCAAGCTTAACAGAATTCTTAGAAGCTTTTAAATCTAAAACTTCTAAATCACCATTAGGTTTGATAACTAAGATATCTATACTACCTGCAATTTTATTTTCAGGGCTACTAACTACAACTTGAGGAATAAGTACTGAACCTTCTTCCATTAAATCTGCAGCAACCTGTTCAATAAAATCTGACATTTGCTGCTTAAACTCATCAGAAACTTTAAGCTCTACATCTTTACCATCTTCTTTAAACATGAAAGAAACGGTAGAAGGATCTTTACCTTCTAGATATGCTTGAAGCATTCTGTCAAATGCATTACCAATACGTCTATTTACAGCAAACTGATTCTGAGCGTCATCCATAGCACCCTTGATAAGGGTTGTAGTGGAATTTAAAACGTCACCTGATAATGATGTATAAGTATGAGTATCTTCTTCAAACTCAGTCTCTAAATGAAACTTAGCAATTTGTTGTACAGTATCGCGTTGAGCGGGATTAAGTGATTCATTACCTGCCATTTTAAACAACTTGGCTCTAACACCATCCATGTTCTTTGTGTAGGTTCCACCATCTAACATAACATCAATATCATCAGGAGTAGGGTACTCATCTGTACCCGTACTTTCCTGATAAGACTGTATTAAAGCGTCAACTATTAAGTCATCACCATAGATGTTTTTTAAAACTCTATATTCAGTTAGATTTTTATTGTAACAAACTGCTGCCATCTATATTGCGTATTATGTGTAACACTTCTTAATTCTTTCTACTATATCCGTTAGTGTTATATTAACACCTGGAATTTTTACTAAGGTAAGTAAAGTATCTGCAAACGTTTTAGCAGAACTAAAATCAACACTTTCTAAACCTTCTACTGTACGAGCTTCAAGACTTCCCACTAATTGCTTATAAACATCAAGAAAAAATGCTCTTCTAACGTCATCTTTTAAATCTGAAAGCTGATCAAGAGTAGCTATCATATTATTCATTGGAACGTTATAAGTTCCACCACCTATTAAATCTTTAACCTTAACTTGAGCAGGTTTACCATTTTGAGCTGGTACAATCTCAACTACAGATAATGCTCTTCCTTTAAGCTGCGCATTAAGATCACCAATTTGAGCCGATAAGCCCGTATTAATTGGCTCAGGAATTAGATTCTCTTCACCTAAGCTCATAATACCATTAGCTTTGCTAGCACCCCTTCCAGTTTTACCAAGAGGAATAGCACCTAAATTACTAGCACCAGCTACGTTAGCACCTAATATCTCACCTTCATCTTGAGTTTCTTCTGTTTGTTTTACTTTACCAACAGCAGCTTTTTGATTAGGACTAAACTTTTTAGGAGCTTGATAATCAGGGAGTTCACCAAATACATATGCACTACCAAACGTTTGAGCTCTTTCACCTTTTAGTGTTACAACTTCATACTGAGCAACGCTACCCACAATAGTGTAAGAACCTGTTTGCTTTTTAAGATTAATTAACTGGTCTGCAATTGTAGCAGGGTTAAGAGTATTCTTAGTGCTTTTACTTTTACCTTGAGTAGAGTCAAATGTTTGTGATGTCCATGTACGCAACCTTAAAGTTTGTAATTTTCCATTCACATAAGCTTTTATGTATAATGGGAATTCAAACTGAATAAGTCCTTCCTCATTTCCTACCTGATTAAATCCTGCATTTGTTACAACTTCAATTCTTAACGGATTAAAACCTCCTTCTCTATCGTATCTGTTGAAAACATCTACATTTAAGAATTTATTATCATTAGTAACTTCTAATACAGTTTCAGATATTTCTTTGTATCCTGGTTTTGATTTTTCAAGTCTCTTATTTCTAATGTACTTCATGTTAAGACCGGCATTGTTACTTGAGTGAACAGGCCAGTTCATAATATGATCAGATATAAACTCTTTTACAGATACACCAAGCAACTCGTAAATAGAAGCTTCAATACTACCAGAAGACTTAAGAGTATTTACAACATTGTCATTTACTCCAAAGATTCTAGCTAACCCTTGTGCAGGAATAGTATTTAAGAATGACCCTGATTTAAATGTAAGACCATCTTTAATAAATAAATAGTGAACTAAATCAGTAACAGCTTCTCTTACAGTAGAACCTCCTGGCAGATCAATAGCATCTGTATTACTTAACAACTCTGCAATATCTGATTCCATTCTCTGTGCTACTTCAGGACTAAGCTTAGACCAAGAATTCACTTTAACTTGATTCACACCTTTAGTTCTACTAGGAGTACCATCAGGGTTTACAGCAGGTAAAGCATATAACAACTCTTCAATAAACTTATTATCCTTACCCTCTGCTTTTAAGTAACGTCTTAAGGAGCCAACAATTTCAGTAACATTATTTACACCATCAGATTTATCTTGCTCTGATTGATATATCATACCATTACTTAGGTTTCTCATTAATCTCTTTTGAGTACCGTTAGTTCTCATGTAAGCTTTACCAAGCAATGCCCCTAGTATATCATTCATCAACTTCTCATTTGAAGAAGCACGTAAAGTGCCAGATGATGTCATACTTGTTTGCATCATTTCATAAATAGAACGTACTAAAGGAGACTCCTTAATAAACAAACTTCTAAAGAGAACTTTAAGCTCTTGTGCAATCTGAACCTCTGTTGCTATAACATCGTGATTACGCATTAAGTTGCCCAAGTTTCCTATTGGGAATCCTGTTTCAGCAAACTCTTCAAGAGTATCTTCTTTCATAAACTCTTCAGCAGTCTCTAGCTTGTAGTTAAACTCTGACAAGTCTTTACCTACACCAGCACCTATTTTAGCTACACTAGCAAACTTTCTCATTACCTCAGCTTGCTTACGAATCTTTTCAAATTCTACAATTACTGCAGCTTGCTCAGCTTTATATTCTTCTGCTTCTTGAGAAAGACCAGAAACACTTTCAAGAAAATCCTGGTTATGAGAGCGACCTAAATTTGCAGTAAGATTATCTAGTGTTAAGATAGATCCATTTGAATCTTCATTTGCACCAACAGTTTCTTTCAGCATCTTAATGATCATACCTGGTGCAAGTGCTTGTTGCTTTTTACTACCATCTGCAGCTACACTAATAACAGAACTTGAGTTAGCAGTACTGCGGTAATACTCTTTAATAATAGGCTGATTCAAAAACGCAACAGCAGTATTAAACGATACACCTGTAGATAACATATAAGCTAACTGACCAACTGCTTCTATATTCAAACCATACTTACGTGCCAATTGTAATTTAGCATTATCTGTCATGGCTGTAATTACTGCAGATAAGTTATTCATGATTCTGTTACCTTCAGCATCTAATGTTTCAGTAAATGAATCATAGTTTTTATCACCTATTGTAAACCCACGTTTTTCTTGATCTGCAGAATTTACATTGTACATGTTAAGCACAGAGTAAGCAATAGCTGTATTAACAGCAGGTCCAATGTTTTCAGCACCCTCTCTAATATCTTGGAATGCCGCAGCTTTACCTAAAGGAGAATCTACTAATCTTTCTTGAGCTTGTAAGATTTCAAGGTAAGCAGGATTATTATCCTTTAAGAAATCCTCAAAGAGATCAAATGGTTTAGTATCTGCAGCTTCATACGCTTTAGGAGATTTACCATCAGCACCCTCTTTAGTCATAAGCTCAGACCCTAACAAAGCCATCTTAAGATCTACTTGTCTGTTTTGAATAGCTAGAATATTAATGTCTCTACCTTCTTCTTTTACAGCATTACGATACTCCTTAATGTTAGAAGGTAAACCAACTAGCTTAGCAGCTGCTCTAATATCAGCTATACTAAAGTCTGTATCCTCTACAAGACCTTCATCAAAAACTTCCTGTAGATATTTACTACCATCAAGCTCTTTCAATGTGCGAGCTACATCAGGGTTAGTCTTAACTAAAGATCTTATGTAACCTTCAAAAGCTTTCTCTACAGTTTTTTCTTCACCGTAGAATACAGTTTGACCTGACTCATCTACATATGATTCTTTTCTATGTACAAACAATGAATCAATATCAAAATCCGCTCCTGATATCTCTACAAGTTCTTTAGCAAAAATACCTACAGAACCATAGTGAGCAGGTATATAATCAACTACTCTAAGGTTTACTGCAGAGTGTTTATCCTGTGAAGGAATACGTACACCAAACATATCTGATTCTTTAACAGAACCATCTAACCCTATAGCATCTTTCTTATGAGGAGGCATAACCATTTCAGAGTAACGCATCTGTACAGTCTTACCATCTTTAGCATACTGAGTTACATTATGTTTTAACTCATCCATGTAATAGTCTCCACCTTCTTGCTCTTCTTTAGAAAGCTTTTGGAAGACTTCATAAGGAACTACACTATCTACACTAGTACCGTTCTTTTGTGCAGTACCTTTTTGTCTGATAACCTTAACACCAGAGTCAGATACAAGTGTCAGTTTATATCCTGGTAATTTATCTTTAATAACCTGCTTACTAAACATTGAAAGAACTAAAGTCTCAAAACGTTTCATTGTAACAGGGTTGTTCAAGTTAATATACTCATTCTCAAACAATGCAACCTCTTGAGGTGACGCCCCTAAATCTTTTAATGTTTCAGCAGCATACTTTCTAAACTCCTGAAGCTTAGGTGTAATCTCACCAGCATCTCTACTAATATTGATTTCATTTTTAATATCATCAATATTAAATAACTGATTACGCTTATTAAAGTAACGCATCTTAAGAGTGTGAGCATCGTTTTCTAGATACTCTCTTCTTAAATCACCTACAGACATTTCTTTACCGTTCACATTTACAACATCACTATTACTGTATTCACCAGCAATAATGTGACGCATCTGTGTAGGATTATTAACCTTCATCTTATTAGAAGGGTTCTCTGTAGATAAGTATAAGAAGTTTGGATCAAGGTCATTAAATGCTGACTGATCTAATGTGTTAGTTTGAACATCAGCTCTTGTTACAATATTCTTTTTACGAGCTTTTGAAGCAGATGCAGGAGAAGCAAACACTACAGAGTCTGTAGATTTTTCTTGAGCTTCTAAGGTAGTGCGTAAGTCATTTAAGAAACTATCTCCACCTTCTGAAACAGCGTTCATTCTTTTTGTAAACTCTTCTGTAAGTAAGAATGCTGACATCTTCAAATAATTCTTACCATCAAAGTAAACCAGCTTTAAAGAATTAGTCTGAGCATTAAACTGTACAGAACCTTTCTTACCAAAAGCACCAAAGACATCACTATCTGTAACCTTCTTACCATCTTCTAATTTATTTAGAAGATCAGCTTGAGGTTTAGTTAAACGTCCCATACCAAATAAGACATGACGTAAACCTTTAACAGTCATATATAACTGACCATCATCACGTTTAGTAGAACCTCCGTTGTAACTACCATCTACCTCATCGTCTTCAAAAGTGATATGTTTAAGATCACCTTTTTTATCAAATGAATGATTGATTCTAAGATTAGAATCTTCAGGCATGATTGTATGAGCAGCGTTAATACCAGTTACGTTGTAACCTTTAGCACGCTTCACCATATCTATACCATCTTTAAATGATTCAGCAGCATCACCGTGAATCAATTGGTTCATAGATAAAGTGTTTAAGAAATCACTAAAGAAAAACTGCGCTAGGTTGTGTTGCAACTTGCGTGATTCAGCTTTAGGACCTTCATCTTTAGTTCCTTGTACAAAGTTTACAGCACTAGCTGTAGCATCTTTAGACCCTTTGTTACGTTTCTTTTCACTTATTGAGTTACCTGGAACATACATTCCATACTGGGCATCAATAAGACGTACAGCTTTAAGGTTACCCTCTTTAGTGTAAAGCAGCTTTTCTTCTTTAAGCTTACCTATGTACTGTTCAAAAGCTGCTTCTAAACCTTTACCAGCTTCTCTCTTTATCAAAGCTAGATCAATAGTTTCATCCTCTGAAACAGCAGCTTGTTCAAGTTGAGCTCTTACTTCAGGTGATAATAAGAAACCAATCTGTCCTAGTTTTAAACCTCTTAATGTACCCGTGTTATAGTCCTCTATTCTATCAAAAGAATCACTACGCATTTCTGTAGCAACTCTTTCAATTCTTTCTAGATCTCTAACAACCTCATTTACAATAGCTTGCAAGTAAGTATCAGTAAATTTAAAACCATATTTAGATTTAGCGTCATATTCAACAGCATCTACAATAGGAAGATCAACTGTCATACCAGTACTTGCCGATTCAAGAACACGAATAAATACTGGTGATACTGTTACACCGTTTATTTCATTTCTACCTTCTGCATAGCTTAGTAAAGAATCTGCTAAGAACTCTCTTTCACTAAAGCTCTTGTAAGTCTTACCTTGTTGTTTGTTTACTTCTAAAGAAGAGCTGCTTTCAAAATCACGATTAGCTAAACCATCAATGTTCTTAGTGTTAAGCTGATCAACAATCTCTAAGAAAGCTTCATCATTTAATAAGTAATGATTGTTAGCTAAGTAAGGATCCTCTAGTAGCTGCTCTCTAGTAGCACCATCTCTAAGACCTTGTATAATTTTTGTAAGTACATTTCTACCCTGATAGGTCTGAATGTTCTTATTACGAGCATTACTAAATGTAGTAGTTTCTATGTTCTCATTAAACAACACATTACCACGAGCAAGACTTATAAGCCTGCTACTTACATTGTACTTACTCTTTTGTATAACAGCTTCTTCAGCACTTTTCTCTTGAGCTTCACTCTCATTGATCTCACCCGCATCAAATGTTTTAAGGAACAGAGACTTACCTCTAGTAACTTTAAATGCATTTTGAATCTGTGTAAAATCTTCTTTAGTAATAGCAGGTGAAGAAGAATTAGTAATCATGTAAATAATATCAGATGATATATTTACAGCTTCTAAATTCAAGTTACCATTGTTGTACTTGTTTCTATAGAAAGAGTACTCTAAGTAAACAGGTGAAATCTCAATACCTGTAAGCTCTGCTAACTCTTGAGCTTTTTCTGTTGCATACTGTGCATCAAAGGTTTCGTAGTCTAGCATTTCACCTAAATCTACAAGCACCTCTTGAATGCTAATAATATCTTTATCAGTTAAGTTACCATAGTTTGCATCATAAGCAGACTGCCATACTTGATACTGAACAACACCTTCATTCTGACGATTAGATTCAAAGACTCTAACCTCACCACTACCTAAATCAATAGCCTTAAAGATGTATGTTCTTTTAGATACATCAAAAGCTTTAGAGAAAGCCTGAAACAACTGAGGATTTTTAATCTTAGTAAGGTCTAAATCACCAGAAGTTTGATCTTCTATAATACCTAATGTTTCAAACAGCTTATCTATAAACAATACTGTTTGTGATTTCTTGGCAGCTTTACTGTGTAATTTTCTATAAGCATTTAGCTTTTCAAATACATCTCTATCACCTTTAGAATCTGCTAACAATCTTACAAGACCGTTATATACAGTAGGAGCATCTGCAGCTACTGTAATTTCTTCATCTGTAACAACACCATTCTCATCAATAAAGAAAGAGTTACCAAAAGCATCTACCTCAGAAACAACGGTTGTACCAATTACAGCACGTACTAAAGTAGGAAGTGATTTTAAACCACCAATACTTTCTTTTTCTTCAGCCCATGACTCAGCTGCAGAACCTCCAAGTTCATCTTGTAATTCTGCTAGTGACTCTTCCATAAACGCTTCTACAGAATCAAACTTAGAAATTTGATCCTGAACGTAATCAACAATAACTTCAGAAGCTACTGGATCATTAATTACAGATAGTATCTGTTCTGCTCTTTTAGCTAAATCAGGATTGCTGAAAGGCTCTTGTCTTACATTCTCATCAAAAAGATTTGCAAACCTGTCTAATGCCTCGTCTATAATATCCTCTAGTGAATCTTCACTATCGCGTCTCCTCTTATCTACATAAGCTGTAATACCTGATAACAAGTATTGGCTATCTGCAGAGTTTAGGTATTGACGTATAGTCTCTGATTCACCTTGCTCATTAGTAACACTAGTACTACCAAATTCTAAAACAGCGTTTGCTGTATTGTTAGAATATTCGGCAGCTCTTGTAAACTGATTAGAAGCTACAGGAGAAGTCTTAAACTTACCAGCATCAATTGCAACAAACAAATCTTCAACAGATTCAAATTCTGCTACAGGGTAGTCTTTAAATAAATTAATAAAGAAGTCAATTATCTTACGGAATAAAGACTTAACCTGCGTATCTGTCTTAGTACCTCTAGGATTCTTTTTAAACTCCTCAAACTTATCAGCTAAGTATTCTTCTACAAGACGTTCTTTTAGTTGAAGACGTGTCATGTCTTCATACATTGCAGAACTAGCTTTAAGCTTATTCAGCGCTTGATTTAAAGTAATACCCTGCTCCTTAAAGCTGGCAAGCATTTCTTTCTCTCCAAGCTTAAGCATGTTTTGAATCTCAGCATCAGACAATAACATTCTAAATACAGAGTGGAACGCCTCATGATACTTAAAAGGAGAATCGTTAGTAATTTCTATTATACCGTTTAACTCTGGAATGCCTGAAGCAGCTGCTTTAATTTCAGTAAAGAATCTACCTACTGTCATACCATTCCTAACCATTCTGTCAAGAATAACATCTGTAGTTTCAACTTTAATAAAGTCAGGTAAAACAGCTCTAACCCATCCTAAAAAATCTTCTAGCTGCTCAGCATTCTCTGCTGTATAACCTGAAGCTACTTTATTAGCTACTTGTCTTTTTCTTTTTAGGTCACTAAGCTTTTTAGCCATGTCTCTAAGACCAGCATCTTTTCTAGCCTTTCTTCCTAGTTCTTTTTTACGAGCATCATAACGTCCTTGTAACTCTGCTATCTCAGCATCTAATGCATTAATAGGATTAGAAGAATCTGTCCCTGGTATTTGACCAAGATTTGATGCACCAGGTACATCAGGAGTATCTGTTTGAGATTGAGCCCCTAAACCTGATAGGCCTGAAGCTTTCTTTCCTGCCTTTTCTGCTTCAACTTCTTCAACAGTTTTACCAGTATAACCATCAATGATCATCATTCTTTCAGCCAAAGGCTCAGAACGTAGGTTAGTTTTCATCTTACCTAAATCTTCTTCAGTAAGATTAGAGGTGATAAACTCATAGAAATTTTCTACAGACATTTCAGGTAAAGGATACCCTCCACGTTTAGTATTATTTGCTTCTATACGTTCATTAAGTTCTTGGAAAAATGTAGAAAGATCAGCAGGTAATTCATCTATGTTGAATGTAAAACCTTTAGCTACATGCTTACCATTAACTGTAGAAGGCTTAATCTGTAATTGTAACTTTCCAGATACACCTAACTTAAACTCAACCATAAAAGGTTGAACTTGATTATTACCATATGTACCGGTATAACCTATATAGAACTTTTGATTAAACTCATCGTTCCAATCTTTACTATCTAACTGACCACCTTTAGCTTCTGTTTCTTTAGCAAGCTTTGATCTTTCAACAAGACTCTGGTATGCTTCTTCAAGAGTTGCTCTTTCTAACTGCATAGGAGATAGCTCTACAAATACTGCATTACCATCTGCTCCTAGTTTTACTGCTACATATCTACCTAATTTATTTAATAGATTAGGATTATTCTTTACAGCAGCTTCATAAGCTTTTCTTTCATTTACATTACTAAACGCACCACCAATAACTTGAAAACCATTACTACTTACAGTAGAGTCATTAATAAATTTTCTATCAAGTACTACAACCTTTTCACCAGGAGCATAGCCAAGCTTTTCTCTAACAGAATCAAACGATGCTTTCTCTTCTGCTGTAGAAGCAAAGTTGTAACCAGGAGCTGCCAATCTAAATTGAAACTCTTCTGCCACTTCTCTGTATTCTACTACAGCATCACTTGTGTTCTTAGCCTGAGCTTTTTGTAATACATCATTGTATAAAGCAGACATCTTTCTAAAATCTGCTTCTGTATTTTTAACATCACCAAAGAAATACTCATCCGTAAAGAAGTTTGTAACAGGGTTACCTTGCTCATCTACAAATGAATATTGTAATGGATCATTAATAAAAGCAAACACTTGTTCTACTCCTGTCTTAGGATCTGTAAATACAACCTCTACTGACGCTCTTTCTCTAGCCTGTTGGTTAGCTAGTAATTTAATTCTAGTGTTTGGATTATTACCTCCGTAGTCAAGGTTAGCAATCTCAGAAGGATCTGCACTATCTACACTCTTATACTCAGAATTAAATGTTACTCTAAAACTAACATTATTAAAAAACTCTTCTTCAGTTAAATCAAACTGTTGTAAACCTACACTTTGACCTACTTCATCAGATAAGGCACGAACAAGAGAAGACTTACCAAAATATAATGAATTAAGTCTACTAGTCTCTGATAATCTTTTTTGTCTAACAGAACTGTTTTTATCTCCAGCAACTTTTACTGATAAGCCATTCATAGATTGTAAACGTAAAGAAGCTTTAGCACCTTTACGCACAACATTAAGACCTTTAGCTTCACCCTTTTCATCCAGGGTTTGTAGATCTTGTACTATATATTCGTTACCATTCTCATCAACAAGAACTTCACCTGTCTTAAGAGCTACACCATCAAAAGTAAATCTTGTTGCTTTTTTAGAACCTGCTTTTCCTTTCTTAAAGTTTTCAATAAGGTCAACAGCCTCTGATAAATTGTAAAGATTTTTCTTTTGTATATCTGTACGTGGTACACCTTTGTTATTTACTAAAGTAAATTGAGGATCTATAATACCTGAACTTTCTTTTTGCTCTACTACAAAAATACCAGACTCTGGATCAGAGTATACTAAACGAGCATAACCACCTCTTGCTTCATTCTCTTTATGAGCAGCCTCAATTGTAGTTTCATCAAACGTAGTTGAACTACCAATAGTACCAATCAAAGCAATTACTTCTGTAGGATCAGCAAACTCACTAAAGTATTTTTCAATAGCGGTTATAATAATAGGATCTTGTAAAGACTCGTTAGAACCTAACCAAACGTCTACACTTGTAGAAGATTCAGAATTACTATAAGCTTCTTGTATAGCTTTTAAAACGACAACAAACCGTGCACCTTCCTGTGAGTTTAAAAATTCAGCTTGAGTACCCTCAAACTCTGCATTATCTAAATATCTAGATAGGAGTATAGCTAATTTTTTATTACCATCTACAAGCTTTTTATAAGCCTGTGCGTTGGTCATTGCACCTTGTGTATTATTTAAATCATCTTGAGCTCTTTTCTTAGCCTCTTCAGCTGCAATCTCTTCTGGTGTCTTACCTTCTTGTTCAGCTTTTTTTCTACGCGCTTCTTCTTCAGAACGTTGCTTTTCTTCTGCAGCTTCTTTTTCCGCTTCTTTCTGAGAAGCCTCAAACTTTTGTTTTAATGGTTCTGCTACTTCTTTAAGATAATTCATAGCAGCTTTACCTAAATCTTTTTCAAGATTTAATACAGAACCGTTTCTTAAAGAGAATAAAGCAGAAGGTAAAATACCCTGCTCTAAAAACTCTTGCAACTCATCATGGGGAATTGCAACACCCATATTTTTTAACTTTTGTAAGATCTCATTCTTTTCTGCAGCTGAAATAAAAGTTTTAACAGAACGTCTTATGTACTTTCTTTTATTTGCATAAACATCAGTCATTGCAGCTGCCTCACGCATTGCTCTTTCTGTAAGCCCTGCAGGATTGTTTAAAACATTTAATGCTGCAGATGCACTAGCATTCTCTCTTTCAAGTAAAGTATGATCAACAATTAAATCAAAAGCATCTTCTAAAGCATCTATGTCAACAACAGACTGATCACCAGCCACAGTACTTAAATGATTTATATACTCATCAAAAGCTTTTCTGTAATTACCTAAAGCTTTTTCTCTAGCTTCACCAGCTTTAGAAGAAGAATCATTTTGTAACTTCTTATCTACCGCCTCATATTTATCTAATGCGTTACGGTAATTTTTAAGAGCCTTAAGTCTAGCTTTCTTCTCTTTTAATAATTGTTTTTCTTCAGGAGTTTGAGCACCCTCTGAAGTTATTGTTTCACTCTCTAGTAATGCAATCTCATCATTTAGATTCTTAACACTAGTAAGTACATCTACATCTAATGCAGAAAAATTACCTGTAAGCTGTGCATTACCAAGTTCAGTTTTAATTTGTTCCTGACGCTGTTTAGTTTTAAGAGTTGTCTCCTCCATAAAGATGAGATCTCTCTTAGCATTTTCAAATGCTCTATAGTTTATTTGATTACGTATATAAGCTTCCGTACCTATTTCATAAGCACTTGGGTTAAAAGGATTCTTATACTTTTTATTAAACTTATCATATCTCTTTTTAAGACCTTCCGCATACTCAATAGTTTCTTCTAACCTTTGCCTAGCTTCTTTAGGATCTTCTAAACCTACAGCTTCTACAATACCCTGCTCATCAAGTGTTCTAAGCGCTATAAGCTTATCTTTAAAGATGTCATAAGTATTAGTTTCAAATGCTGTCATGAGTTGATTAAACCTCAACTCTTCCATTATATCTTTAGCTTTCTTTACATCCTGAGATTGTAAAGCTTGCTGATATTCTTTAATCAGTTCTTTTTGCTGAATATGATTTTTGACTCTAGGATTAAACAGAGCCATTGGGTCTTTAATGTTATTGTTAAGCTGTTCTACTAACTCGTCTGTTAGCTTATCCTGCTCAACCTTAGCAGCTTGATACTGCTCTCTACCTTTTTTAGTAGCCAGACTTCCACCTTTTACAGCTTTAGCAAGTTTATTACCACCTCCACCAACGATACCACCAATGAACATACCAGAAGCAAAAGCATGTAAACCCTCTTTGCTAAACTGATTCATTACGTTTTCTCCAAAGTAACCAGCTAGGTTATTAAAGGGAACGTTAGAAGGATCTGAAACAATACCTGCATAAAAGTCTTTAAAACTCCCTGTACTGTATGCAGCATTAGGATCATTAGCTAATGCTAAACCATAATCAACGTTAGCACCACCTACTACTTCCTGGAAGACTTCTTGTAAACCTTCACCAGTACCTGCGGTAAGTACATTCTTACCTCTACGTAAATAGACAGAAGGTTTAAGTAACCCTCTTCCAAAGTTTTTACCTTTAATTTTAAGAGTTTCTCTAATGTTCTTACCAGCATTTCTAGTACCACGGAAAAATGAATCTCCATTAAAGTTAATACCTCTACGTGCTAGATCATCTGCAACACCACCACTAAATCCAAATACTCTAGATGTAGTCTTACCCATCTTAAGCATTGGACCAAATACTAATTTATCAGTAAGTAGAATTACAGGTAAGTTTTGAACCATTGTAGCATTACCTCTTTCTAATGCTATCTTATCTATTCTATCAAGTTCTTCTTGATTAGGTCTTCTACCGTTCTCTTTAATAAAAGAATCAATAGCTTGATTTTTAATTTCATTTACAGTAAACCCAGCTTCAAGTTTAGATTCTTCTAAAGCTGCTTTGTATAGCTGTAAGTCTTTAAACATTGCACCTGCACCTTTAGCCATACCTGGTAACTCTTCACCAAGTTTAGCAGCGCGTAGTACATCTCCAAAAAACTCTCCAGTATTTTGTATAGGATTTAAAAACTGAACTGCTTTATTACCTCCTATTTTAAGAAGATTGTCAGCATTATCTGCAAGACTCTTTAACAAAGAGCTAGCACCTTGTTGACTCTTAGTACCTTGTTCTAAAATAGAACTAGCACCAGTAGCACCTTTAAGACGTTGTGCTGCTTTACCAGCTTTTGCAACATCTGCAGCAGCGTCAACAGCTTTACCAGCTTTAAATAAGTTAGCACCTATTTTTCCAAACTCTGGAATAGCACCAAGACCACCAGTAGCTACACTAACAAGAGCCCCCTCTAAAAGAGACTCAACAATCATACCGCCCATAAACCCTACGTTAATAAGGTTATTAGCAATAAACTCAGTAGCACCACCCTTACGTGATCCATACTGTTGCATTACATCTTGAAAGCGTTCTGCACTTTTTGTATTAGGTGAAAAAAAAGATTCCCATTCTCCTGTAAGTAAATCAGCAGTACCCATTGCCATATCAGCAAACGTGCTACCACCTACTAACATGGCACCGTGCAAAGATCTACCTATCTCACCAAAGACATTTGATTCTTGGTTATATAAAGCTTCATTATCTCTGTAAGGAGAAAAACCTAGCTCATCAAAATTGCTTCTATTAGCATATCTAAAGAATTCACTTTCTGCTAAACCAAAAGGTCTATCAGGATATTCAGTAAATAAAGGCTTATCAGGACTTAAGGCTGTATCTTTATATTGATCTAGTGTTGCAAGAAAAGTTTCCTCAAATTTACTTTTTGGTTTTTCTTTTCTAGGCTGACCTGATCCTCCTAGTGGTGGAAGATTTGAGAAGCTGTTATCCATATCTTATTGTCTTTGGAGCTCAATGTTGTCTAATGCTGTTGTCTGAAAACTCTGTTGTATACTAGCAACAACGTTATCAATAGGCTCTGTAGAAGAGCTTAAAGTGTTTAGTATCTGCTGACTAATAGGCTGCTGGATATAATCACCAGTGTTAATATCATAAATATACTGATATCCACTGTAATTATAACCACCTGAAAGATTTTTAGTAATCACAATCTTACCACCATCTAAAGGATTGTCACCACCAACTGTATAAGCACCGTTATTAAGATTCATGTAAGTGTTTACAGGACTTCTTAATTCTGAATACATTGATTCAGGTATTGCTGCACTTTCTTCAAGAAGTATAGTTACACCTTTTGTTTGTAATTCATCTTTGTAGTCACGAGCGTATCCCTTTGTGCTCTTATTACCAATTAACTCACCAAGAGTCTTAGTATCTGGTAATATGTTCATGTACTGTTTTCCTGTTGCAGGATCTCTATACAATGTAACATTCATTTGTCTAGCCCCAGATTGTTTTGTACCTGGATTATTTAAAGCACTAATGACATCTCTTACAACTCTGTTTGCAACATCATTAGATGTAATCTCACCTGTTCTATATTCTTCAATGTCACCAAACGCAGCAGCACCTGTACCAGATACTACAGCTCTACCAGCAACATTTACTAATTGATTTACCTGTGATCCTTTATTTGAAGCTGAACCTAAGTTAGTTCCAATACGAGATAAACCACCTACACCTGTAGTGACACCTTGCTGAAGACCTCTAAGATCATTAGCATTCTTATAATAAATGTCACCAACAGTACCAGCTTCATTACCCCAAGTAGAAGGACTACTGAATTCCCAATCACTACCAAAAATTCCAGCAAATCTATCTTCAGCTTCATCACTAAAGTAACTCATAGTAGCCATCATAACTTCTGGTATACTCTGTAGATTACCAGCAGCGCGTGCTTCTCTCATTCTACCCATAAAGGTTTCAGAACCATCTGCTTCTGAACGCTTTATAAACTGATCTCTAATACCAGCATAGTCAATATAACCATCATTAACTATATCTTTTAACATTAAGATGTCTTGACGTTCACCTTCTGTTGTAGCACTATATCTATCAAGAGCTTCTAAAATATGATTCTGCTCTGTACCAATTAACTTCTCATTAATGTTAAATGACTGATCATATACTTTAAGTTCAGCAGATAAAGCAATAGATTCTTCAGGATTTTCTTTAATTCTAGACCCTGTACTAACTACGACTCTAGCTTTTTCTATATACTCATTAAATAAACTAGGAGGTAACATTGCAATTCTATCATCAGAAATAGGGTTACCATTCTCATCTAATATAGCAGTACCTGTAAGACGACCCCAATCAGCTATTACTTTTGCACCCTGCTCTGTCATTTCAGCAGTGCTTTCCTTAATCGCTTTTTGATTGTAGTCCATATTAGCTCTACCCTCTTCACCTATTTCCTTGCTAGCCATATCAG
>JGI26084J50262_1000615_pt1 | contig 20391 bp, 15 predicted proteins | sample SaaInl6LU_22_DNA_FD_50262 | JGI IMG/M metagenome (IMG submission 50262) | reverse complement strand
TACTCAGGGCTATCAAAATCAACAATGAATTCTGACAGCTCATCGTTCTTGTAGACCATATCCCCACGAGCATTTGTTTCAGAGTAATACTCTATAAAGTTATTCTCTATGGTATCTTTGGTGCAATCATAGATATTTTCTTCAAGTGCTGAAAAAGCAACGGAGGAATTATTGGTAATAAAGCCATTCTGATAGTTAATGAGCACCTGCACCGTCTTGTGATTGTTTTTTAGAATGTCGAGTGTCGATAAATCAATAAAATAAATCTCATCCAGATCTTCGTTTGTTGTGACAAACTCAAATTCGGCGTGGGCCATGGGTGAAAATAAAATAAGACAGAGAATGAGTGTTCGCAGAATCATAAGAATTGAGCTAAACCTTTCTTAAAGGGTGATGAATTGTTTAATAATTTTTCCAGTTCAATGTTGTTTACTGACCAGTGATCAAATTTACATGAATTAAGATCCGGGAGGTAGACATCACCCGCAGGGTCAATATGCACCACGAGGTGATACTTGGTATTTTCAGTGCTTAATGAGATTTGTTCTTGTTCTGTATTCAAGTCAATCTCGCCATAGCAAAGACAGACAGCGCTGTGGTCATGGCCTGATTCCACTGCAACCCCGGTACCCCTGACAGACAAAATACCGTGACTGATTTTAAGTTTACGTTCCCCACCCTTTTTAAAAGCACCGATCAGAGAGCCCTTCACCAAATTACCTAAAGATTCATTCGTGTTCTCTGGCAACACAAAGACTGAATTCTTCTTAATCGAGTAGGCAGACTCTTCAAAAATGACTTTAATAAACCCATCATGCAGGGTTTGAATCTTATCGTTTGCAGCTAGTGCTTGATTCATTTCAGCCGGCTGATCGTTAATTAACACACTGCCCTTTAATTCATGCACTATATTTTTGGCAGATGTGACCTGGGAGAATATCAGCAAAAAAGCTAAATATAAGATTTTTAAAAGTTTTTTGTTATAATTCATACAAATATATTACTGTAAAACATACCATTCTTGAAGAAGCTTTTTTTAATACTAATCTTATTTGTTTCAAGCTGGGTTTTTGGAGAAACAGAAGAGGAGTTGTTCGAACAGGTTTTTGATAATCCACAAAGCCTTCAACTGAACTTTAAACTCGCTCGCCTGCAACTTAAAAATGGCAACTTGAAAGGAGCAGCCGCTTCTCTTGAACGAATTTTGGTTCGCTTTGAGAATGAATCGACTGCGCAATTATTATTAGCTCGTATTAATCGTCAACTCAAAAACTTCACTGAAGCCGATCGTCTTTATAACCAAATTATTAGCAACCCAAACGCCCCCCAGGAAAATATTGCCTTAGCTCGCCAAGAGTTGGGTCTAGTTGAAGAGGCTGGCAAAGATCAAAGTTTGTGGGCATTCAACGGATATTATTCAGTGGCATGGGGCAAAAGAGACAATGCCAGGGCGGCTTCTTTGAATAATGAAATTTTTTATTCGGGATCAATTTATACCAGTGCGGTGTCTGACGAGGCTGAGTACTTTCGACAAGGGACGTTGGGTTTAAATCTTTCCAGAGGTTTCGAAAACTCAAACGATCGTTTAATTTCTTCGGTCAGTCTAAATGACCGTTCATACGATTCAAGTTATAAGGACGGCAGGAATCAGTCCTACAATTTTAGCTTAGGTTATGACAAAGAAATGCTCAATGGCTTTACGCGCTTTAGTGTCAATGGCGGTGAAATGCATTTGGCCAAACAAAACTTTCTAGGGTTTACCGGCTTAAGAATTGATCATCGCAGGGTCCTGATGCCAAATCTGCTATTGAATTTTGGTGTGGGTGGCACGAAACTGGACTTCAGATACTATGACGGTATTCCTGATAACAACCTTAAAAGTGGCTGGAATCACACCGCCAATATTGGTTTGACCAAGACATGGAAACGCTTTCGGGGGAATATCAACTACACCGCAGGCCGCATGAGTGCCAAGGAAGATTGGTATTCATATAAGAGTGATCGAGTCGATATGAGCTTAACCACCGATTATGGTATCGGGTCCACCACCCTCTTTAAGTCATTTACTAAAAATAATTACGAAGAGGTCAGTACCGCAATTAATCCATTTATTGAGCGTAGAGATGTTATTAATAGTTATGGTGTCTCTTGGTCTATCGGGCTAAAAAACTGGGACGTCCCCCAAGCAAAAGAGCCAATATTGACCGTGTATTACAGCCAGGGATCAAATTTATCTAATTTGGTGAACTATAAACGTGATGATAATCGTGAGTGGATGTTGAGCATCTCTCAGAATTTTTAATGTAAGGTGATTATATGAGACTAGTCCAAATTTTATTATTGTTAGTTGCTTTTAGTTTCAGCGCTTTTGCTGAGGTTGCTGGAGTGATCTCTCTTGCAACCAAAGATGTCACCATTGTGGCCGTCGATGGCAGTCAAAGGCAGGCAAAGACCGGAGATAATTTTAACCAAGGTGAATCTATACTTACTCCTGCCGGGGGTAAAACTCAGCTGCTGTTTAAAGACCAGATGACCATCAACCTCAGTCAGGACAGTGAACTAAAGGTAGATGAATTCGTGTTTTCAAATTTTGAAGCCGCTGACAATAAATTGACAACCTCAATAAAAAAAGGCGCATTTAAGTTTATTTCTGGAAAAATTTCAGACAAAAATAAAGACGCCATGAAAGTGAAAACACCCAAGACACAGATTGCTATTCGTGGTACTGGTGTTGTGGGTGATATTGATCCTGATGAGGAAAATATCATCTTGCTGGATGGTGCGATCGAAGTGTCGTCTGAACAAACTGGTTCGAGTCAGCTGCTTACACAATCAGGACTTGGTGTAAATGTGAATCAAGCGGGTGCGATTTCAGCACCTATATCATTTGATCCGGCATCGATTGATGCAGTGTTCCAAAAAGTCAGCCTCACAGAAATCAAACCTGCGACAGAGTCAGCTGAAGCTCAGTCTTTAGTCTCTGCACTCTCAAAAACCATGCTGGATGATGACGAAAATGAATTGGCTAAGGCCATCGGCTCTGAAAACGCAACTCAGGTTACTGAAGGTTTACTAGCTGCGGCCGATCAGGTGATTGGTCAATCAGGGAATGCATCGAATGTATCGGTTGGCGAGGTATTTACTTTATTCGCTAGTCAAAACGCGGAATTGGTTTCCAAAATTACTGGCGATGAGGACTTTGACCTTACGACTTTAGATAATGTGGTGGTTTCAGGAAATATATTTCTATACATTGCGGCAGGTTATAGCCAGCCGACTGGAACAACCATCTCTGATTTTGCGGCAGGAAGGACTGGCATTATAACCAGAACATTCGATGACATCCGTCTTGGCGGACAAGGAGGAGCGACTGCAGGCTCTTCTGGAAATATGACTGCCACGGTGCAAGTGGATACTGGTGCGGTATCGAATGCCCTTAATGTAAGCACCACGGGCTCAGCAAATTTAAACGGTGATACGTACAGCCTATCTCTTAGTACCGGGTGGATAGATGGGGCAAATAATACTGATTTCTCTGTTTTTGATCCATCGACAGACATTTTAAATGAGGTGATCTTGATCAGCCCAACTAATGATCTTAATGATAGCACCTCAATATCTGCACTCACAGGTTCAACCTTAGGAAACTCTGCTCACTTAGAGCTTAAATTTACTGGTGGACCTTTTTCTGGGACAGGAACAACGTATTCTAAGATTGATGCTTTAATAAACGACAGTACTCCCGGAGCCAATCTGAATACCTACATTAGCGGTATCCAAGAAATATTAGATTAATTTTTTATTTGATTATTATTTGAATTCAATTATAGTATTAGTAACCACTTACTATTTCATTTATTTATAGTTGAAATCAAAAGAAAAAATCATTTTGGCCTTAAAAGAGCTGATTGAGTCCTCTGAGATGCCCTCGATCAGTACAAAAAATATTGCGCGTCAGGCCAATTACAGCGAGGCGATGATCTATCAAAATTTTCGGTCAAAGCATGAGCTCATGACGAGTCTTCTCAATCATCACAAAGAATCCATTGCATCAATCAAAGACACAGTAGATAAAAGCTCGAGCTTGTCATCGGTAAAAATTAAAAATTTCATCAAAGAAATTTTCCGTTATGCCGAGAAAAATTATTCTTTTGTGTATCTTGTCATGTTTGAACCCAGAGATAATTCAGAGAAGGATTACAAAACATCATTGGATGAATTTAATCATTTTATTGAAAGGATTTTTAAAGACTACCTTAAGGGATACGTGCTTGAACCCAAAACGAGCAGATACCCTGAGGAAACTTTATTGAACAGCATAATAACTTTTATTTATGGTCAACTTAACTTGTACCGACTAGACAAAAAGAATTTACCCAGCTTGCGATTGGGTATCCGATTAGATAAATTAGTATGATCATGAAGACATTAAAACATCTCATTTTCAAATTATTGTTACCTTTCCCCGCCGGTATGTTGGTCGCTTTAATTTTATGGTTTGTCGCGACCGCAAACATCTTGAATATTGCTGATAAGAGCAGACACTTTACCCTCGACCTCCTGAGCCAATCTTTTCCTTATGAGGAAGTTTTCGGATCCTATGCCGACAGAATGTTATTTGTCGATATTGATGACGAGGCACTCAATAAAATTGGACAATGGCCATGGCCAAGACAAAAAATATCCGAAATATTTAATACCATTAACCTACAAAATCCGGCGGTGGTGGGTGTAGATATTTTATTTGCCGAGAAGGATCGCTATGCCTCTGAAAATATTGCAGGCTTTTTCGGGATACAGGAGGAGGAATTTACTCAGCTTGGTATCCAAGATGGGGACAAGTTGCTAGCTGATAAGATGCTGGATTTTCCTTATGTGTTGGCCATTGCAGCCCTAGATGATGATCAAGAAATAGAAGAAAATCAGACCGATGTCACAGGTAGATTTGTGGTGATTGATGAGGCTGACCAATTTCTATACCAAGCGGATACGTTACTAGCCCCTATTAAAGAATTTGAAAATACGCCCGGTTTTGGTTTTGTAAACACCATCAAGCGCGAGGGCAAGATTCGTAAAACTCCCTTACTCTTCTCTATTAAAGACGAGATCCATCCATCCTTAAATCTTGAAATGGTCAGGGTTGCCCAAGGTGCCCCTAACCATGTTATGAAATTTAATGATGTGGGGGATAAATTACTCATTAAGTCAGGCGAGGTCATCACGCAAACGGATCTTGATGGCACGTTCTACTTCCACTATGGAGATATGAACCGATTTAATACAGTCTCAATCTTGGACGTCATGGAAAATAAAGGGGATCTGTCCGAGAAAATCTTGATTATTGGCTCATCGGCAGCCGGCCTTGGCGACTACCACTCTACCAGCTACCAGGAAGACATTCCGGGACCGTTATTTCATTTGCAGGTGATTGATCAGATATTAGGACAGCGGTTTATTAATTTTCACCCGGTGTATGATCAGATCATTTACTTACTAACCGTCATGTTTAGTATCACCTTATGTTGGCTGATCACCAAGTACTCAGTCTACTTGATCGCCTTTGCACTCCCAATTTCCCTCGCCCCGCTCTACTATTTATCTAAGTATGCGTTTTTAGGTTTTGGGCTNATAGTGAATGTTCCCTTAGCGCTAGCCATCCTATTTTTTTCCGGCATCGCGACTTACATCGTTAAAACATTCATTGAAAATATTGAAAAAAGAAAGATCCAAAGTTCTTTCTTACAATACGTCCCAGCCGACATTGTTAAAAATATTAATAAGGAATCTGATGTNCCATCTTTAGGTGGCGAGGAGATCGAGGCGACCGTCTTCTTTTTAGATATACGAGGATTCACCAGCATTACGGAAACCNTAAAAGATGATCCTAATCTTTTAGTGAAGGTGATTGGTCACATCATGAATCGGGTAACTGACATATTAATACAACATGAAGCGACCATCGATAAGTACATCGGTGATGCCGTCATGGCATTTTGGAATGCGCCCGTGAAAGTAGAGAATCATCAAGCCAAGGCTTATCAAGCCTCGTTAGCTATCAAGCAAGAGATTCCGAAAATTAATACTGAAGTGAAAGCCATGCTGAGTAAAGAACAAAGTAAATTAATTAACGTCAATTTTGGCATGGGACTGAGTACGGGCCAGGTGGTTGTTGGCAACATGGGCTCGGAATTCCGTTTCAATTACTCGGTCATGGGGGACATGGTCAATGTTGCCGCACGTTTAGAAGCGATGACCAAAGAGAAGAAAAAGACCATTTTGGCTGGATCACTCAACTTTTCTGACGAGGTGATCAAGAATTTCAAAGCACAGGGAATTGCGTTAAAATTTATTGATGATATTGCGGTTCGAGGAAAAAAAGAAAAAATACCGGTGTATGCAGTCGAGTAAATTAAGGTTTTTATCTGGGTTTTCTATCATGGAAATCTTGATGGCGATTGGTATTCTAGGGCTTACAGCTGCGGCTGGCTATCAGGTGTTTCATACCATCGAGCAAAACCAATACAGAGCCATCCAGGCGACTCAAAATGTAGATAAACCGATTGCTGCCTTTAATCAGTTTTTTGCTCAATATAATTCCAGCCAAGAGTTATCGACCGCCATTGAGGTCCTAGATCTCACTCCGAACATTGATCCATTCACGAATTCAAATCGTTTTCGTAGTGACCGGATCAGGGTGCTGTTTGATCCAGATAGCACAGATTTAGGTTTAGACGCAAACCCCGGTGACTTAACTGCCAATTTAACAGCTGACTACACATATGAAGATGGTAATATTGCTGCTGGGTTTGGCCAAGGAACAAGTTTTACAGATCCTGATGCCTTCATTCACCAGGATTACATTGCCTCTGGCAGCGTGACTCTGCCGGATCGAACATTGTTTGATCCAAACGATGATCCTATTTCACAAACTTTAAAACTATTTGATATGGGAGGTCGACAAAGAGGANCTTGGATTGGTATCGCATTTATTAATGGAGATTTTTATTTACGAATGCGGGCGGGACGAGGAACCGTCAGTGAGGATGATAATTTTAGTGGCCCAGACCGCGCGATTCGTAGTATCGAGTTAAATGAAATACCTGAATTTGATGGCATGGAGCATGATCTTACATGGGATATTGATACGGGNAGCACTGATGATCAAAGCCCAGGAAGAATTCGATTATGGATTGATAACCGGAAAGTCATTGACTCTGAAGCGACCTGTACTGCTGATCAGTGTCAATTGGGGCTTCCGGGCGAGTTGCCTTCTTGGGCTGGAGGTAATTCAGGAAGCTGGGGCAATGGTGGTGATTGTGGAGGGTTAACAGAGGTGCCAGGGGGCACGGATACTTATGACGGCCCTCAACAGTTTCAAAATTGTAATCCTTGGCCAACAGCAGCCGGGACATTAAGTATCTTTCGAGATCAGTTGATCGATGAGAGCAACGTGCCATCAACAGACGAACCACAAATTACGTTACCTCTGACAAATTTATCGATTGATAATAATGCAGCTATCTATTACCGAGTCTTTGCCATTCCCCAGGAGTCCTGCAAATTTACCGGAGGTTCCAACTACCAGTACACCTTTGATTGTTTTGATGACGATGATTACGATCGTCTGAAGACAGACATCGATAATTTAATGAATACCGATAACGTCCCCTTCTTTGATATCGGTATGCTGGATGGGGCCATTTGTCGAGTCACAGCATATGACTCGGCCTCTGAAACACTAACCTTAGAAGAAAATTCTGGCTGCCCAGCGAGTTCAGGTTCGACTGATCCAACAGCTGCATCGACGGTATATTTCATGCCACCTCGATTGGTATTTTATTCCTCTGATTTTTCATTGGGCTTTGTGCAGTCCGTGATGGAAAGTTTTGCCGATCCTTTAGATCGTTTTGGAGATGTATTATCTGAAAGGAAACCACAAGCTTTTAATTAATATCGCTTGATATTCGTAATTACAGGTCTTCCGTCGTCGGTTACCCCATATCTTAAAGTAGACGAAAATGTTGAGATACTGGGTAATTTTTCATTTTTAGCCCAAGCGCAGCTCATTATTCTAAATGTGAAAGGAAATGAGGAATTGCTCGGATTATTGGGGTTGTCATTATCAATTACAGAAAAGAACCGTAAAAAATGTGTGCCATGATCATATCTTGGTGAAATTCTTGTATTTGATTTTAAAAAGGGGTTATCAAGTATGGCAGAATTTGATCCACTTATTGAAGTAGTAAGAGATAAATTTTCTAAGTCATTTGAAATGTTCTCCTGAATTTCATCTTTAGTTAATGCTCTCTTCCATATGCGTGTATTATGGAAAATAACGTTAGCAAAGGGTTGATTAGGATTGTTGCTTCGACCAATGAAATTTGAACTGTAAGCGTACCCTCCATTCGGGCTAGGATCTAAATAATTGGCTGTATTGTTACTTTCGTAATACATGGTTTCACCATTATTGCAGGCATCAGAAAAATCATTATTAAAATTACTATCAATATCATAATCTGAAGAAGTATCAATATTTCCTGAAGAAGTTCTCCAAGAATTATTTTTACCAATATCCATAGACTGTGAATTGCAGGTCATGCCGATTCTAAGAATATCTTGATTAACTGAGAAAAAAACATGAGTCCATATTCCTACTGGAATATTCTTTGACGAACTAACTGATNCCTGTTCGGATGNCGGCTGACATCCATTTTCTCCGGATGGTGGATAGTAGTTACCAGATAATNTGCCGCCCCCTCCTTTGAGAAGAATGCCAGAGTTATAGGCATTTTCAATGGAACAATCATCAGGAAGCTTATTTGCTATGTCAATATATTTTGGATAACCAGACATATCTTCAGTTAGATAAATCCATGTTTCCAGTAAAAAGCCATTGTTGGTTGGATCCAAATCAGCATCTGCAATACTACCTAAATTTTGTGTCTCTAAAAGCGAGCTAGTTTTTGTAATCCCGTCAACCTCTTGGCCTTTGTCGCTAATATAAAAAGTAGTTGCAAGATTCCTAATTAAATCAGCCGGCCAACTATCTTTGCCTGAGAAGCTTCCAGATATGCCACATTGATTTGCGTCTTGCTCTTCAGGACTAAAATTTTCGGCATCATTAATTTCATCAGGAAGTGAGAGCCAATTTGAAAAAGGTAGTGATTCGAAGTCAGCCGTAGTTGGAGTTAAATCTGCATTGGCGCTATCACAAGCACCATCACCACCTATTCTTGGTAGGAAAAGACATAATGTGCCACTAGCTTTTGTCTCAATACTTAAATTTCTTAATAAAAAAGTAATATTTTCAAGTCCACTTCTAGCCAGAGAGTCTGACTTTATTTTTGCAGCGGCACTATATTGACTGTTAGATAAAAAACCACTATTGCTTAAAAGACTTGAGGTGATAATCACCATAATACTCACCATGACAATGGCTGCAGGTAACATATAACCGGAAGATTTTTTTTTAAAAATTTTCATGATCACAGGCTTGAGATAGGCGATATAAATTTAATAAAAAACTTCCTTGATTGGTTCCAATATTTTGATCATGTTGCTGAATGTTTTGATTATTTGAAAGTAGAATAGTTATTAATCTTTTTGATTCAATTTCTGAATTTGGATCAATAACAATAGGAGCAAGACATCCGTCAGCCTCAACACATCTTGGAACATATTCTAATGAAGCGATGATCGATTCCCATTGGGCTGTTGAAGCGTTTCCTTCACCGGCATCTAAATGCAGAAAGCCACTTGATTGTATATCACCATCTACACACTTTTCGCTCATAGAATTGTCATGGCAAAATAAACAATTAACACTTATGCCATCAATTAATTGTGAATTATTGCCTGAACAATTTACCCCTTTCAGAGTAAGCCTGTCTTGTTGATTATTGTAATTATTTGAAAAAACTACAAACCCATATCTGTAATTGTTTTGCGATATATTTTCAAACCAACTTTGATTGGGACTTGCAAATTGACAACCAACATTTTGAATTTTATTGTAATTAATTACTGTTTGAGAGGTGTTGATGTCAAGATCAAGGTTTGCATTGGTTTGTCCAATTAATTTGCCTTGAGGTTTTAAATTAAATTGCACGGTTTGGTTGTCCGTAATAAACCATGCCCTTGAAGGATCTTTTTTAACATAAATTGGTTCTGAAATTTTTCTGACACGATCAGGGGTATCATCTTCACAGCCAATGCCAACTCCATGATAGATAGCATGTGGTTCATTAGCATCATCAAAACCAAGCCATAAAGACTGGCGAATGAATTGGTCGTTGACCACATCATTAAACTCCATGCACTTGCCATCCTGGTTGGTAAAATTTAAATCACCAATAGCAAAGGTGACATTATTAGATCCATCATAAGCCATAGGGTTGGCTTCAGATTTAGCCAGTAATTTTGAAATTTTTTGAATGGTCAGATTTTTTTCAATTACGATTTTGTTGAGTTCTTCTATGTTATGTTGTTTTTTGGTAAAGCTATTCATCATGCTCCACATAAATAGTCCGACAACCCCGGCCAGTCCAGCATAAGTAATCAGCTCAGGAAGTGAGAACCCACCTCGCATTGTGTTATTCGATTGAGATGATGTACTATGGCTTTTGAAAGAAGAAGTCATTATTTATTTATTTTATCAGACAATTATTTTTTTTCTAGGCGCATCCATGGCTAGCTTTATTAATGCATGGGCAATGCGTTTGGGACGCGATGAGTCGGTTCTGAGCCCATCTCGATGCCGTACGTGTGATCAAGATTTAAAAGCTCATCAATTAATTCCAGTATTTTCCTGGCTAAAACAGATAGGTCGCTGTGGATGCCCGAAACAACAAAAAATATCTAGCCGTTATTTTTTAACTGAAGTAGGTTTTGGGATAATCGTTTTAGTTCTATTCAATACGATGAGAATATCTAGTGATTGGCCTGAACTATTATTTTATTTTGTTTTTTTAAGTATGGCCTTGCATCTATTTTTAACTGATATGGAGTATCAGCAGCTTTATCTTCCCATGATGCTGACCGGTATTGGTGTTGGTTTGGGTTATGGATTTTACCTTGACCAATGGCTGCTCCATTTTTATGGCGCTCTTCTTGGATTTGTATTGCTATTTGCCACAAATTGGCTCTTTCAGTTTTTTCGAAAAAAACAAGGTCTAGGCGATGGGGATAAGTACCTCCTCGCCATGATGGGTGCGTGGTTTGGTCCATTACTCGTCTTGCAGAGCTTGGTCTTGTCCTCGTGGATAGCGATCATTTTTATGGCTTTTTTATATTTAAAAAATAAAACGATCCCGACAAAAATTGCCTATGGCCCATTTATTATTCTCGCGTCGATTTTTATCCAATTAAATCAATTATTTATTATTTTCTAAAAAATCACTAAATATTGTATATTTCCTTGTTGATTTGCCTATATTTTGATATTATGAATTTAATATCAATAGTGCAAAATTCTAGGGAATTAATGAAAAAAATAGTATTGCTCACCGCACTTTTATCGATAGCTGGATGCGCTAGCAATATTGACCGCCAAAAAGAAGAAGCTCAAAAAACAATGGATCAGTTTATTGAGCGCGCAGAAAAATTCAATCAAGAGTTCGAAACAGAAAAAAAACCATTAAAACAGCGCCGAGAGTTAATGCAGTTTAGCTACGGTCCAAACAGTTTTGAAAATAATAATTTCCTTGAATATTTAGTGCAGTCCAATGCAAACCTTCCAAATGATTTGATCGGGAAGCTGCGTGAGAGTGAGAACCAATATCAGAATACTGACTTCAACGAAGACACCAATGACTTGATCGGCGAGATTCAGAATTTTAAGAAAATCACACAAGTCTATAAAAAATTAGCCAAACAAAAAACAGTCAACGTGACCGAAACGCAGTTAAGTTCGATTGTGAAACAGCTGCTAAAAAATACAGGTTTGAAATTAAAAGTTGATGAGACGGATATCGAGGGCCGATATAAGGGAACCAGTTTTGAAATCATCAGAAATATTGCAGAAGACAATAACCTGGTCATGTATTTCTCCATGGATTACAAAACACTGCATCTAAAAACAGCATTTCCAGAGAATAAAAAATTTAACCCGGTCATTAATTCCATTGCCCTCAATCCTTTTGAGGTGGAAAAGGATTTGGATCTGATTGAAGAGGTCGTTCAACAGCTTGAGGGTTCTGATGCCACCATCGAAGAAGTGTTAAAAGTCGATCAGTTTGTCAAAACAAATTACGGTCGAAAAATTGTAAATCGACTCATCCTGGTTGAGAAAACCAGAGAGAATGTGGTGAAACAAAGGGAGCTGGGAAGCTACTACCGAACCACCTTGATCAAAAGAGCTGAGGAAGCCGAATACGTTAAAACCCCGACGGTGACAATTTTTGAAGATGACATCAAAAACGGAAATGAACGTGTTATTGAGAAGTTTAGTGTGTATAACGACACCCCGGATGCTATGTTCACAAAACTACAAGCCTTCTCAGTGTTTAATGATTGTTCGGTGACAGAAACATCAACCAATGACGACGGTCAGTTAGAGACCGAGACCATCATCGAAGGTGGGGTGACCATGAATGACAATGTCCCAAACACAGTCACCGGAGATTCTGTGGTCATCGATGATTTAGTGGCGGGAAATGCTAATAATGATTTTGCGGCGATTGATCAATCTGCGGCAGAACTTATCGAAGAGGCCAATGACCTGCAGGCCGATTCTGCACTCGGCTGTGTTGATTTCGTTGCCGATGACTTCGGCATCGTAGCGTCTGGNAGTATTTTAGATATCCAGTTAGTTGAAAAATTCTTGGTCGATCAAGACCAGCCGGTGAAGCAGGCCATGATCGAGACCTTCATCTTGGAAGTGAACTCGGACTGGAAGAATGAGTTAGAGTCCCGTTTTACATCTAACACAATGAGCACCAATTCAAGTCAAGCTGCAGGGGATGGCGGCTCTGGCTTATACAGCTTTACTGCAGGTCTACTTGATTTTGCTAGCGCGACTGCAGAGGGCGGCATCACTGCCAGCACGAGATTAGGTTCACGAAATCAAATTACAGCTCTGGTGAATATGATCGAAACCAACTCGTTAGGTAAAAAAATATCAAACCCCGTTATTCTAGTCCGAGATGGTGAAGAGGGTGTGGTCGATAAAACAAGAACATTTAGAGCACAACGTTCAACGACGACTACCAACTCTGCTACTACTAATACATCCAATAACCAAATTGATGAGTACGACGCACCGTTAAAACTCACAGTAACTCCGAACATCAACAAGCACAATGATGTCATTGACCTAGATTTTAATTTTGTTGAAGAGACATATGATTCTGCGTCACCGACTGCTGCATCGACTTCGAACAACATAACAACTAAATTGAAAATTGAACCAGGTGAGGTGGTCATGATGGCGGGATTATTCCAGCAGACCCAGAACAATACTACACAGGGGTTACCGTTTGTCTCAAAACTGGGCTTTAATAAACTTTTAGCACCATTGGTTGCATTACTCGGTGGTGGTGAGGTGAGAAGAACAGACACAGGAACCGAGCTCTTGGTGTTCATTAACCCAACCGTAATCACTAAAGAGAATATTAACCGTACAGTCACTAGGACGAGGTACTAAACATTTGCAATGGATGCTATTTTTAAAATAATTGATGACACCATAACAGTTCTATCAAAAGCAAACATCATCTCCCACCCTTTGACTATTCCTATTTTAGGTGGTTTGGTGTTGCTTCTCTTGATGTGGCTCATGCTGTCCATTCGCAGAAAAAAAGCTAATCAATTAATAGATACCAAACAACCTCAGCCGGCAAAACAAAAGATGGCTAATCAATCCTCTAATCAAGTAAAGCCGCTATCAGCTGAAGACCAGGCCTACACCGAAAAATTTAAAAAAAGTGTGGCCGGTTTGGATCTGGATTTAAAGGGAGAAGCTAGTCAGCCGAAAAAAACAGCTAAGACTAAACCCCTTACGAGCAAGCAGAAAAGAGAGCTCACGCTTGATTTAAAAGCACTAAAAGAATTATTAGATGGCAGTCACATCAATCAAGAGCAACACGATAAAAAAGTGTTGGAGCTAAAGGAAGCTTATGGCGGATAAAATCATGCCATCAGAGACTGGTATTGTGATGCGCTTAACCCATTCATCATTGCTTATTAATTTGAGCTATGCGGCAGAACCTTACAAAGTTCAGACCAAGGTCATGGAGTGGAAATTACCTAAAGTGATTGATCCAAATAACATCAATCCCGAGATTGAATTTTTAAGTTCTTTTATTTCACGCATGGTAAGGCAATACAAAATGGAGGGTGAGTTAGTCACGTGGATTATCCCCCACCAAAAAAGTCGAATGAAGAGCATTACCATTCCAATGAATCTGGATGTGAAGGCCGATAAAAAAGAATTTAACACGTTGACCAAGGCAACCCCGTATGATTTTTGGAAGGAACATGATCCAGACTTAGCGGATATCAAGTTAGCCGAAATACGTTCGAATCTGCTTACAACCAATGCTGAGGAAAATTCTTCAAACCTGATGTATGTAGCCGTAGATCGATTGTTGACCCGCTTGTACCAAAATCTATCGCTACAGTCCAATCTATATCCAGTAGGTTATATCGCAGAGGATCAGTCTTTGATCAAAATTATTGAGTCACGCCTAAGCCGAGTTCAAAGAGAGAGGCCTTTTGCGATTTTTCATCTAAGTAAAGGCAACAATCGAATCATTTATGTCAATGCCGAGCAGGTCGACGTCGCCCAAGTGAATATCGATGAATTAGATGAGTCATTGTTAGATGATATCCCTGAAATTAATGAAGAAAACAAAACATTTTGGAATGAGGTGGTCGGTCGAATCTCAACCGCGCTAAAAACAGCAACAAATTATCTCTTAGAAGAGGCAAAGGTACTGAAGTTTGAGAATATGTACTTCATCAGTGATTACAATAATGAATCTCCATTTTTTGCTCTACTGCGTGAAAATTTTCGGGTCGTCAATGTCATTTCCCTTAACCAGCAGTTTGAATATATCTCCGTACAAAAGCCGATCGATAAAAACTCATTCATGGGGAACGATCAGGGCACGATCAATTTCTACGGAGGCTCACGATTTATTCCTGCGCTGGGCAATTACTCATTAAAATATTTTTCAGAAATTGCTATTCCAAACAAAGTGGCATCTGCGGCAATAATGAATTTTCATGAAAAGGCAGCCTTTATCAAAAATAACTTTGAAAAAGAAGTGGCCATTAAACGTGGATTTTATATCTTCGGCGTTCTTTTGCTTGGCGCACTCATTTTTAGTGCTAGTTTATTTACTTTAAATATGGGCGGCAATCAACAAGAAAAACAATTGATAGTGTCTGAAAAAAAATTAGACAGACTCAAACAAGCAATTAAGTCAGGTCAGGCAGAGATTGTTCAAAAAGAGGCCGAGTATAAAATTATTGCCGAACTTTCAAATGGTCAAACCAACCAGATACTATTTGAGAAATTAATTCGAGATATTCCGAGAGATGTTGAATTAGATCGAGTCATTATTCGTGACAATACATTTCAAATTTTTGGCAATAGTCTCAATGTCATTAGCGTAAATAATTTTTACAATACATTCATGCAGGACAATGACTTTGAAAATATAAAAATAGATTCCTATAGGAGAAAAGACCGTTCGATGAATTTTTTTGAATTGGTGGGGGTGATTAAAATTTAATGGCACTTTTGAAGAAAAAATTATCTAAGAGAGCACAGCAGTTATTGGATGAAATTCAGTCGCAGGAAATACCAATGTCACAAGAGCCAGGATCTGGTGTTGGTGCAAACGATTTCAATAAGCTGGCTATCCGCTACATGGGCAGTAAGTATAAATTTTCAGCCGTAAAATATCGAAAATTTTCGGCACAAAACCAAATGATTTTATGGTCAGTTGGATATATAGTTTTAGGCGCTATGATCTTCTTTGTGGCAAATAATGGATGGGGCAGTTATCAGACCTATTCTGAAAAAGTAATGAAGAGTAAACAAAAGCTTCCTAAGGTGTTAGCTGAAATTAAAAACATCGAAAAAAATGCTCAAAAAATCCAGCAAGATATTTTAAATAAAAAACAGAATATTCAAGATCAGCTAAATAAAATTCCATCCGAGTCTGCAGCAGACGAACTGGTTAATCAAGTAGCAATGTTATTAGAAAATGGTGATTTAAAAATTGTGAAACAGGAAATACAAATTAAAAAATCATTATCTCCTGTGACCTTCTCAATTCCTCCTTTGCAAAAGCCGGTTGCTGATACAACTATCTTTTCAAATATTGCCGTTCCAATGGAAGATGATGCTCCAAAAGCAAAAAAAGATAAAAAAAATGTAGCCGAAAAGTTAACTGGTAAAAAAATGAGAAAGGGTAAGAAAAAGGATAAAAAGAAAAAACCAGAGGCAGAAGAAAAACCACAAATTACCCAAGCAGCTAATGCACTTAAGGATAACTATAAAACAATCATGGATGTGATCCAAAATAAAGAAGCTCAACGAAAACAAAAATTAATGAAAAGCTTACCTAAAAATGTATCATTCATGACCTATCACTTCCAATTAAAAGGACAGTACCTGGATTACTTAAAAGCGAGACAAGACGTGCTTAAACAGTACCCTTATTTAATTATTCCGGTAGAAGAGATTGTGACTGAAAAAAATCAAGATGAAATCCAATTTAGAGTAATTTACGACATTCCTTTTTTCACAGAAAATAATCCTATACAATCTACTAAGAGGAAAGGATAGATAGATGATTAAGATACAGACATTACATAAATGTTTAATAACATTCATTGGTACATTCTTTGTCTTTACATCATTTGCTGATGGAATGCTTCCAGAAGACTTACCTCAAACTGATATGGTTGACGATTCAGTGATTGAATTAGATATTGAAAATCAGCAAATATACACTGACCCATTTAAAAGAGGGGTGACAAGGTCGCCAGCATACGCCACCTTTGGCGAAGAATCAGCTAGTGATTCTAGCAGAATTGATGATCTGAGGCATTTACAGGATCTGCGGTATTACCGAGTAGTGGGCATCGTTGCGGACGAAGAATTACAGATGCCAAAGATTTTAGAATTGAATCCTGATGATTTTTTTGGTGATGAATATCAAGGNTACTATGTAAAAATTCAATCGAAACAAGATTTGGGAGAAATCCGCACGGTTGCAAAAAATTTAATGGTCAATTATAACGACGACCTTAACCGGTATATCATCATTCGATTCAATGAAAAAAATACGTTGAGCAACTATGATCTTGAGTACGGCCCATTCCGTACGAAAGAAATTACAGTCGCGCATTGTCATTATTTGGCTGCATTAACCAAGAATAAGAACATGAACTGCTCACAAGTTCATCAACACTTTGTCTCGGAGCAAGAACAAATGGCTACTCAAAATACAGCCACTGTTGGTCTATCCCAGTTCGCATTACTGGACTTTAAAGAAAAACCATACGACTTTAGCTTAGAGAAATTAAAAAAAATGACTTTAGAGGTCACCGTTGACCAACTCCTTGGCCCGCATGGATTTGTGATTACAAATATTAATGACAATGGTATCAGTGTGACTGGGCTGAGTGGTAATGCCATGTTCATTCCGGTATCGACATTTCCAATTAATATCGAGGGCAGTAGTTCGGCGTCACCAGCACAACCAACTCCAACCGGTAACTAATTTATGCTGGTCAATTATTCGCCAACCACAAGTGAAAAAGCAATTAGGGCCATTATCAATGCAGGCCGCCTTGAAGAAAGTAAAATTAATTCTGACTTTTTTTCAAAACTTGAGTGGAATGAGAAACTTAAAACACTTATCAATGATGGCTCGATTGATGAATCCTGGTTGGTTAATACGTTTGCTAAGAGTGTCAGTTTAACCAGGACCTTTCCAAGTGCAGAGGAATGCCAGAGTGAGGCTGTTCGNAGTATTAATTCGTCTACCATTTTGGAAAATGTACTCTTACCATATAAGATTGAAGACGATGTCTTGCACGTCTTAATTTTAGATCCAAAAAATATTTCTTTGTCTTCATCCATCAAGACCCAATCTAACTTAGATGTAGTTTTCGAAATTACAAGCCTGTCCCATTTTGAAAAGATGCTGACCTACCCTGTAGTGAATGACGTCCTTTCAGTATCAGATGCTCAAGCTCCAGCAGCACAGAAAAAGGTGGTTGAGAAGAAACAGGATGAAGCACCTCGGGTTATTCAAAAAACAAAATTAAAAATTCCTAAGGGAATGAGATATCGAGATAATTTCCCTTTAGGTAACCCAGACATCGTGATTGAATTTTGTGATCAAATCTTGAACGAATCAGTAATCTCCGGGACGTCAGATATTCATATCGAGTGTTTCCGTGATTTTGCACAAGTGCGCATGCGTCGTGATGGGTCCATGGAGGTCATTGAATTATATAGCAAGTACTTATTTAAACATTACGCAGGGGTGATCACTCGTTTTAAAATCCTAGCGGATTGTGATATCTCTGAAAGACGATTGCCACAAGATGGGGCCATCACTATTAAAGACCCCATGGGTGGAAAAGATGATATCGATTTCCGTTTCAATATCATGCCAACAAAAAATGGTGAACGGATCGTGATGCGTATCTTGGCAGGCAATCCAGCTTTATCTTTAGATAAGCTGGGTTTTGATCCAGACGACTACAATAAAATTATTGATGCCATTAACGCTCCACAAGGAATGGTTTTGGTTACAGGCCCAACAGGTTCAGGGAAAACAACCACTCTATATGGCGCACTGCAAGAAATTAACAAGCCTGACACATGTATCCTAACTGCGGAAGATCCCGTGGAATATTACTTAGAAGGTGCAGGCCAGGTGCAGGCCAATGAGAAAATTGGTCTGACGTTCAGCTCAATCCTCCGTTCTTTTTTAAGACAAGATCCAGAGGTGATTCTAGTCGGCGAGATTCGTGACCAGGAAACCATTGACATAGCCATCAAGGCGGCATTAACCGGACATTTATTGTTGTCCACATTACACACCAACGATGCCATTGCAACTATTACACGTATTCAGAATATGGGTGTACCTAACTTTATGATTGCCAGCGCCTTGTCCGTGGTGGTCGCTCAGCGCCTGGCACGAAAAAACTGTCAGGAATGTTTGGAGGATGATCCCCGCGCTACCCCAGAAGAATTAATTAAGATGGGTTTTAAAGAAAGTGAATTATCAAGTTTTCAAGCCAAGCGAGGAAAGGGATGTAAAGTCTGTGGCGGCTCTGGCCTCAAAGGCCGACAGGGCATCTACGAAGTTTTGAGAATGACCAAGGAGATGGAGATTGTCATCCTGAATAACAAGTCAGTCGAAGAAATTGAAAAGGCAGCCAAAATAGATGGCTTCAGAACCATGCAGGAAATTGGGCGCGATTTTGTCAAAAAGGGAATCTTAAGCATCGAAGAATATGCAAATACTTTACAGCTTGAAAATTAATGAAAGAATTTAGTTATAAGGCCAAAGACAAGCAAGGGAGATCGATCAGCGGGTCGATTAAGGCTGGAAATCGTAATGACGCCCTGACAACACTGAAAGCTCGGAAATATACCAAGATCCGAGCCAAGGAGCTCAAGCCAAAAAAAGACCCAACCCTGACTGCCATCACCTGGGGCCCTTTTGGTAAAGTTCCGCAGAAAGATGTATTAATTTTCACAAAGAAATTGGCGACCATGGTGCGNAGTGGATTGACTATTCTTGACTCTTTCAATCTCATCAGTACACAAACCGAAAATATTGTTTTTAGAAAATACATCAACGAGATGATTAGAGATATTAATGTCGGTATGCCTTTTTCCGATGTGGTGCGCAAACACCCTGCCGTCTTTGATAGTATTTTTTGTAACATGATCGAGGCCGGTGAGATTTCGGGTAAGCTAGACCAGTTTTTAGACCGGATCGTTGACGGGCAAGAACGAATGGAAAAAATCCGTAAGGGGATCAAAAGCGCACTATTCTATCCAGTGACCTTAATTGTCGTGACCATCCTCATTGTCTGGGCAATGCTGATCTTTGTGGTGCCGACATTCCAGGAAATGTATGCAGGCATGGGAATCGAGTTACCAGGACCCACCCAGATGATTATCAATGCCAGCGACTGGATCATGGATGGTGGAAATTTTATAAGCCTGGTCGGGACCATTGTTGGGGTCATTGTTGTGCATCGGTTGCTTATGGATAAGGCTTATCCTTACCGGGCCAACATTCATGGCTTTATGCTCAAATTACCTTTATTTGGCAATATTATTATTAAGTCCACTGTGGCCAGACTGTCTTTACTGATGGCGAATTTGTTTGCTGCCGGCATTGG
>JGI26084J50262_1000613_pt1 | contig 20416 bp, 19 predicted proteins | sample SaaInl6LU_22_DNA_FD_50262 | JGI IMG/M metagenome (IMG submission 50262) | reverse complement strand
GTATTTTCCGATGTTTGAAAGGATTTTCATACCCTATCAAAGGTAGCAATTTTAAGCAAAAGGTTTTTTGTTTTAAAACTAGAATTTTAGACACTAAGGCTTAAATCCTGTAGGTAATGGCATTGATATTCATCCCCGCTCCTACAGAAGCAAAAAGGATTAAATCCCCTTTTTTTAATTCGTGCCCACCGTAATTTTTTTTGCGTACCAAATCAAAAAGAGTAGGTACCGTGGCTACAGAACTGTTTCCAAACTCCTGAATATTCATTGGCAAAATACCTTCAGGCATGGGCATTTTGTAAAGTCGGTAGAATCGTTTTATTATGGCATCGTCCATTTTTAAATTGGCCTGATGTATGAATATTTTTTTGACTTCTTCAATACCTATTCCAGAAGCATCAAGGCAAGATTGAATGGCTAGGGGTACTTTACTCAAGGCAAATTCATAGACTTTTCTTCCAAACATTTTGATGTATTTGGTTCCTTCCCCCTTGTCGTTAGCCGGGCCATAAAAAATAAATTCTGCTTCTCCTTCTGCGGTATAGGTGACAGTTTTGTGAGATAAAATACCTCCTTCTTCCGTTGTAGCTTCAACCATCGTAGCTCCTGCTCCGTCTGCGTAAATCATAGAATCTCGATCGCTGTGATCCAATACTCGGGATAGGGTGTCAGCACCTATCACAAGACATTTTTTTGCCATTCCCGCTTTTATAAATGCTTTAGCCTGGATGACTCCTTCTACCCATCCGGGACAACCAAACAAAATATCATAAGCTACACAATTTGGATTTTGAATTTTTAGTCCTGCTTTTACTCTAGAGGCTAAACTGGGGAGTGTATTGACTTGATTTGAATTTGCAGAAATATCACCAACATTGTGGGCAACAATAATGTAATCAATTTGTTCAGGATCGGCTTGGGCATCTTTTATTGCGACTTGAGCTGCTTCCACAGCGATGTCTGTGACAGTCTGATCGTCTTCAATGTATCTACGCTGTTCAATACCTGTGATCGCCTTAAACTTTTCAATAATTTCTTCATTGGAACTATTTATGGGAGCACCACTGGAATCGAAAAACGAATGCTTTGAAAAAGCAGAATTGGATGCTGCTTTTTGAGGAATACTACTACCGCTACCTGTGATTTTTATGTTCATATTCGATATCCAAAAGTAGTCTAATAATAAATTCCTTTTTGGGGCATCTAAAAAACGCTACGAAGTCTAATCCTAAAAATCAATGGTTTTGGATCGAAAAATAATTAAACAAAATCTTGTATATCAACTTGTTATATATGATTCTATGAGTGTGCAGCTACATACCAAATTACGATCTCCATAGGCTTCATCCACCCTTCTTACGGTGGGCCAAAATTTATTTTCAGCCACAAATTCTAACGGGAAAGCCGCCTTCTGACGGGAATAGGGAAACTCCCATTGATCCCGGGTGATCATTTCCAGGGTATGCGGTGCATTTTTGAGTAAAGCGTGGTCATCTTCGTTTTCTGAGGCAATTTCCATTCGGATAGAAATCATCGCATCACAAAAGCGATCCATTTCCGCCATACTTTCACTTTCCGTAGGCTCTATCATCATCGTTCCTCCAACAGGAAATGAAACTGTAGGAGCATGAAAGCCATAATCCATTAAACGCTTAGCAATATCCACTACCTCTATTCCAAATTCTTTAAAGGGTCTGCAATCAATGATAAGCTCATGTGCTGCACGGCCTTTTTCTCCTGTGTAGAGAATTTCGTAGGCACCCTCCAGACGTTTTTGGATGTAATTTGCGTTAAGGATGGCAATTTCTGTGGCTTTTTGAAGCCCAGCACTACCCAGCATTTTAATGTAGCCATAGGAAATCAAACAGGCCAAAGCAGAGCCAAAAGGAGCTCCAGAAATGGACGTAATGGCTTTTTCTCCTCCCGTTTCTATCACGGGATTTCCAGGCAGAAAAGGGGCCAAGTGTGCTGCCACACAGATGGGTCCTACACCCGGACCACCGCCACCGTGAGGGATGGCAAAGGTTTTGTGTAAATTTAAATGACAGACATCTGCTCCGATAGCTGCAGGACTCGTTAACCCGACTTGCGCATTCATGTTTGCACCGTCCATATAAACTTGTCCTCCACAGTCGTGAATCAATTGGGTAATCTCTTTAATTTTTGCTTCAAATACTCCATGAGTACTTGGGTAAGTAATCATCAATGCCGCTAGGTGGTCTTTGTGGAGCATGGCTTTTTCATGGAGGTCATCCCAGTCAATATTTCCCATGGAATCAGTTCCTGTAACCACGACTTTCATTCCTGCCATTACTGCGGAAGCTGGATTGGTTCCATGAGCCGAAGCGGGAATCAAACAGATGTTACGGTGTGAATCCTTGTTATTTTCGTGATAGGCACGGATCACCATAAGACCTGCATATTCCCCTTGAGCACCTGAATTGGGCTGAAGAGAAGAGGCTGCAAATCCTGTGACTTCATTGAGTTGCACTGTCAGTTCGGCAAGCATTTTCTGATATCCCGCAGCTTGATCTACAGGGACAAAAGGATGAAGACTTCCCCAGTTGGGATCACTCAGAGGCAACATTTCTGCGGCTGCGTTGAGTTTCATGGTACAAGATCCTAATGAAATCATGGAATGATTCAAGGCTAAATCTTTGCGTTCCAAAGATTTGATGTATCGCATGAGTGCGGTTTCTGAATGATAAGTATTGAAAATAGGATGTGTTAAAAAACTACTTTTTCTCAAGTGATCACTGCGTAATTTGAGAACCTCTTTTTCCGTCCTTTTAGGCATTTCTGATTTTTCCAAAGAGGCTAAAAATACAGAAGTAATTTTTTCAACATCTTCCTTTGAGCATGTTTCGTTTAGAGAAATACAAACCGTTTCCTCATCGGGATAATAGAAATTAATTTCTTGTGCTTCTGCCAGGGGTCTGATTGTGGCAACATTTGCTGCAACTTGAAGGGTGTCGAAAAAAGAGTCATTTTTTTGTACAAAGCCCAGGGCTTCAAGATTTTGATTCAATTTTACCGTTTTCTGATGAATTCCTTCCGCAATAAATTGAAGTCCTTTAGGTCCGTGATACACAGCATACATCCCAGCCATAACAGCTAGAAGTACTTGAGCCGTACAGATATTGGAGGTGGCGCGATCTCTTTTGATGTGTTGCTCTCGAGTTTGTAAAGCCATTCGAAGCGCTGGAGTGTCATTTAGATCACGTGTTTGTCCAATAATACGTCCAGGGATATTTCTTTTGTAGTGCTCCCGAGTAGCAAAAAACGCGGCATGAGGTCCTCCATAGCCTAGAGGAATTCCAAAACGCTGTGTCGTCCCTACAACTANATCTGCACCAAATTTTCCCGGACTTTCCAACACCACCAAACTCATAATGTCTGCGGAAACAACCGTGCAGACACCTTGACTTTCTGCTTTTTCAATCCATGATTTTAAGTTGGGAATGGCTCCTTTTTTTCCAGGGTACTGAAATAAAGCCCCGAAAAATTCTGAGTCGTATTCAAAATGTTCTGGATCGCCAACAACGATGTCAATTCCCAAAGGAGTGGCTCGAGTATAAAGTAGCGAAAGGGTTTGAGGGAGCACGTTTTGATCGACAAAAAAGCGGAACGCTTGATTGCGTTTTTGGTCTTTGGTTCTCGCTCCAAAAAGCATGGTCATACCTTCTGCAGCTGCTGTACTTTCGTCTAAAAGTGAGGCATTGGCCAATTCCATACCTGTAAGATCACACACTAGGGTTTGAAAATTGAACAGGGCTTCCAGTCTTCCTTGGGCTATCTCTGCTTGATAAGGGGTATAGGCAGTGTACCACCCTGGATTTTCTAAAATATTCCTTTGAATCACAGCAGGAGTTATGCACTGATGATATCCCAATCCAATGTAAGTATTGAAAATTTTATTCTCTTTTCCCAGCTTGTTGATGTGTTTTGAAAACTCATATTCACTTATCCCTTCGGGCAGATCCAATGGTTTTTGAAGACGAATCGATTCTGGGATGGTTTCGTCTAGGAGTTCGGTCAACGAAGACGCATCAATTTTTTGTAGCATTTTTCGTATCTCTTCTTCATTTGGACCTAAATGTCTATTTAAAAACATATCCGTTCTCATGCGTAAAATTTTTAGTGCCTAAAAATAAGCTTTCCTATGGTTTTTTTTTAAACTTCATTTTAGGTTTTGAAATTATTTTATAAAAAACGGCATGTCTTTCTAGAAACTTTAGATATTTACCTATGAAAAAAAGGGTACAAACACTTTTTAATTTTTATATCAAATCGAGTATTCACGTTGCTTTAGCAGCAGTTTCGCTTGCTTTTATTTCGCTTCAAGTCGCTTCTCAAAGACCCACCTTCTCATTGTTAATATTTATTTTTTGTAGTGCCTTTTTTGCGTACAATTTTGTTAAAATTTATCCTGTTATTAAAACAAAAAACAGCACAAATTTCCCTCATCTTATTTTTTGGCTTTCTTTTGAATGTGGTCTCGCGAGTTTATACCTTTTTTTTAAACTGACTGCAGCAGCCCAACTCATTGTTTTTGTTGGAGGTGTTTTAGTGCTTTTGTACAGTGTGCCATTTTCGCAGAATAAAGAAAATTTAAGAAACTCCAAAGGCTGGAAAATGTATTTGGTGGTTTTGACTTGGATTCTACTCACGGTGGGGGTCCCTTTAGCCATGATCCCAACTTTTGATGTCAACTTGTTTTTGCAACTTATGTTGATTCAAGGTGTTTATATTTTTGTAGCCATTATTCCCTTTGAGATTCGAGATTTAGCTGTAGATCCATCAAGTCTGAATACTCTTCCGCAACGTTTGGGTGTTTTTCGAGCGAAAATTCTTGGCTGGGTGTTGCTGAGTATAGCACTGGTTTTAACTTTTTATTTTTTTGGAAGAATGACTCCTTTTACCTTGAGCACCGTATTGAGTTTTGGGTTACTCGCCTTTTTTTTAGCTCGATCCACTCCCAATCAATCCTTGTATTTCAGCAGTTTTTGGGTAGAAGCCATCCCAATAGTTTGGGCCGTCACTTATTATTTTATTAATTAACTTTAGGTGATCTATTTAAATTCAAAGTAATGAAACAGTTTTTTTTAGTCTGTCTTTTCTTGGTGTCTTGTACACACCAACAACCTCAGGTGCAACTAGTAGAAAAAGAGACATTTGAACAATTGATGAAGCAAGAGGTTCAGCTGATTGATGTTCGAACTTCAGGGGAATTTCAAGGGGGAACAATTGGGGATGCACAAAACATTGATTTTAATGCGCCGGACTTCAAGGCTCAAGTTTCTAAGCTAGATAAGGACAAGCCGGTATTGGTATTTTGTGCGGTAGGAGGGCGGAGTGCTGGGGCTTCAAAGGTTTTAGAATCCCTCGGGTTTAAAGAAATTTATGACCTTAAGGGAGGTTATCGAGGGTGGTAAACCTCTTTTTTTAGTTTTTCAATTTCTTTTTGTTGTTCTATTATTGCGTTGACCAAAACGGGGATCAAGCCCTGATAGTTAAGACTTTTTACTCCTTGACTTTCATAAACTAAATTGGGTAAAATAGTTTCGATCTCTTCAGCGATANATCCAAATTGTACTTTTCCAGNCTTTTCNTTGTATTCGTANTGNTAGGGGATCAATTCTTTTACTACTGCCATCCCTAAAGAAAGTTTTTTTAGCTTTTTCTTTTTATNACGAGCCGATACAATGTGAAATCCAGGACCTGTCCAAATACCCTGAGTTGTTGTATCTCCATTTTTTAGCATCACGAGTGCATCTGTTCTACTTGCTGTCGAACTGCCTGTCCCATTTCCAATGACAAAGAGCCGATCTAGGGGTTCCCACTGGTTTGTACTTCCCATTGGTGTGTAGAGACTATTATAACTTCCGATTACCGTTTCTGCCCGACTTTGGGCAGCAGTTCCTACTCCCATACTCGTGGTATACCACGCTTCAGAAACCGTACTCAACCCAAAGGCAGTGGCATGAAAACCCGAAGCAATGGTATTTCTCCCCATGGCAATCGAATAGGTTCCCAGTTGATCCTCATCCCATTGATCACTTTGCGCTATCCCTGCACGGAAGGCTGCCTTTGACTTGTCGAAAAACATGCGTTTATTGTCTGTAGTCGTACTCGGATCATTTTCCAATTGGGGACTGCCAAAAACAAAATCATCTTGTTCCCAATTTTGAGAGTGATTGGAAGTGACGGCTTCCAACGTATGAAACACACTANCTTGAGAAGTCAAAGAAAGGGTTGTTGAATTTTTTTTAGAAAAGACAAGTTGGTCGTTGGTTTCAAGGGTTACCTTATTTCCATTACTGATTTCTAATTCGAGCGTATTGGAGTTGGGTGCAGTAATAATTAGATTTTGCTGGTCTTGGTTGTCCAAAAAGGGATTGAGATCAACGCTCCCTCCTCTGCTAAGAGATAAAGTGGTTTGGGACAAAGAGAGACTTTGATTGTCTGTATTGATCTTGTTCAATGAAATTTTGTGGGGAGACTCTCCATCTTGAGACAAAGAAAGTGAAATTGTATTGCTAACTAATTGAAACTGATCGATTTTTTGAGGTTCGGGTATTGTATAGATTGAAGATAGGTCCACACTTCCTCCACGCTCCAGCGTTAAAATCTCATTGTCAATTGAAAGTTTTTGATTGTCACTAGAAGAGAGAAATAANGNGCTTAAATCCACCGATCCCCCTTCTTCTAGACTTAAAACGGTTCCGTGAAGTTGAAGCTGTTGCGGTTCGGTTTGCTTTAAAAGCAACCCCAGATCTACCGACCCTCCTTGCTCTAAATGAAGCACGGTACCTTCTAATTTTAACTCTTGATGATCCGTATTATCTAGTAAAAAATCTAAGTCAAATATGTGGTCTTCTGTTGGGGTTAGGATTTGATTTTCAACGATAAATTTTGGGACAGTCGTTTTAATGGGTTCCCATTTTTGATTTTTGGAGAGGTACACTTCGAACTGATCGTTGTCCGTGTTAAAGATCAACAGGCCATTGGGCAGATTTTCCCGAAAGGCGGTATCTCGTTCTAGCGTTGACATTCGAGGCAGTAAGATTCCCTGTTGGGTNCTTTCGATTTCAAAAATAGCGTGAGGATCAATGACCAGCGGTCGATCTCCCATTTTGATCTGACTCCATAAAGTCATGTGGAAACCTAAAAAAAAGTAATTACATAAAAAAAAGTGCAGGTATTTTTCATGATTTTTAGATTTAATTTAACGATGCGGTTTTTTTAGAAATTTTAATTGAAGCATCAAGGAGTGATTGTTTTGTCGCAGCCTTGTAGAGTTCTGGAAAGGAAACTCAAAGGCATAGGCAAGGTTCAAGATACCTCTACTGTAGAGTTGAAATCCCAAGCCGAGATTTTTGGCCGTGTTTACCCCCATGAACAAGGCGCCAATGGGCAGGTGATAACTACCCTTTAGTTGTACGGTCCTTTTGTCAAAATCTAAATTGTGAACTTGTAAACCCAACTCAAATTCTTTTCTGCCGGAAAGTCTGTAAAAATTTTTACCCACAGACATTGTGAAGTACAATCGATTGGGCAGGAAAAGATCTGGAACCTTTTCAAAAGCATACCGTTCTAACAGCCGGGGGAGTGAAGCGGTAAGGAAATAGGATCCTTTTTGTAAATTAAATCCCACCCCCGTGTTAGGAATAAAACGCAGTTGTTTTTGTAACAGGGGATCCTTTGCGACACCATCCACAGAGCTTAAATATTCAAAATTCAATTCGTAAAAATCACCTCCGGCTTGTACTCCTAGGTGAAGGTAACTGTCGTTTGTCAATTGAATGGGGAAAGCAAATTGGATAAATAACTGCGTGCTGTTTTCTGCAAATCTAGAACGGTTGCGAATCAGGGCTCCAAAATTTATTTTTTGATTTTCAAAAGAGGATTCAAAAAATAAACTCTGTTGCTTCGGAGCATCTTTAACGCCCAACCATTGACTGTCGATCAAGAGGCCAATATTTTTTTCCTGTTCAATTCCGACCAAAGCGGGATTGGTCCACAGCAGTTGCTTTGGAAAAAGAAGTTGATTTGAAGCTTCTTGCCCAGCCAAGAGATGAATGCCTATAAGCAAAAGGAGGAGCGTAGATTTATGTTTTAGATTGCGAAACATCTCAGTTGGATTTGATATAGAGCCATCCCTCCAAGTCAATCCTGGAGTCACCTTCCCAATCGATGGTGTAAAAATAACTTCCTTGTTTCAGTATTTCACCATTATTTTCGGAACTTCCATCCCAATCGTTCTGGTACAATCCTTCAAAATGATAGACTTGTTCTCTTCCGTGATTGTAAATAAAGATTCGGCTTCGTTCGGTAAACCGATATCCACTAATTTTCCAGGTGTCATTGATTCCATCTCCATTGGGGGTAATGATTTGACTGANNAGTTTTANGGCNGNAGAAGGCTCTTTTTCAATTAAAAAAGTCAGTCCCTGAAATTCGGAGAGATCTATTGGATTTAAAATTCTTGTGGAACCGAAATCCACGCTCAATGGAGTGTTCTCAAAAAATAGATTCTTCGAAAAATGAGCAGGAATACGGTTCCAGTACCCCAAAGATAAAAGTCCAAGACGTAACGCATTCGGGTCTAGGTGGTGATAGGAAAGTTGTTGTAATTGGTGTTTTGGTGTCCAATGAATTTGCACAGTACCCTCCGTGGCTCCAGCTGATTCCCAGCTCCAAAAATGATCCTTTGGAATTTCATAAGTACTATTATTAGTAGGGTAGAGTAAAGGAATTTGATTTTGATAAGCTACGTCAACAAAGCCTTCATTTTTCTTTAAGAATAAAGAAAGAGGACTGAATACAGTTTGTTCTCCCACTGGAAAGGTAAAATCGCCCTCGTGATAAATTCGCACGACTCCGTCCACGAAAGAGCTTTCTTCCAACTGTTCCCATTTGCTTTGTTTTCCAAAGGAGAGGATCCCTTTTTCTCCTTTTCGTTCGGTTTTAATTTGCCCCCCACTAAAAAAAGTTTCATCAAAGGCCACGTGTACTTCTTTACCCCCTCCGATGTACAGATCACCAAAAAAACTTACTTGTGCAACAGCGGAGGTGCAGGACAACAGTACAGATAAGAATCCTATTAGTTTCAAGTTTTGGGGCATAAAAGAAAAACATTACGCCCTAATTTAATAAAAAAGGAGCTTTATGCCAAACCTGCTCTTCTCAGTAGTGCCGTAGGATCAGGGGTTTTTCCGCGAAAACGTTTATACAATGTCATGGGGTGTGCGGTCCCTCCTTGGGAGAGAATATGATCCATAAATTGAGTCGCGGTTTCTTTGTTAAAAATCCCATTTTCTAGGAAAACTTCAAATGCGTCTGCATCCAGAACTTCTGCCCATTTATAGCTATAGTAACCCGCAGCATACCCCCCTTGAAAGATATGTGAAAAAGCTGTACTCATACAGTTTTCATCGGTGTCTTTGGTAAATTGTAGCGGTGCCAGTTGTTCCTTTTCATGCGCTTTGACATCTTGAATTTCCAGGGCTTTAGAATTGTGAAAAGACAAATCCAGATAGCCAAAACTCAGTTGCCTAAGGGTTTGTAAGCCTTGCTGAAAATGAGCTGCTTTTTTGATTTTTTCTATCAAATCTTGTGGGATGATCTCCCCCGTTTCATAGTGTTTTGCGAAAAGCGCAAGTGCTTCCGGCTGATAACACCAGTTTTCCATAATTTGACTGGGGAGCTCTACAAAATCCCAAAATACATTTGTTCCACTCAACGCACTATAAGTTGTATTGGCTAACATCCCATGTAAAGCATGGCCAAACTCGTGAAACAACGTAGTGACTTCTTGGAATGTCAGTAGAGAAGGTTGAGTTTTTGTAGGTTTTGAAAAATTACAAACAATGGAAATGTGTGGTCGTTGGTCTTTTTTTTGGGATCTGTAACTGGTCATCCAGGCACCATTTCTCTTCCCTGGACGTGGGAAAAAATCCGTGTAAAGTAGGGCGTAAAAAGTTCCTTTTCGCATTACTTCAAAAACCCGTACTTCACTGTGATACCCTTCTAGGGAGGTATTTTCTTTAAACTCCAAATCGTAGAGTTTGTTGACCACCTCAAACAACCCCTTCAGGACTTGATCCAATGGAAAATAAGGTTTGAGTTCCTGTTCGTCCAGCTCCAGTTCACGTTGTTTTAATTTTTCAGCAGCATAGGCAGTATCCCATTTTTCCAAATCGGAGAGATTTAGATTTTCTTTAGCAAAGGCTTTCATGGCTTCCCATTCTTTTTTTGCGGCAGGCTTTGCTTTTTCGCTCAAATCGTCTAAAAACTGTTGGACTTCTTTTTCTGATTTTGCCATACGTTCTTCTAGCACAAAAGCCGCATGAGACTCATAGCCTAAAAGTTTTGCGCGCTCTTGACGAAGTTTGACAATTTCAAGGATCGTATTGACATTGTTGTTTGGATTGTCTTGAAAGCCTCTTTTACCAAAAGCGAGACTCATTTTTTTTCGAAGTTCNCGATCTTCAGCATAGGTCATAAAGGGAACATAGCTGGGATAATCTAAAGTAAAAACCCACCCTTTTTTTTGTTTTTGCTCTGCTACTGCTTTCGCCATTTCAATCGAAGAAGGGGGGAGGCCCTTTAGTTGGGCTTCGTTTTCAATATGGAGAAAAAAATCTTGCGTATCTGCCAGTACATGCTCTCCAAAGGTTAAACTTAATTTTGCCAATTGGGTGTCCAAAGCCCGAAGTTTTTCTTTGGAGGAATCGTTCAGTAAGGCTCCGTTGCGGACAAAACCTTTGTATTCTTTTTCTAAAAGAGTGAGCTGTTCAGTGCTCAGTGTGNTTCNGTCTTCGTTTTCAAAAACGTAGCGAATACGGTCGAATAAGACCTGATTTAATCGAATGTCATTTTGAAATTTTGTAAGTATGGGGGCAGCTTCTTGTGCTACCGCTTGCAAGGCATCGCTGGTCTCTGCGCTGTTNAGGTTGAAGAGCAAAGACGTATTTCTCCCTACTAAAGTTCCGCACGCTTCCAGCNCCTCTAAGGTGTTTTCAAAGNTCGGTGTTTCCTTTTGTTTNCAAATCGCATCAATTTCGTCTAGAGCAACGGCGATGCTTTGCTGAATCGCAGGAATGAAATGGGTTGTTTTGATCTTGGAGAATGGAGCCGCTTCAAATTCAGTTTCAAAACGGGTTAAGAGAGGATTGCTCAAGGGTTTATTTTTTAATCTGCTTACTACTTTGGATGACTTTTTCTTTAAGACTACTCTTGTAGTCTATGATTCTTTTTTGAACCGCCTCATCACTACTGCCTAGAATTTGTGCTGCTAGAATTCCCGCATTTTTGGCTCCGTTCAAGGCTACAGTTGCCACAGGTACGCCACCCGGCATTTGTAAGATAGAAAGGATCGAATCCCATCCATCAATTGAATTACTAGANTTTACAGGAACACCGATTACTGGCAGGGGACTCAGTGAAGCGATCATTCCCGGAAGGTGCGCAGCTCCCCCAGCTCCTGCAATAATTACTTTGATGCCTCGGGTGTGGGCTTCACTGCCGTACGCCATCATTTTTTCTGGGGTTCGGTGTGCAGAAACGATGTCTACTTCCGCTTCGATTCCAAGTGCTTCTAGAATTTCGACTGCTTCTTTCATAACCGGTAGGTCCGATTGACTGCCCATGATTATTCCTACTTGTGCCATATTATTTTGTAATTACTTCNATGGTTTCTTTAACGTCTTCAGCGATTTTTCGTGCCACGCTAAGCTCTTTGTTTACTATGGTAATGTGTCCCATTTTTCGAAAAGGACGGGTTTCTTTTTTTCCGTAAATATGAGGGTTTACGCCTTCAATTGCTAAAATATGTTCGATATTTTTATAATGAACGGGTCCGTTATGGCCCTCTTTTCCTACCAGATTCACCATGACTCCAGATACTTTATTGGCTGTATTTCCAAGTGGGAGGTCTAAGAGGGCCCTGATGTGCTGTTCAAATTGGGAGGTATAGGAAGCTTCTATGCTGTAATGTCCACTGTTGTGCGGTCTGGGGGCCACTTCGTTGACCCATATTTCCCCATCTTTAGTTAAAAATAACTCCACAGCTAAAAGGCCTACATGTTGAAACGCTTTGGAAACTGCGAGAGCTATTTCTTCAGCTTTTTTTGCTACCTCTTTTGAAATTCGAGCGGGACTCAACACATATTCAACTTGGTTGGCTTCGGGATGAAATTCCATTTCCACACAGGGATAACACCGGGTTTCTCCTTTGGGACTTCGACAGACAATAATCCCTAGTTCCTTTTCAATAGCAACCAATTCCTCTGCCATACAAGCTCCTTCTTTGATCTCCTCCAAGTTTTGGTTGGAACGGACAATTTGCACACCATATCCGTCATAGCCCATGGACTCAGATTTCCATACAAAGGGAAATGAAATCAATCCACGCCCCACCGCATCTTTTAATTCTTCTTTGGAATTAAAAAGTTGAAAGGACGCCGTTGGGATTTTATTTTTTTGGTAAAACTGCTTTTGGTGGCATTTGTTTTGAATCACTTTTAAGACCGCTGCTTGGGGATATACTTTTACCCCTTGTTGTTCCAAGGTAGCGAGTGCATCNGCATTGACATTTTCGATTTCGATAGTCAGTACATCCACCTCTTTGCCAAAATCGACTACAGTTTGGTAATCCATAAGATCACCCTGAACAAAATGATTACAAGCAATACGCGCCGGAGCCTCAGCACTGGGGTCCATGACTTTAGTTTGCAGATCCCACTGACGGGTTGTGTTGAGCAGCATTTTACCCAACTGTCCTCCCCCAAGTATTCCGATTGTCTGTTTGCTAGAGAAAAATCCCATCTTGTTCTTTTGGCAAAAATACGGATAAGTTTTTTGGATAGGAAAAAAGCCGCCTAAAATGGGTATCTTTGGCCAAAAATTGACATCATGATCAATCTTGTTTTATTTGGAAAACCAGGAGCAGGAAAGGGAACGCAAGCCGCTTTCCTGAAGACAACATACAATTTAGTCCACATCTCTACAGGAGATTTATTTCGCTACAACATTAAAAACGAAACAGAACTGGGAACTTTGGCAAAATCTTTTATGGATCGAGGGGATTTGGTTCCTGATCAAGTGACCATCGATATGTTGGAAGCGGAAGTGGATCGCAATCCACAAGCGCAGGGTTTTATTTTTGACGGATTTCCTAGAACTGAATCTCAAGCGGCCGCATTAGATGCTTTTCTTACAAAAAAAGAAATGAATATCACAGCCACAGTGGCGCTGGAAGCCGATGACGATATCCTAGTAGCACGTCTTTTGGAACGNGGAAAATCCAGCGGAAGGACTGACGATCAAGACGAATCCAAAATCCGGAATCGATTTGAAGAGTACAACCAAAAAACAGCTCCACTAAAAAAATACTACGAAGGTCAAAACAAGTTTCACAGTGTCAATGGAATTGGCAGTATTGAGGAAATTACAGAACGTTTGACGCAACTTATTGATCGATTGTAAAATCAGATGACCGAAGGGAATTTTGTTGATTATGTAAAGCTTTTTGCCAGCTCTGGCAATGGTGGAAAAGGCTCCATTCATCTCCATCGTGAAAAGTTTATCACCAAAGGGGGACCCGACGGTGGTGATGGCGGTCGGGGAGGACACGTGATTGTCAAAGCCAACAAACACCTCTGGACACTCTACACCTTTAAATTTAAAAAGCACTTTAGCGCAGGACATGGTGGCGATGGAAGTAAAAATCGAAGCAGTGGGGCACAAGGAGAAGATTGTATCGTAGAGGTACCTTTGGGTACTGTAGTTCGAGATTCAGAAACCAATACCGTTTTATTTGAAATTACCGAGGAGCACCAAGAAGAAATCCTTTTAGAAGGAGGTTTAGGAGGACGTGGAAATTGGCATTTTAAATCCTCTACGCGTCAAACTCCGCGTTATGCACAGCCAGGTAGAGAAGGAACAACGCTTCAAATCACGCTGGAGTTGAAGGTATTGGCAGATGTAGGTTTGGTGGGCTTTCCCAATGCGGGTAAATCCACACTCTTGGCNGCCTTGACTTCCGCCAAACCCAAAATTGCAGATTACGAATTTACCACCTTAAAACCCAACTTGGGAATTGTGGAATATCGCGATTACCGTTCCTTTGTCATGGCAGACATTCCNGGGATNATCGAAGGNGCAGCAGAGGGAAAAGGCTTGGGACATTATTTTCTCCGACACATTGAACGAAACTCTATTTTATTGTTTGTCATCCCCGCAGATGTCAAGGACGTAAAAGAAGCTTTTGANGTGCTCTATAACGAACTTAAAAAATACAATCCCGAATTGTTGGACAAAGAATATATGGTNGTTTTATCCAAGGCAGATTTGCTGGATGAGGAGCTAAAAAAAGAATATGCCGAGGAAATGAACTCTCTCTTTAAAGAGATCCCACACTTGATAATTTCCAGTGTGACTCAATATCAGTTGACCGAACTTAAAGACGTCCTTTGGAAACTCATAACGAAGTAAGATGATTAAAAAACTATTTTTTTTATTTTTTCTTTTTTGGGTTGGATTTGTCCAAGGGCAGGACAACACTCCCATCGCGAAGTATCCATTTCAAACCGATGCCACTTATCAAAGCCAAATCAAAATTTTGGAAGGACGATACGAGTCCACTAAAACGATTCAGGTGTTAGATTCCTTAGCCAATCTTGCATTTGAATATAAAGACTGGGAAACTTCGATGAATTATGGGCAAAAGGCAGTAGAACTTCAGCCTACTGCAAAGCGCCATTTTCTTTTAGGAGGCGCTGCGGGTTTTCGTGCGCTAGAGGCATCTGTTTTTTCCTCCTTAAAATACATCAACATCATGAAACCTGCTTTTGAGGAAGCGGCTCGATTGGAACCTTCCATTACCCTGTATCTCCGTGCTCAAGTGGATGTCTTGGTTGCGTTGCCTTCGCTCTTGGGAGGAGATTTAGAGGGAGCTCTTAAAATCATTGAAAAAATTAAATTTATCGATCCGTTGGAAGGCTTGCTGGCAGAGGGTTCTTTTTATGAGAAAACAAAAGATAGGGCACGTGCCAATGAAATTTATCAAAGGGTATTTGAATTTTTAGAGCAGACTTATCCGCGTTGTTCCGAACTTTTTTTTGATTACCTAAAAAATAATCGAAGGGATTTGGCGTATGATTTGGGTAGAATCGCTGCAGATTACAACTTAAGTCCCGTTTGGGGGCAGTGTGCCTTATCCTATTTTGAAGAAACCCATCGCCTACGGGATACAGTACCCTTAGCTTGGGTATATTATCAAAGAGCGCGTTTGGCAAAGCGCAACGTAAACGAAAAAGAGATGGAACGCTATCTAAAAAAGAGTCTTGCTATTAGTAAAGCCTATCCTGAGCTTAAAAACTTAATCAAAACAGTGCGGTGATTTATGTGTTCCACTACTATGCTGAGCGAAATCCAAACATGACTATAGTAAAGAAAATACCGAATACCAGATGAAAATGCATCTTCACTTTATCGCCATAGGAGGGAGCGCCATGCACAGTTTGGCTTAGCCATGAACCATTTAGGGCACAAAGTAAGTGGGAGTGACGATGCTGTTTTTGACCCGTCCAAAAAGAATCTAGAAGCTGTCGGATTGCTTCCCGAAAAAATGGGATGGTTCCCTGAAAAAATCACTTCAGAAATTGACGTTGTAGTCTTGGGCATGCACGCCAAAAAAGACAATCCAGAACTTTTAAAAGCACAAGAGCTAGGACTCCTCATTCAATCCTACCCCGAGTTTCTGGCCGCCCGATCCGAGGAGAAAACACGGGTCGTGATAGCTGGAAGCCACGGAAAAACGACCATCACGTCGATGATCTTGCACGTGCTTCAGTATCACGATGTTGAAACCGATTTTATGGTAGGAGCTCCTTTATCAAACAGGAAAGAAACCCTTTCCATATCGGAAGACAACGATTTTATCTTGTTGGAAGGAGATGAGTATTTGTCCTCTCCCATGGATTTGCGTCCCAAATTTTTATGGTACCATCCTGAAATTGCTTTGATCAGTGGGATAGCCTGGGACCATGTCAATGTTTTCCCACCTTTGAAAACTATGTACAACAATTCGATTCTTTTATTACTTCCATTCAAGCAGGAGGAGTTCTTATTTACAACGAAGAAGATGAGGTGCTTAAAAAATTGGTTGAAGAGCATACTCATCCCATTAAAAAAATAGCTTACCAGACTCCAGTCCATTTTATAGACCAAGGGACTACCTACTTGGAAACACCCGAAGGAAGTTTACCTTTGTCGGTTTTTGGGACTCACAATCTTTTAAATCTTTCAGGAGCGCAGTGGATTGCCCAACTGATGGGAGTCGATGCTTCAGCGTTTTACGAAGCGATTCCCAGTTTTACAGGTGCATCAAAGCGTATGGAGCGTTTGGCAAAAGGGGACACAGCACTTCTTTTTAAAGATTTTGCTCATGCTCCTAGCAAAGTAAAAGCCACAGCGATAGCCGTAAAAAAACAATTCTCGGAACATCGCATCGTTCTTTGTTTGGAACTGCATACCTACAGCAGCCTCGATCCGAAATTTATTGAACAGTATGCCCATACCCTGGACCAAGCCGATGAGGCTCTCGTCTTTTATGATCCTGACGCCTTAAAAATCAAAAATCGAGAACCGATTGCGCCTGAAACAATTCAACAAGCGTTTGCACAACCTTCACTTGAGGTATTTACTGACGCTAAAACACTTTCCGACGATTTATTTCAAAAAGAATATTCAAATACGGTTTTGGTTATGATGAGCTCGGGGAGTTTTGGAGGATTGGATTGGGAAGTGCTAAAGACACGGGTTTTAGCGTTTTAAAAGTAAATTTTATCTTGTAGGAGTTAAACTCTGCTCCGATGAAACCTAAGACAAAACCCCTTACCATTAAAGAATGGGACGATTTGGATCGTCCGCGAGAAAAACTAAAAGCACATGGAGGTGCAGCACTCAGTACTTCGGAATTGTTTGCGATACTCATCGGTAGTGGTACTCAAAATGAAAGTGCGGTAGGATTGATGCAGCGCATCCTTTCCAGTGTGGACAACGACTTGATCAAGTTACAGCAACTGTCTTTAGAAGGATTGACTAAATTTAAGGGCATTGGGGAGGCCAAAGCCATCAAGCTCAAAGCCGTTTTTGAACTCAATAAAAGAGCACAACAACTTTCCACCAAAAAAGACGTGGTCATCAGCTCCAGTAAAAGTGTTTACAAGTATATGGTGGGTACACTGGTGACCTTACCTCACGAAGAATTTTGGGTGTTGTACCTGAATCAGTCCAACAAGATTATAGAAAAATATCGCCTGAGTAAGGGAGGGATTACCCAAACTGTGGTGGATATCCGTTTGGCTTTTAATCGCGCTTTTGAGGTAGGGGCTACGGGTTTAATTTTGGTACACAACCACCCTTCGGGAGCGTTGGTGCCTAGTAACAGCGACAAACAAATCACACGAAAATTTAAGACCGCTGCCGCCCATGTGGACTTAAGAATTTTAGACCACATCATTGTATCAGAAAAAGGTTACTTTAGCTTTGCCGATGAAGAACTGCTGTAAATGCTTTTAGTTTATACGCATAAAATTACCCCTCGAGTGACCTATATTTTTAAACATATCTTTGAAAATATGCTGGGTCATAAGATCGGTTTTACCACTGCTGTAGATGTTTTTGTAGCCCATTCGGGCCCCAAGTTGAGTTATACCCGCACACGGTTAGGGGATGAATTTTTTATTGCATCGCATGCTCTTTTGTTTGAGCAAGGAGTTCAATCTCAAACCATTGAAATGGACTCTTGGGAGGGACTCCCCATTTTTTTTAAAACTCAGGAGGAANGTCCTTGTCCCTTTGATTTATTTGCGGCGAGTTTTTATCTGATGAGTNGCTATGAAGAGGCAGTGCCTCATTTAAAAAATAAAGCAGGACATTTTGACCCTGAGGAAAGCCTTGCCTGTCAGCACGATTTTTTAGAACGCCCTGTGGTCGATTTGTGGGTGGCCCATTTTAGTACAATTGTAAAAGCATATTTTGAGGAATTTAACCTCAAAAAAACCTCGAAACCTCAAAAAGAAATCCTNATCGAAGTGCCGCTCGCTTTTCAATACCGCCACCAATCGCCTTTGGTTGCATTTGGAGATTTTTTTAAATCTCTTTATAAATTAAATCTTCGGGCACTGGCAACACAACTCTCTGTTATATTCCGTTTGCAACCCGATCCCTATGACAGCTTCGATTCGTGGAACGATTGGTTTTCCCAAAGTTCACTTCGTCCAAAAGTGTTTTTTCTCTTTGCTAAAAGTTCTGCCTTCCAATCCACTATTTCGATATTCAATCTAAGTTTTCGAAAGCGCATCAAACAAGTGAGTGATTTTTTTCCTTTAGGAGTACTTGCTTCTGTAAAAGCACAGCGGTTTCCTGACCAGCAGCAGTTGGCTCGGGAAAAGAACGATTTGCAGGCTTTGACACACCGGGTGTTGTCCTCCATTCGGTTGAGTGATTCCCTCCAAGAGCTCTCCAAAGAATACAGTGCTTTTATCAATGCTGAATTTGTTTCAGATTACAGCATGGGGTATAAAGATCGTTTGGGGTATCGGGCGGGAACCGCCACTCCTTTTTTCTTTTANGATATTTCTAACGAATTTCAATTGCCTTTAAAAGTACACCCCATTTTTGCTAGTGAAGAAGCGCTTCGGAAAATGAATGAGGTTACTGCTTTTGAAAAAATGAAAGTTTACTCCAACGCACTTCCCCTAGCCAGTGGAAAATTTACTTTAGTTTTAACCAACGGTTTTTTGCATCCCAGTTTGAAAAACAATACCTTTCAAAAAGGATTCCAAGACTATATTCGTGATACCTAAGAAGCAGCTTACTGATATTTTTTTTGATCTAGATCACACCTTGTGGGATTTTGAAAAAAATTCTGCCTTGACATTTGATTTTATTTTTAGGGAACTCAATTTTTCAATTGAATTAAAGGATTTTTTACACTACTACAATCCGATCAACCACCACTACTGGAAACTTTATAGAGAAAATAAAATCAGTCAGGAAGAGTTGCGATTCAACCGCTTAGCAAAAACTTTTGAAATGTTAAAAGTGGATGTATCCTCGCCACAAATAAAACAAATTGCTGCTTTTTACATAGAGAAGTTAAGCACTTTTCCTCATCTTTTTGAGGGGGCACACGAGCTGTTACAAAACTTAAGTAAAGACTACAGGTTACACATCATCACCAATGGTTTTGAGTCCGTACAGCATTACAAATTAGCCAATTCGGGTTTGCAGCCTTATTTTGAATTTACCTTTACTGCAGAAAAAGTAGGATTTAAAAAACCCCATCCTAAAATTTTTGAAGCGGCTATTCAAGTGACACAAGCGAGGGTAGAACACTCCTTGATGGTCGGGGATAGTCTCGAAGCCGATATAGAAGGTGCTTTACAATGTGGAATGCATGCCGTTCATTTTAATTCCCACAACGAGTCAGAACACGACAAATGTCCGATCGTATATTCTTTAAATGAATTGAACCAAATGTTTAACTAAGACCAGTAGGGGGAACAAAAAGCCAACATTAATCCTTATTTTTGAACATGGAATTAAGTGGAGCACAAAAAGCTGTTGACGATTGGATTAAAACTCATGGGGTTCGGTATTTTAACGAGCTGACTAATATGGCGCAACTCACCGAAGAGGTAGGGGAAGTCGCCCGTATCATTGCTCGACGGTATGGGGAACAATCCGAAAAACCAAGCGATCGAGAAAAAGATTTGGGAGAAGAACTGGCTGATGTTGTTTTTGTGGCCTTGTGTCTTGCCAACCAGACAGGGGTAGATTTAAGCGCAGCTTTTGAAAAAAAGTTAGAACAAAAAACAAAACGCGACCACAACCGCCACCACCAAAATCCCAAATTAAAATCCTAGTCTAAAGATGCATCTAAAACTCGACCACGATTCCCGAAGATGCAACGGCACATTGCGTATCACGGGGTCTAAAAGTGAAACCAATCGCCTTCTTCTCTTNCAGGCTCTTTTTCGAGGATTTGAAATTGAAAATGTTTCCAATTCTGATGACAGCAAGGTCATGCAAGAAGCCTTAACCACATCTTCTGGTCGAATAGACATTCATCATGCAGGGACTGCTATGCGTTTTTTGACTGCATATTTTTCCCAACTTGAAGGGAGAGAAGTCGTGCTGACAGGTTCTACTCGTATGCAGGAACGCCCCATTAAAATTTTAGTAGAGGCATTGCGCAGCTTGGGCGCCTCCATTCAGTATGAAAAAGAGGAAGGCTATCCTCCTTTGCGTATCCAAGGGAAAAAACTAAAAGGCGGAGCGGTTCATCTCCCCGCTGATGTCAGTAGTCAGTACATCTCTGCACTGTTGCTTTTAGGTCCTG
>JGI26084J50262_1000605_pt1 | contig 20555 bp, 34 predicted proteins | sample SaaInl6LU_22_DNA_FD_50262 | JGI IMG/M metagenome (IMG submission 50262) | reverse complement strand
GTAATCATCATTAAGCAATATTACTTTATAGTGATGTGGTATTTTTATTTTATGTTGAAGCTTTATTTGGCTAAATTTATCAAGCTTTTTTTTCATTTGCGGGTCTACCAATAGAATAATATTTAATATTTTTGTTTAAAAATTCATTAGGTTGATATAAATTTCTCATGTCAAAAATTTTAACTCCTTTATTTTTTATATTTTTAAAATCTAGAGATCTAAACTCGTCCCATTCAGTATGAATCACAACTAAATCATTATTATTTAAAATTTCTTTAGTATTTTTTAGAAATTTAATTTTTTTTAATTCTTTTTTTTCTCCAGTAGGATCATAGTAAGACAAATTAACACCTTTTTTTAATAATTTTGGAAATATTTTTAAACACTGTGTATCCCTCATATCATCAGTATTTGCTTTAAACGTTACTCCTAAAAAACCCACTTTTTTCCCCTTTGGATTTTTTAAGATATTTAATATTCTATCAGCTAAATTATATTTTCTTTTCTCATTGCTTTTGATTACAGTTTCAACAACTGACATATGAGTTTTAAATTTTTTTCCTATTTTAGTTAAAGCCTTTGTATCTTTTGGAAAGCACGAACCACCATAAGCAGGTCCGGCTCTTAAAAACCTAGATCCTATTCTTGCATCTGTCCCTATCCCTATTGCAATATCCTCAACATTAGACCCTACTTGTTCACATAAATTTGCAATTTCATTAATAAAAGTAATTTTAGTTGCCAAAAAAGCATTTGCTGCATATTTGATTAATTCGGCACTTCTTCTAGAAGTTATAATAAGTTTTGAACTTTTTTTAACTATAGGCCTGTAAAGTTTTTCCATCAAAGGTTTTATTTTTTTTGGATTATTAGTTCCTACGATAACTCTATCTGGATATCTAAAGTCTCTAATCGCTTCACCCTCTCTTAAAAACTCAGGGTTAGATACAACTTCAAATTTTGAAGAACTATTTTTCTTTCTCAAAATTTTTTCAACCTCGTCACCAGTGCATACTGGTACCGTCGATTTTGTGATAATTACTTTAAATTTATTAATATTCCTAGATATAGTTTGTGCAACGGCATAAACATTTTTTAAATCTGCAGAGACTCCATCTTTTGCAGTGGGCGTTCCAACGGCTATAAAAACTATGTCAGAATTTTTAATTGCATTATTAATATCAGTTGTAAAAAAAAGTCTTTTAGCATTATAGTTTTTTATAACTAATTCGTCTAAGCCTGGTTCAAAAATTGGAATAATACCATTTTTTAAGTTTTCAATTTTTTCATGATTATTATCAACGCACGTAACAGAATTACCAAGATCTGAAAACAAAACTCCAGAAACTAATCCAACATAACCGGTTCCTATAAAGCATATTTTCATGATTTATTTATTTCTATAAATGAATTTATATACCCGTTGATTGTGCCGCAATCTAAATATTTCCCTTTAAATTTGCAGCCAAAAAAATTTTCATTAATTAACATAGCATTCATCGCATCAGTTATTTGAATTTCACCTAGTTTACCTTTTTGCTGCTTCTCAAGATATTGAAATATTGATTTGTTTAGTAAATATCTTCCAATAATAGCATACTGAGATGGAGCTTTTTTAAGACTTGGTTTTTCAATCATTTGTTTAATTTTATGATTTGAATTATTTAATCCCACAATTCCATAGCGACTCACTTCTTTTTTCATTACTTTTCTTAATGCGATAACAGATGAATTGTTTTTTTTGTGTAATGAAATTAATTCTTTAGTACAATTTTTTTTAATTATTATATCATCAGGTAGTACCAATAAAAAATATTTTGATTTAATGGCTTTCTTTGCGCACAAAACTGCATGACCAAGTCCCTTTGGGTTATTTTGATAAACAAATTTAATTTTTTTTGATAATTGATTAAGTTTTTTTAGTTTGGCAAAAATATCAGGTTTATTTTTTATTTTTTTTTCTAAACTTCTATCTTTTAAAAAATATTTCTTTATTGAGTTTTTTTTCTTTGAAATTACAAATATTACCTCTTGAATTCCAGCTTCAAAACACTCATCCAATATTTTTTCTAGAATCGAATTTGATCCTAAGGGCCATAACTCTTTGGGAAATGCTTTGGACAAAGGAAGCATTCTTGTACCTAAGCCAGCAAGTGGTATAATTGCTTGTTTAACCATTAATCAGTTATTAAATGAAAATTATAAAAAAATCTAAAGAAATACACGATCTATTCAAAAGCTTTAATAATATAGGTTTTGTTCCAACCATGGGTTATCTGCATAAAGGTCATGTATCATTGATTAAACAATCGTTAAAAGAAAATAAAAATACAATTGTTAGTATTTTTGTTAATCCAAAACAATTCAATAATAAAAAAGATCTTAAAAAATATCCAAAAAGCCAGAATTCAGATATCAAAATTTGTAAACAACTTGGTGTAAATTATCTATTCATTCCCAATTATAATGAAATTTATAAGTGGAAAACTAAAAAATATAAATATCCAAAAATTGTTAATTTTATGGAACATCAATTTAGAAAAGGACATTTCAAAGGAGTGTTGATGGTAATTGAAAAATTATTAAATATTATACCGGCTAAAAAAATTTATTTAGGAGAGAAAGACTATCAACAATTAACAATCATAAAAGATTTTATCAAAATAAATAAAATAAAAAGCTCTGTTGTAGCTTGTAAAACTGTTAGAGATAGAGGTGGATTAGCATTATCATCTAGAAATAAATTTTTAAAAACGATTAATAAAAATACAGCAGCTAGAGTATATAAACTGATTAAAGAATATAAAAAAAATTACAAAAACAAGAGATTTGAGATAAATAATTTAATGAAATGGTTTGAAAAAAATAAGTTAAAATTCGATTATATTGAAAATATAAATATAAAAAAATTTAAACGAGAAGGTAAAGTTACTAAAAATTCTAGAATTTTTATTGCCTATTATTTAAACAATATTCGTTTAATCGATAATATTTAAATTCCCAGAAAAAAACCGGCCAATCCTAAAAATGATACGAAACCAACAACATCTGTTACAGTTGTAACAAAAACAGTCGAGGCTACAGCTGGATCAATTTTAAATCGATCTAAAATAACAGGTATAGCTATTCCTGAAAAACCAGCGCATGCCATATTAATGATCATTGATACGCCTATTAATAATGAAAGTTTAAAATCGTAAAACCAAAAATAAACAAAAAGACCAGTGATAAACGAAAATAAAATACCATTAAAAAACCCGACAAAAAATTCCTTATTAATAATTTTAAACAAATTTTCAGATGTTAAGGACTTTGTAGCAATCAATCTTACAGTAACTGTTAAAGTTTGAGTTGCAGCGTTTCCGCCCATAGACGCCACGATGGGCATTAATATTGCCAAAGCTACAACTTTTTCAATGTTTCCATCAAAAAACCCAATAACGTAAGATGCAATTACAGCTGTAAATAAATTTATTGTTAACCAAATGAATCTTTTTTTTGTAATTTTAACTGCGCTATCAGTAATCTCTTCATCTTGTACACCCGCTAACTTAAAAGCATCTTCCTCGGTAGATTCTTTTAATACNGTTAAAATATCATCAGCGGTAATCATACCTATAAGTTTATTATTTTTGTCGATAACCCCNGCAGAAACTAAATTGTATTCTTCAAANAAATACCCTACNTGCTCTTTTTCCCAGTCACCGTGAATGAGCAATTGNGCTTCATCCATAATTTCCTGCATTTTTTTATCTCTTGGATTTCTTAAAACTCTTGATGATGANACAGATCCCAATGGTCTATTATTTTCATCAACTACGAAAATTTGTAAAAATTCTTTGGGTAACTCTTCTGTTTCTCTTAAATAATCAATTGTTTCTCCCACTGACCAGTTTTTAGGTACTGCGCAATATTCAGTTTGCATAATTCTTGCAGCAGAACCTTCTGGATAAGCTTTTAGTACTTCTTCAATTAAATTCTTATCTTCAGTTGGAATTTTTTCGAAAACTTCAATTTTTTTATCTTCATTTAAGTTTGTGACAACTTGAAGTGCATTATCGGACTCTAAATTATTAACTATATCCGCAATATTATCTGAAGGTAGTTTATTTAGGATGTCTTTTTGAAGTTGATTATTTAACTCAATAATAACTTCAGGCTTAATTTGTAATCCATCTATCAATAACATTTTAACTCTAAACTTTTCTGGAATATTGCTTAAAAGTTCGGCGGCATCGGAGGGATTCAAGTCGTTAAACTGATTATTGATAAATTCTATATTTTTAGATTTAATATTATTTATTAATTGATCTATACTCTCTTGTGTTACTTCAAATGTTCTGGTCTCTATACTTTGATCAATGTTTGACATAAGATAATCCTTGAACGAAACTTATAATGAAATTTGAAGTTAAAATCAGTAAAAAACCATATCCTTATTTAAAAGCTATGGAGCTTCTTGATCAAAAAGTCGCTGATATTTATGACAATAATTCAAAAAATTTACTTTGGATTTTAGAACATCCAAATATATATACAGGCGGGACATCATCTAAAGATAAAGATTTACTAGATAGTAAAAAATTTCCTTTATTTAAAACCTCTAGAGGAGGTCAATGGACATTTCATGGAGAGGGGCAAAAAATTGTATACCTTGCCCACAAAATAGAAAATAAAAATATCAAGGTTTTCGTTAGAAATATAGAAAAATGGATTGTGAATATTTTAGAAACCTACAATATAAAATCGTTAGCTGATGAAAAAAATATTGGCATTTGGGTAAAACAAAAAAAAAACGAAACAAATAAAATTGCAGCAATAGGAATTAGAGTGAAAAAATGGGTTGCTTACCACGGTTTTGCTTTGAATGTGAATGTTAATAAAGCGAATTATAAAGGAATAATACCTTGTGGAATTCATGATAGAGGCATAGCTAACATGACAGATTTTATTGAGATTTCTAAAATTAAAAATTTAAATGAAACAATAATTAAAAAGTATAAAGATATTTTTGTATAAAATTTTCCATAAATTTTGGAAGTTTTATGGAATATTTTACTAATTTTCCTTTATATTCAAATTCTAAATAAAAACTACATAAACAAAGTTGCATTTCATTAAAACCTTCTCCATATTTATGATCACCAACAACAGGGTGTCCAATTTCAGATAGCTGTTTTCTAATTTGGTGCTTTCTACCAGTTAAGATCTCAAGCTCTAAAAAAGAAAAGTTTTTATTTTTAGCTTTAACTTCAAAGAAAGTTTTTGAAACTATTTTTTTTTTACCAACATCTTCTTTAGTAACGATTTCACCGGAGTTTTTATTGATTTTGCCTTTGGTAATTGCATAATACTTTTTCACTATACTTCTAGATTGAAAAATATCAGAAAAAATTTTTGCATACTCTCTGTTTTTGGCTAATACCATTATTCCAACTGTTTCCATATCAAGACGATGAACTAAATGATAATTTGTTGAACCTTGTGAATTTAAAATATCGATCAAATTTTTTTTAACTTTAGTTCCATCTTGAGAAGCATAACCATATGGCTTATTTAAAATAATATAGTCCTGATTTTCAAAAATTATACATTTCTTAATATGCTCAAGATCTTTTGTATTAAATTTTTTATTTACATTTATTTTTTGTTTTGTTTCTTTTAAATTGTTTTCAAAAAAAACCTCCACTAAATCCCCTTCCTGTAAAATTTGTGAACTTTTACCTTTTAATTTATTAACTAAGATCTTTTTTTTTCTTATGTTTTTTTCAATTAATGATTGAGGTAAATTTTGATCTTGTTTTTTTAAAAACCGATCTAATCGTGTACTTTTGTAATTTTTATCTACAATAAAATGTTTGAATGCTTTTTTCATCAAGTGTGTTTGAAAAGTTTATAACCTAGATAAAAAAGCGCTAAACCTAAAAACAAAGTCAGACAAATGTATATTGAGGCGTTAGTAAAATCAGAATTTTTAATAAGATTGAATAATTCAAAGGTAAAAGCAGAGTACGTTGTAAAACCACCTAAAAACCCAAAAACAATAAAATTTCTTGTGTCCTCCGAAATTATATTTTTTTCAAAAATGGATACTACGCATCCAATTAAAAAAGAGCCAATTAAATTGACCGCAATTGTTCCTAATGGAAAATTTAAAAAAAAAATTTTAGGAGTAATCTGAACTAAACTAAATCTGCAAACACTGCCGATCGCACCAAATATTGCAACCAACATGTATAATTTCATTATTTTTTATCTTTTTGAACCGCTTCTTCTTTTTGATCTTTAGTTTCGGGTTTTTTTTGAGTAGGACCTGAGTCTTGTCCTTTAGCATTAAAATCTTTGTCCACTAATTCTATAAAAGCTTTAGGCGCATTATCTCCATACCTAAAACCTGATCTTACAACTCTGGAATATCCTCCACTTCTTTTCTCGTATCTTTTAATCAGAGTAGTGGTGATTTTTTTAACTATATCCTGATCTTGCAATTTAGAAATTAACAGTCTTTTAGAAGCTAATGTATTTTTTTTGCCCAGAGTAATAATTTTATCAATCGCAACCTTTAACTCTTTCGCTTTTGGCAAAGTAGTTTCAATTTGCTCATGTTTAATCAAAGAGTTAAGCATGTTTTTAATTAAAGCTTTTCTATGCTCAGCAGTTCGATTTAGTTTTCTATGAGCAATCTTATGTCTCATATTACTTATATTCTTCCTCTAATTTTTTAGATAATTCAGCAATATTTTCTGGAGGCCAATTTGGTATTTCAATACCTAAATATAAAGACATTCCAGATAAAACTTCCTTAATTTCATTTAAAGATTTTCTACCAAAATTTGGAGTTCTTAACATCTCACCTTCAGTTTTTTGAACAAGGTCACCAATGTAAATGATGTTATCATTTTTTAAACAATTCATTGATCTTACAGATAGTTCAAGCTCATCAACTCTTCTTAGTAAGTTTTTATTAAACTCAGGCTCAGATTTTGCCTGTTGAGCAACCACTTCTTTTGGCTCCTCAAAGTTAATAAACATTCCAAGTTGGTCTTGAAGAATTCTTGCAGCATACGCAACACAATCCTCAGCTTCAACTGATCCATTAGTTTCAACTTCCATTGTTAATTTATCATAATCTATTGAAAGACCTTCTCTAGTTTCTGATATATTGTATGAAACTCTTTTAACTGGACTGTAAACTGAATCGATTGGGATTAAGCCTAATGGAGAGTCTTTTTCTCTATTTTTTTCAGCCGAGACATACCCCTTCCCTGTATTAACAGTTAATTCCATATAAATTTTAGCATTGTCATCAAGATTACAAATTACCTGGTCAGGATTTAGAATTTCTATATCAGCACTCTCCTTAAGATCACTTGCTTTGATTTCACCAGGACCTTTAGCTTCTAAGATTAATTTTTTTGGTCCAGGATTTTTTAATTTTAAAGACAAACCTTTTATATTTAGAACAATATCTGTAACATCTTCACGCACACCATTGATCGATGAAAACTCATGCAACACTCCATCAATCTGAATAGCTGTTACTGCTGTACCCTGAATTGAAGATAATAATATTCTTCTAAGTGCATTTCCCAACGTAAGTGCAAAACCTTTTTCTAATGGTTCAACTGTAATTTTAGCATAACTTTTATCATCGCTAGCTTTTACATCTAATCTTGATGGCTTTACGAGTTCTTTCCAATTTTTTTCTATCAATTTATTCTCCTTGTTAAATTTTTATTAAACTCTTCTTCTTTTTGGCGGTCTACACCCATTATGCGCAATGGGACTAGTGTCTTTTATAGAAAGTATTTTAAATCCTCTGGCTTGCAATGCTCTTAATGCTGTTTCTCTTCCTGAACCAGGACCTTTAACCTCAACATCTATATTTTTTAATCCATAATCTGCGGCTTTAACAGCAGCGTCGTCTGCAGCTACTTGAGCAGCATATGGTGTTGATTTTCTTGAACCTTTAAAACCTTTTGAGCCAGCAGATGACCAAGATAATACATTTCCGCTTTTATCAGTTATAGATATTATTGTATTATTAAAAGTCGCGTTTACATAAGCCTTGCCTGATGTAATTACTTTTTTTTCTTTTTTTTTGTTTTTAAACTTACTTTTTTTTTTAATATCTTCTTTACTCATTATTTTTTAGCCATAGTTAATTTTTTACCTGCAATTGCTATAGCTTTTCCTTTTCTAGTTCTTGCATTAGATGATGTTCTTTGACCTCTGACTGGAAGTTTTTTTCTATGCCTTACACCTCTGTAAGTTCCAAGGTCTCTTAACCTTTTTATATTTAATGATAACTCTCTTCTCAAATCTCCTTCTACGGTATACTTGGCATCGATAAGTTCTCTGATTTTTAGCACTTCGTCATCAGATAAGTTGTTTACTCTTTTTGACCTTTCTATATTTAAATCTTTGCAAATTTTATCAGCGTAATGGTCTCCAATTCCATAGATATACTGAAGTGCAATATGCACTTGTTTGTTTAATGGTAAGTTTACTCCTGAAATACGCGCCATAGTTTAGATTGTTCCTTTTAAAGTCGCCGGATTATAGTAATCAAGTTGATAAAGTCAATGTTATAAGTCACTGATAATAGCCTCAATTTGCGAAGTAACATCATTAATTGACTGCATTGCATCTACATCTTTAACGATTCCTTTTGACCTGTAATGATCCAGTATTGGAAGGGTTTGCTCATCATAAGTCTTTAACCTATTAGAAACTGTACTTTCGTTATCATCAGATCTTTTGATTAATTCTCTGCTTTCACAATTATTATTTTCACAGTTGTTTGTTTCTATTGGTGGGTCAAAAAATTCATTAAACGGTTTTTTACAGATAGAGCAAGAAATTCTACCTGAAATTCTTTTAACTAATATTGAATAGTCTACTTTCAGATTAATGATTGCAGATATTTTTTGATCATATTTTTTTAACATCCCATCCAATGCATTGGCTTGTTCCAAATTTCTTGGAAACCCATCAAAGATTATATTATTTTTAACCTGAGGATCTGATATTTTTTTTTCAATTAACTCATTGATTATATCATCTGATACTAATTTACCTGCATCCATAATTTCTTTAAGTTGTTTTGCTAACTCAGAGCCACTTTTTAATTCTGCTCTCAATAAATCGCCTGTAGAAAGTTGAAACATTTTTATTTTATTAACTAAAAAAGATGATTGGGTACCTTTGCCTGCACCTGGAGGGCCAAAAATTATAATATTCATTAAATTTACTACCTATTAAATTTAGTTTTTTTGATTAAAGACTCATATTGAACGCTCATTAATCTTGTTTGTACCTGAGTTATTGTATCCATTCCAACGACTACAACAATCAATAATGATGTACCTCCTAAATAAAAAGGTATAGGATAATTTGCGATTAATACTTCAGGTAATAAACAAATAATTACCAAATAGGCCGAACCAATAACTGTTAATTTAGTTAATAAACCTTCAATAAAAATAGCTGTTCTTTCTCCAGGTCTTATACCAGGTACAAAGCCACCATGTCTTTTTAGATTATCGGCAGTTTCGGTTGGGTTGAAAACTATCGAAGTATAAAAAAATGAAAAGAATACTATTCCAGCTGCAAAAAATATCATGTACAGAGGTTTTCCTTGTCCTAGCATTGAAGTAATAGAAACTAAGATTGAATTTTCAGCTGAAGATGAAAAATTAGAAAGTGTTATAGGTAGCAATAATAATGCTGAAGCAAAAATTGCAGGTATTACACCAGCAGTATTAACTTTTAGGGGTAAATAAGAAGATTCTCCCCCATACATTTTATTACCTTGTTGTCTTTTAGGATATTGTATTAATACTCTTCTTTGTGCCCTTTCCACAAAAACAATAAAATAAATTGCTAATAACAAAACCAATAGAACCATAATAATGATACCACTTGATATTGCCCCCGTTCTCCCAAGTTCAAACGTAGATGCTAAAGCTCCAGGAATTTCTGCAACAATACCAGAGAATATAATTAGTGAAATTCCGTTACCTATTCCTCTTGCGGTAATTTGTTCTCCTAACCACATTAAAAAAATTGTCCCCGTTAATAAAGAAATCGTTGTTACAAATCTAAAATATAAACCTGGGTCTTGAACTATTCCTTGTGAATTCTCTAAACTAACTGCAACACCATAACCTTGTATTAATGCCAAAAGTACAGTTCCATACCTTGTGTATTGAGTTATTTTTTGCCTGCCTATTTCACCTTGAGCTTTTAAGTTTTTAAAATACTCAGTCACTCCTGTCAGTAATTGAATAATAATTGATGCAGAAATATAAGGCATGATTCCCAATGCAAAAATTGCCATTCTTTGAACTGCTCCACCCGCAAATACGTTGAACATTCCCAGTAAACTTCTTTGATTTCCACCGACAATTTCTTTTAAAGACTCAGGATCTATACCTGGTAACGGAATGTATGTGCCAAATCTATAAATGATTAAGATAAATAAGGTATAAAATATTCTTTTTTTTAAGTCATCGGCTTTTGAAAAGGCGCCTAAACCACTTTCTGCACTCTGATTAAAACCAGACATAATAACTTATTTTACTATTTCTATCGTTCCGCCGGCTTTTTCTATTTTGTCTTGTGCAGATTTACTGAATTGATCAGCCAAAATAGTAACCTTTGAACTTATTTCTCCAGTTCCTAGAACTTTTACTTTTATTTTTTTAGGAGCTTTTTTGCTTAAAAGAAATTGTCTTAAATCTATAGTTTTCGAAGAGTCTAATTTTTTCGAAGTAATTAATTTTGCTATATTTTCCAAGTTAATAGCTACATTTTTTTCTTTTTTATAAATTGAGTTAAAACCTCTTTTGGGAAGCCTTCTATATAAAGGCATCTGTCCACCTTCGTAAGCTTTGATTGAAACTCCAGATCTTGATTTTTGACCTTTTACACCTCTGCCAGAAGTTTTTCCTAGGCCAGAACCAATTCCTCTACCAACTCTTTTTTTTGGTTTATGAGTTTTTTTCTTGAAACTGTTTAGTTGCATCAATTATCTCCTTGAAACAATTTCTTTAATTTTTTTTCCTCGAATTAAAGAAATCTCTTTTGGTGATTTTTGTTTTGTTAAAGCGTCAAAAGAAGCTCTAACTAAATTGTATGGATTGGAAGATCCAATGGATTTTCCAACAACATCTTGAATTCCTGACATTTCACAAATTGCACGAACCGGTCCTCCAGCAATAATACCTGTACCGGCTGGGGCGCTTCTTAATAAAACTTTTCCAGCACCATTTCTACCTCTAACGTCGTGATGTAGAGTTCTTCCTTCTCTCAAAGCCACCTTGACAAGAGATTTTCTTGCGGCTTCTGAAGCTTTTTTAATAGCATCAGGAACCTGTTTTGCTTTACCTTGACCAAATCCTACTTGTCCCTTTTGATTTCCAGTAATCACTAATGCTGCAAAGCCAAATCTTCTTCCACCTTTTACAACTTTTGTAATTCTGTTTATGGCTACTAACTTTTCCTTAAATTCACTTGTTTGACTCATATATTAAAACTTCAACCCTCCGCTTTTTGCACTTTCAGCTAATTGTTTTACTCTGCCGTGATATTTATATTTGCCTCGATCAAAATAAACTTCCTTGCAGCCCTTTTCTAAACATCTCTCCGCAATCAATTTCCCAACTATTTCTGATTGTTCTTTTTTTGGTTTTTTATCAATTGTTTTCTCAACTGACGAGGCACTCACTAAAGTTACTCTTTTACTATCATCTATAACTTGAGCATAAATATTTTTTGCAGATCTAAAAACAGTTAACCTTGGCTTATCTTTAGCAACTTTTTTGATTTTAAATCTTACTCTATTTTTTCTTTTAATGCTTTTCGTTAACATTATTTCTTTTTACCCTCTTTTTTCAATATAAATTGGCCTTCTGATGTAATCCCTTTTTGCTTATAAGGTTCTACGGGCTTATAAAATTTGATATCAGCCACTACTTTTCCAACAAGTTCTTTGTCAATTCCACTGATAATAATAGTTGTTTGTTTATCAACTTTAAGATCGATGCCTTCGGGAATGTCATACATAATATCATGACTAAAGCCTAACTGAAGCTGTAACTGCTTACCCTTTAGGTTAGCTCTAAAACCAACTCCATTGAGTTTGAGAGTTTGTTCGTATCCTTTGCCAACACCAATAACTGCATTGTTAATTAAACTTCTCTGTAATCCCCAAATAATTTTATTTTGATTTTTTGGATCTTTTGGCGCAACTATAATTTTCCATCTTCTACATTTACATTTAAAAATTCACTATTAATTTCCAAAGACCTTTTACCTTTAGGGCCCTCAAGATTAATTTTATTTTCATTAATCTGAACTTTTACATCAGAAGGGACTTGGATATGTTTTTTTCCTATTTTAGACATAAATAATCACTATGAGATATTACAGATAATCTCTCCTCCAACTTTTTTTTCTCTCGCCTCATTGTCAGTTAAAATACCAAACGAGGTTGAGATAATTGCAACACCTAAACCATTTTGCACTCTTGGTAAGCTATCAAAACGTGTATAAATTCTTCTTCCAGGTTTAGAAACTCTGCTAATTTCATTAATTACTGGACTGCCGTGAACATACTTTAGCAACACTTTTATATTATCAAAACTATCATTTTCTGATTTTACAACTTCATAACCAGTTATAAAACCTTCACGCTCCATTGCATCTAATACAAATTTTTTAAATTTAGACGAAGGAACCATTACATGCTTATGGTTTCTTTGCTGAGCATTTCTTATTCTTGCAAACATATCTCCAACTGGATCGCTAATCGTCATAATCTATCTCCTACCAACTTGATTTTGTCATGCCAGGAATTTTACCCATAGAAGCTAATTCTCTTAGAGCAATTCTAGACATTTTTAGTTTACGGTAATAACCATGCGGTCTACCTGTTATTTCACACCTATTTCTAATTCTAATTTTTGCTGAATTTTTTGGTAATTTTGCTAATTTCTGTGCAGCAGCAAATCTTTCATTTAAATTAATTTTTTTATTCATAACAATTTCTTTTAATTTTTTTCTCTTAGCTTCAAATTTTTTTGCTAATTTTATCCTTTTTTTATTTTTTTCAACTGAAGATACTTTTGCCATTCTATTAATTTGCTCCTTTCTTGATAAACGGAAAGTTAAATTTATCTAATAAAGCTTTTGCTTCTTTTTTATCACTAGTAGATGTTACTACTGTAATATCCATACCTCGAACTTTATCTACTTTATCAAAGTTAACCTCTGGAAAAATAACATGCTCTTTAATACCAAAACTATAATTTGCATTTTCATCAAAACTATTAGGGTTTAGTCCTCTGAAGTCTTTAACTCTTGGTAAAGCCATATTGATCAATCTATCTAAAAAAAAGTACATATTATTTTTTCTTAAAGTTACCTTAAGACCTAAAGGAATTTTAGCCCGTGTTTTAAAATTTGATATTGCTTTTTTAGATTTAGTTATAACAGGTTTTTGACCAGCTATATTGGCTAGATCTTGCTGTATAGTTTTTAAAATTTTATTATCATTAGCATCTAATCCAAGTCCCATATTGATTACAATTTTTTCTAACTTTGGAACCTGCATAATATTTTTAACACCCAGACTATCTCTTAGTTGAGGAACGATTTCAGATTTGTAAACAGATTTTAATCTTGGTTCCATAATTATTTAGCTTCCTTTTTCTTTACTGTTTTTTTTTCTTTAACTTCTTTTTTTTCTACAGGTTTTTTTTCTGATTTTGTTTTTTTTTCATCTACTAATTTTAAATTTGATAAGTGGACAGGTTTTTCTATAGAGATTATCCCACCTTTTTTTTCCTTGGTCGGCTTTTGATGCTTTTTTTTAACATTAATACCTTTGACCAAGGCCTTGTAATCTCTTGGAAACATTTTAATTATCTCGCCAGATTTTCCTTTATCAGCTCCTGTAATTAAAGTTACGGTTTGACCTTTTTTTAAACTCGTTTTCATTACAAAACCTCTGGTGCTAATGAAATTATTTTCATATGTTTTTTATCTCTTAACTCTCTTGTTACTGGACCAAAAATCCTTGTGCCAATGGGCTCACCGTTAGCTGCAATTAATACAGCGGCATTTTTATCAAATTTTATTGCTGAACCATCATTTCTTTGAATTTGTTTTTTAGTTCTGACAATAACAGCTTTATGAACGTCACCTTTTTTAACTTTGCCCTTAGGCATTGCATCTTTAATACTTACAACCACAATGTCTCCAATGCTTGCATATCTTCTTTTTGAGCCTCCTAGAACCTTGATACATTCTATTCTTTTTGCCCCTGTATTATCTGCAACTTCCATTTCTGTTTGAACCTGAATCATATTATTGCTCCAAAACTCTCCATTTTTTTAGTTTCGATATCGGCTTTGACTCTATAATTTTAATTTGTTCTCCAACTTTAAAATCACCGTTATCATAGTGTGCATGATATTTTTTTGATCTTTTTAAAACTTTTTTTAACACCGGGTGTCTGAACTTTCTTTCTACTTGGACCACAAGTGTTTTTAAATTTTTTGCACTCACTATTTTTCCTGTCAAAACTCTTTTAGGCATTAATTATCTTTCTTCTTTTGATTTAAAAATGTTAAAATTTTAGCTATCGATCTTCTTACAGTCCTAATCCTTGATGGGTTTTGAACTTGTGAATTAACTTTTTGAAATCTTAAATTGAATTTTTCTTTTTTAAAATTTGTTAACTCTTTTTGTAATTGAGCGACAGTTAATTTTTTTATTTCTGATGTTTTCATTTTTATAAATTTAAGTTTCTAGTTATAATTTTAGTTTTAATAGGAAGTTTAGACGCTGCTCTGTCGAAAGATTCTTTTGCTACAGCATCGCTCACTCCATCTATTTCAAATATCACTCTGCCAGGTTTTACTCTATAAACCCAAAATTCAGGAGAACCTTTACCTTTACCCATTCTGACCTCAATCGGTTTTTTGGATACTGGAATATTTGGAAATATCCTTAACCATACTCTGCCTTTACGTTGCATGTGTCTTGTTAATGCAACTCTTGCAGCTTCAATTTGTCTAGAAGTAATTCTTTCAGGTTCAAGAGCTTGTAACCCGTGAGACCCAAAGTTTAAATCAGCACCTCTAGTAGCTTTTCCCTTAATTCTACCTTTGTGAGCTTTTCTAAATTTGCTTCTTGATGGTTGTAACATTAGTTTGCTTCCTCTTTTTTCTCAGCTTCAATTTTTTTCTGTAAATCTTTTTGGAATACAACACCTTTGTAAATCCACACTTTAACTCCAATAATTCCGTAAGTAGTAGACGCCTCAGATTCCGCATAATCAACGTCAGCTCTTAATGTGTGTAGAGGAATACTTCCTTCTCTTAACCATTCTGTTCTAGCGATCTCATTACCGCCTAATCTTCCACTTACAGTAACCTTGATACCTTTTGCGCCCAATCTTAATGCTGAAGACATAGCTCTTTTCATTGCTTTTCTGTAAGCAACTCTTTTTTCTAATTGTTGAGAAATATTTTCAGCTACCAAATATGAGTCTAACTCAGGTTTTCTGATTTCTTTTATATTTACACTTACTTCATCTTTTGTAATTTTTGCTATATTCGTTTTGATTTTTTCAATATCAGATCCTTTTTTTCCAATTACAAATCCCGGTCGTGATGTATAGATAGTGACAACACATTTTTTCGAAGGTCTTTCAATCATAATTTTAGAAACACCGGAGTTTTTGATTGTGCTATTAATATATTTTCTAATTTTGAAATCTTCGATTAAATAAGTTCCATAATTTTGCTTTTTAGCAAACCAAACAGAATCCCAAGTTCTATTAATTTTTAATCTAATACCGACTGGATTTACCTTTTGACCCATTTTTAAGCCCTCTTACCTTCGTTAGAATTTTTTTCACTTACAATAATAGTTAAATTTGAAAAAGGCTTTTTAATTTGACCGGCTCTACCCCTTGCCCTTGGTCTATATCTCTTCATCACCATACCTTTTCCAACATAAGCTTCTTTAATAAAAAGATTATCTATATCCAATTGATTATTGTTCTCAGCATTAGCAACTGCCGACTTGATCGTTTTTGAGATTTCTTTAGAAACTCTTTTCTCAGAAAATTGCAAATCTTTTAAAGCTTTATCTGCTTTTTTTCCTCTAATAGAACGTAAAATATCATTAATTTTTCGAGGACTAGACCTTAAGTTTTTGTAAACTGCTTTCACAGTTGATAAATCTTGTTTTTTTTCAGTTTTCTTTTTAACCATTATTTAGCATCCTTTTTGGGAGCTGCTGCTCCAGCTTTTTTATCTGCAGGAGTATGACCAAGAAATGTTCTTGTAGGCGCAAACTCTCCAATTTATGTCCGACCATCTCATCAGATATTGTTATAGGAATAAATTTTTTACCATTATGAATTTCAAATTTTAAACCTACAAACTCAGGAACAATCGTTGAGCTTCTAGACCAAGTTTTAATTGGTCTTTTTAATGCATCGCCACCTCTTTCAACTTTTTTCAATAAACTTGGGTGAACAAATGGTCCTTTCCAAACTGATCTTGCCATAACCTATTTTCTCTTTTTCTTTCTAGAAATAATAAATTGATCTGTTTTTTTATTATTTCTTGTTTTCAAACCACGAGTTCCTTGACCCCATGGTGTTACAGGATTTCTACCACCAGATGTTTTACCTTCTCCACCACCATGTGGGTGATCAACAGGGTTCATTACAACACCTCTNACAGTTGGTCTTTTTCCTAACCATCTNTTTCTTCCTGCTTTACCAATTTTTTTATTTTTGTTATCAACGTTTGATACTTGACCAATTGTTGCCTTNCATTTTGAAAGAATTTTTCTTGTCTCACCAGATCCTAATTTAACTAAAGTGTAATCATCATCTTGNCCCATGATAGTTGCTGATGATCCTGCAGATCTTACTAAAATACCACCTTTTCCAGGNGTNAATTCNATATTATGCACNGAAGTACCTGCTGGAATATTTTTAAGTAAAAGAGCATTGCCCTTTTGAACTTCTGTCTTATCTGATGATATAATTTTATCTCCAGTTTTTAGACCTTCAACACCGAGTACATAACTCAATGTTTTGTCCTCGTATTGCACAAGCATAATATTAGCGCTTCTGTACGGATCATATTCAAATCTTTTTATTTCAGCTGACATGTCGTTTTTTGATCTTTTGAAATCAATGAGTCTATATTTCTTCTTATGACCCATCATTTTATGTCTTGTTGTAATTCTTCCTTGGTTATTTCTTCCAACAGCTCTTTGTTTGAACTTTGTTAAACTTTTTTCTGGCTTTCCTTTCCATAAATCACTTTTATCAACCAAGATGGTTGATCTAGTTGATTTTGTATAAGGTTTAAAACTTTTTAATGCCATTTAAATTAAACTCCTGCAGTCACATCTATTGTTTGACCTTCTTTTAAAGTCACAATAGCTTTTTTGTATCCTGTTTTTGTACCAATTTTGCCTCTCACAATTTTAGTTTTTGGCTTTGACAGGATTGTATTAATTTTGATCACTTCAACTTTGTATAATTTCTCAATACTTTTCTTAATGGTGTTTTTGTTTGCGTCTTTTGCTACCTTAAAAGTCAATTTATTAAGAGCGTTTAAGTTAGTAGATTTCTCTGTAACAACGGGAGATAAAATAATATCAAATGCTGAATTATCGTTTTTCATTATTTATTTAACCTATCTTCAATCGCTTTAAATGACTCTTTAGTAAAAAATACTTTTTCATATTTAATTAAATCGTAAACATTTGTTCCCACATCCTCAATTTTTTTTGAATTAGGAATATTTTTAATACTTCTTACAAATTCTTTAGGTGCATCTTTATGATGAATAAAGAGTGCGCTTTTAGATTTAATATTTTTTAAAAAATCTTTAAAATTTTTTGTTTTTAACCCTGATGTTTTTGGTTCAGTAAATACTGCAATTTGCTTTAAACTGGCCTTAGTTGATAAAGCATGAACCAATCCTAATTTTCTCACTTTTTTATTTAATTTTTTTACAGCGTATTGTCCTCTATGCCTTGGTCCATGAGCTATACCTCCGCCAACAAATATCGGCGCTGTAATATTACCGTGCCTTGCGCCACCTGAACCTTTTTGTTGAACTATTTTTTTTCTAGATCCTTTGACTTCACCTCTGCTCTTTGTATGACCAGTTTTTTTAAACATTCTGTTTTGCTGCCAATCAATTACTTGTTGAATAATATCTTGTCTTGGCTTTACATTAAAAATTTTGTCTGAAGCCTCAACTGAGCCTACGTTTTTACCGTCAATTGTTATTTCATCAATTTTCATTACTTAGTCTCTGCCTTCTCTTCTTTAGCATCCTTTTTCTTTTTATCTTTTTTTGTAGATTGCATTTCCGCTAAAGATGCTTTGTATAAATCTACGCGCTCATTAATTGTTGATTTATTCTTTTTCTTAATAGCCTCTTGGATTTCAACATAAGTGTTCTTGCTTCCAGGAACTGCCCCTTTTAAATATAATAAACCATTTTCTAAATCAGCCTCAACCACTTCAAGCCCAAGAGTTGTTCTATATTTTGCACCCATGTGACCAGCCATTTTTTTTCCTTTGAATACTTTTCCAGGATCCTGACACTGCCCTGTAGAACCATGTGCTCTGTGTGAAATAGATACACCGTGAGAAGCTCTCATACCGCTAAAATTATGTCTTTTCATTGATCCGGCAAAACCTTTACCAATAGTTTTAGCTCTAACATCAACATATTTTTTATCTTTTAAAACGCCTAAGTTAATTTCTGTACCTGGTTTTAATTCCTCTGAATTTTCAGTTCTAAATTCTTTAAGAATTTTTTTTGGCTCTTGAGATTTTTTTGCAAAATAACCTTTCATTTGCTTAGTTAATTTTGAATTTTTTACATGGCCATAACCCACTAGAACTGCTGAATAACCTCTTTTTTCTTTTTCAACTACGTCCACAACTTTTGCTTTTTCAATTTTTAAAACAGTGACTGGTAAAGACTCCCCATTTTCAAAGAACCTTTGTGTCATCCCCAGTTTTTTTCCAATTAAACCAATAGTCATAATTATATTTTAATCTCCACATCTACTCCTGCAGCTAAATCTAATTTCATTAAAGCTTCAATTGTCGCTGGAGTTGGTTCCATAATATCAATTAATCTTTTATGTGTTCTTGTCTCAAATTGTTCTCTACTTTTTTTGTCAATATGAGGTGATCTTAAAACTGTATAAATCTCTTTTTTAGTTGGCAGTGGAATTGGCCCTTTAATTTGTGCGCCAGTTCTTTTTGCAGTATTTACAATCTCTTCAGTTGATTGATCTAAAATCTTATGATCGTAAGCTTGCAATCTAATTCTAATATGTTGTTGATCCATTATTAACCCGCTAATTTCTTTGTTACTTCATCTTGAACGTTTTGAGGTACTTTTTCATAGTGTGAAAATTGCATTGTGTATTGCGCTCTTCCTTGAGACATTGATCTCAAGTTATTTACATAGCCAAACATATTAGCTAGTGGAACGTTTGCATTTATTACAGTTGCATTACCTCTTTTATCGGTTGATCCAACTTGTCCTCTTCTACTATTAAGATCACCAATGACATCTCCCATGTAATCTTCAGGAGTAACTACTTCTACTTTCATTATAGGTTCTAGAAGTTTTAAACCTGCTTTTTGACAAGCTTCTTTAAAACAAGCTCTTGAAGCTATTTCAAACGCCAAAACACTAGAGTCTACATCGTGATGTAAGCCNTCTAGAATTTGAACCTTGTAATCAATAACTGGAAATCCTGCTAAAATACCAGAGTCAGCCACGCCTAATATTCCTTTTTCTACTCCTGGAATAAATTCTTTCGGGATTGCACCACCTTTGATTAAACTCTCAACCTCTCTACCTTTTCCAGGTTCTTGAGGCTCTACTGAAATCTTCACTCTTGCAAATTGACCTGAACCTCCTGATTGCTTTTTGTGTGTATAATCAACTTCTGCAGGTCTTTCGATGGTTTCTCTGTAAGCAACTTGTGGAGCACCAATATTTGCATCAACTTTAAACTCTCTTTTCATTCTATCTACAATAATATCTAAATGAAGTTCACCCATTCCTTTAATGATAGTCTGACCAGACTCCGTGTCGGAAGTTACTCTAAAAGAAGGGTCTTCTTTAGCTAATCTTTGTAATGCTTCACCCATTTTTTCTTGGTCGCCTTTAGTTTTTGGCTCAACAGCAATTTCTATTACCGGATCTGGAAATTCCATTGGTTCTAGAACAACTGGATTGTTTTTTAAACAAAGCGTGTGACCTGTAATTGTGTATTTTAAACCAGCCAATGCTACAATATCCCCTGTACCAGCTTCTTTAATATCTTCTCTGTCGTTAGCATGCATTAGAAGCATTCTTCCAACTCTTTCCTCTTTATCTACCGAAGAGTTAAGAACGCCAGTTCCCGATACTATTCTGCCTGAGTAAATTCTAATAAATGTAATTGTTCCAACAAATGGGTCGTTAGCAACTTTA
>JGI26084J50262_1000600_pt1 | contig 20697 bp, 19 predicted proteins | sample SaaInl6LU_22_DNA_FD_50262 | JGI IMG/M metagenome (IMG submission 50262) | reverse complement strand
AGGTATGCATTACAACACAAGACCATCTTATTAGCAGTTACCTCTAATTTATTATTAAGCTGAATTTTTATTTTCCCATTTTGTTTGTATGACAAAACTTCACTTTCTTCATAAATTTTACAATTTTTATTTTTGATAAGCTCTTTAGCTAATCCGAGACAATAATTTAATGGATGGATCTGTCCGCACTCTGAGTCAAACATTGCCGAATGGTAATACGGGCTATCAAAGTAATCCTGCATTTGATTTTTTGACAAATAATGAACTGATTGATATTCAAATTGATTTTGAAGTTGATCGACAAATTTTTTTAACTCTTCATCATGGGACTTGGTAACGCTTGCCAATAAATAACCTTCTATTAAATCGCAGTCTATTTTTAGCTCTTTAATATTCTTTTTTACTTCTCGAACTGCATCAACAGTAAAATTCCATAGAGTTTTAATTTCCTCTTCACTATGTTTTTGCCGCGAATAATCCTCTGATGAAAAACCATGTAGTAGTTGTCCGCCATTTCTTCCAGAAGCCCCCCAACCAACCTTGTTTTTCTCTAAAATTACTATATTGAGATCTGGATTGGCTTTATTTAGATAATAAGCGGTAGATATCCCAGAAAGACCTGCTCCTATGATGCAAACATCACATTGTATGCTTTCATTTAATCTGCTAGAATCAAANTTGTATGTTTTCGTTCTTACATAGTAATTATCTGAATAATTCATCAGATACATAAATANCAAATTTTATACATCACTTATACTTATGAATAATTACATAGAATGGTTTAAAAAGAATAAAATTACAGAGGTTGAGTGCCTAATTCCTGATAATTCGGGTATTCCTCGTGGTAAAATTCTTCCAACTAAAAAATTTTTAAGCTCTTTTGAGTCCGGAGGATTAAGATTACCCCTCCATATATTCAAATTAGCAGTATCTAGAAGTGTTTCTTATTCGATTGATGATCAGCTTCTAAATCCCACCGATGGTGATTTTATACTTAGACCAGATTTTAATACTTTAAGGGTTGTGCCTTGGTATGAAGAACCAACGGCACAAATAATTTGTGATGCCGTTGATAGCAATGAAAAAGAAATAGAAGTTTATTCAAGAGGAATTTTAAAAAAAGTAATCGGTTTATTTAATAATATGGGACTTGATCCAATTATAGCTCCAGAAATTGAATTTTATCTTGTTAAGAAAAATAATGATCCAGACTACCCTCTTGAAACACCCTCNGGTCAATCAGGACGTATCGAAAAAGGAAATCAGTCATATGGTATTGATGCTATCAATGAATTTGATCATATATTNGAAGATCTCTATGACTATTGTGAGGCACAAGATTTAGATGTTGAGAATATAAACCATGAAGATGGCCCTGCTCAGATGGAGATTAACTTTAAACATGGCAATCCCTTAGACTTGGCTGATCAGGTTTTTTTATTTAAACGAACGCTCAGACAAACAGCTCTCAAGCATAATCTCTACGCAACATTTATGGCAAAACCTCTAGAAGACTCACCTGGTAACTCAATGCACATTCATCAATCTCTCTTAAAAAGAGGAAAGCCAATATTTGTAAATCAGGATTTAAAGACTACCAACTACTTTGACCGATATTTAGGAGGACTACAAAAATACTCAAAGTCATTTCTTCCTTTGTTTGCTCCTAATGTTAACTCATTTAAAAGATTAAAAGGCTACTGGGAAGAAGGAACGCCATTTAATCTAAACTGGGGTTATGAAAATAGAACATGTGGGTTTAGAGTTCCAAACTTTAACTCCCCTCAGCAAGCAAGGATAGAAAACAGGCTCTGCGGCTCTGATGTGAACCCCTACTTAGCTATTGCTGCCACACTAGCTGCTGGGTATTTAGGAATAAAAAAGAAACTGAAAGCAACTCAAGAAACAAAAAAATCTGCTTATAACGTCAATGTTTCTCTTACTGAAAGTATTTACCAATCAATCGATATTTTTTCTCGATCAAAAGAGGCTAAGGAAATATTTGGAGAGACTTTCGTTGAGCTTTTTTGTTCAATAAAAGATTTAGAAGTAAATGCTTACAATAAAATAATTACAGCTTGGGAGCGTGAATATTTACTTTTGAACGTTTGAACGATTAACAAAATAATAAATTGCGGCAGCAATTACCACAAATAGCATAATTATTGAGGATAATGCATTAACTTCAGGGCTCAAACCTAATCTTACTTTTGAAAAAACAACTATAGGTAATGTGTTTGCACCAGGGCCAGTTGTAAAACTAGCAACAACTAAATCGTCTAAAGAAAGAGTGAAAGCTAGAAGCCATCCTGAAATAATTGAAGGTAAAATTACAGGAGCAGTAATTTTCCAAAAAATTTTATTTGGTAAGGTACCTAAATCTTGTGCAGCTTCCTCAATATTTTTATCATAACTACTTAATCGAGATTGAATTATAACAGCAACAAAAGCTACAGAAAAAGTGATATGTGAAATTAATACTGTTAATTGGCCTTTGCTTGAGGGAAATCCAATTAAATGATTTGAAGAAATAAAAAAAAGAAGCAAAGAAAGTCCTAAGATTATTTCTGGCATCACCAAGGGAGANGAACTTAAAAAAATAAAAAATGGTCGAGCTGGAATTTTAGGAATTCTTACTAATGAATATCCGATCATTACCCCTAATAGTGTTGCAAATGTAGCAGATAAAGATGCGATCTTTATACTAATCATAAATGCTTCTAATATTTGCTCATTTCTAAAAAGTTCGCCATACCATTTAAAAGAGAAGCCTTTCCACACCATTACTCTTTTATTGTCATTAAAAGAGTAAGCTATCAAAGTTAGAATAGGAAAATACAAAAAAGCAAATCCAATGGTTAAGAAAAAGGATTTAAGAAAAATTTTATTCATTTTTAAAATGATATTTTGCATATATTAATTGAAAAATAATTATTGGAATAACTAATATAAATATACCTGACATGGCTAAAGCACTGGCAATTGGCCAGTCTCTGTTTACAAAAAACTCATCCCAAATTATTTTTCCAAAATATAACTTATCACTTCCGCCGAGCAGTTCAGGAATAACAAACTCTCCTACCACAGGGATAAATACCAACATACTGCCAGCCATAATGCCTGGTAAAGATAAGGGGATAATTACTTTAAAAAATGTTTTAAAGGGCTTTGCCCCCAAGTCGCTTGAGGCATCAATTAAATTCAAATCAAATTTTACTAAATATCCATATAAGGGTAAAATCATGAATGGTAAATAAGTATAAACAACACCAAGAATTACCGCATAGTGGTTATGCAACATGGATAAGGGTTGATCAATAAAGCCAAACTTTATCAGAATAGTATTGATTATTCCCGAACCTTGAAGAATTACTTTCCATGCATAAACTCTTAATAAAAAAGATGTCCAAAAAGGGATAATCAATAGGATAAGAAGCAAATTTCTTATATTTTCTTTTGATTTTGCTACATAAAAAGCAATAGGGTATCCAATTAATAAACATATCAACGTAGATGTAAGAGCTAAATTTAATGAATTTAAATAAGATTTTAAATAAAACGAGTCTGAGAAAATAAATAAATAATTTGATAAAGTTGCATCAATAGACAAGCCATCCTCTGTAAAAGAAAACATATCACGATAAGGGGGCATGCCCCATTCAGATACAGAAATTGAAATTTTAAATATTAATGCAAGAGGGATAAAAAAAAATAAAACTAACCAAAAGTAAGGTGTAAAAACAAACCAAAAGTTTTGTTTTTTTAGAAAATTAATCATCTAAAAAGAAGATAGACTCCTCACTCCAAGTACAAATAACTTTGTCATCCCATTTAATTTTAAGATTCCTTGCTACTTCTTCGTTTTGCATGAATGCATAAAAATTGAAACCATTAGACTCAATCAAATATTTTGTATAACTACCAAGATAAGCCACTTCTTTGATTACCCCGATACATTGATTTTGGGTATTTTGGTTTTCTAGTTTTTGAATTTTTATTTTTTCAGGTCTTATCAAACATAATTTTTTATTTTCAGCAGAATTATTAGAAATTTCTAAATTTAATTCTTTGATGAATAGTTTTTGATCAATTTGATTTAAATCAAATAAATTTGCAGTGCCGATAAAATTAGCAACATATTTATCTGAAGGTTTTTCATATATCTCAACAGGGTTACCTATCTGAAGAATATTTCCTTCTTTCATGATAGCCATTCTGTCCGATAAAGACATCGCCTCCTCTTGATCATGAGTAACAATTATAAATGTAATACCTAATTTGTATTGAAGATTTACAAGTTCAAACTGAGTTTGAACTCTTAATTTTTTATCCAATGCAGCCAAAGGCTCGTCTAATAATAAAAGTTTAGGTTTTTTTACTAGACAGCGTGCCAATGCCACTCTTTGTTGTTGTCCTCCTGAGATTTCATTAATTTTTCGGCTCTCTAGGCCTGTCAATTCTAGAAGAGCGGTAATTTCATTTACTCTTCGATCAATTTCTTTTTTTTCTAAATCTTCCTCTTTAAGACCAAACTCGATATTGTTTTTTACATTTAGATGAGGAAATAAAGCATAATTTTGAAACATTATGTTTAGCGGTCTTAAATAAGGGGGTAGAGTTGTAATATCCTGACCATCTAAGTAAATTTTACCGCTATCTGGTTTTTCAAAACCAGCAATTATTCTCAATAGCGTAGATTTTCCGCAACCAGATGATCCTAAAAGGCTAAAAAGTTCAGACTTATTGATATTTAAGCTTACATTATCTAAAGCTTTGGTATTTCCAAAACTCTTGGACAGGCCGTCTATCTTAAGAAAAGGTTGTTCAGACATCTAAAAAACAAAAAGCACAACCTGCAAATCACAAGTTGTGCTTTTCATAAATTAATAATTTATTGAGCTGCTTTAAAGCTATTGAATACTCTAGAAGAAATTCTAGATTTTTGAGGAGAGTCAGCAGTATCTGCAAATAACTTTAATAAAGTCTCCTCTGTAGGGTAAATTGCAGGATCCTCTAATATTTCAGGATCAATTAAGCCCTCAGTTGTGTTAGCAACTAAGTTTGGATTAGAATACCAAACATAGTTAGTAATTTCAGCTACTACTTCTGGTCTCAAAATATAGTCAATAAATTTATGTGCATTATCAACATTCTGAGCATCTGCTGGAATACCCATCATATCAAACCAAATAACAGTTCCTTCATTGGGAATTGAAAACCAAACCTCTTCGATTTCTTCATAAGCAGCAATGAATACATCTCCGGACCAACCAACAGCTAAACAAATTTCACCATTTGCCAAATCATCAATATATTGAGATGAGTCAAAATATTTAATGTAGGGTCTAATTTGTTTTAAAAGCTCTAGTGCCTCTTCATTCGCTTTGGTATTTTCAGTGTTAGGATCATAACCAAGATAATTTAAAGCTATTTCAACTATTTCACTTGGAGCATCAAGCATGGCTACACCACAATCAGCATATTTGGAAATTTCATTTGGATCAAAAATAATGTCCCATGACTCAACATCTCCACCTCTTTCTTCAACGGCAGCAACATTATAACCAATTCCCGTAGTGCCATACATGTAGTTTACTGAATATTCTCCACCAGGATCATGGGCATCAGTTTTTGCTAAAACGCTAGGGTCAAGATTTGATAAATTTGAAAGTTTAGATTTGTCTAACTTTTGAAAAACGCCTGCTTTAATTTGGTTTTCCAAAAATGATCCTGAAGGAACAACTAAGTCGTAACCACTTCCGCCCGCTAAAAGCTTCGCTTCTAATACTTCATTGGAGTCAAAAACATCATAAGTTACGTCAATACCTGTTTCTGCTTCAAAATTAGCAATAGTATCTTCTGCAATATAGTCAGACCAGTTATAAATAAAAAGCTCTTCTTTTGCATTCAAACTAAAGGGTAATGCTAAAAGAAAAACCATAGATAAAATTTTTTTCATACGACCTCTCCTCAATAAATAAATTTTAGTAATTCAATATTATTATAGTTTATTTAAAAATCACAGATTTTTTTGTACAAATCAGGTCTTCGGTCTCTAAAATTCCCCCAAGATTGGCGGTATTTTTTTATTTCATCTAAATTAAACTCTTGAGAAATAATTCCTTCAGAATTTTCATTCATTTCTCTAAGAATATTGCCCATATGGTCCGTAATAAAGGAGCTACCATAAAAATTAAGGGTAATGTCTTTTTCAGTTTCTATTCCAATTCTATTAGATGCGATGACTGGAATTTGATTTGCAGCTGAGTGACCTATCATTACATTTCGCCAATGAAGTTTTGAATTAATTGTGGGGTCATGAGGTTCGGAACCAATAGCGGTTGGGTACAAGAGAATATCAGCACCCATTAAAGTCATTGATCTTGCACATTCAGGAAACCATTGGTCCCAACAAATACCACAACCTATATTTCCAAATTCTGTTTTAAAAACTTTAAAACCTGTATTTCCTGGAGTGAAATAAAATTTTTCATTATAACCCGGCCCATCAGGGATATGTGATTTTCGATAAACCTCACTTAAACCACCATCAGAATTAATTAAAATTAAAGAATTAAAATAATTTTGCCCATGTTTTTCAAAAAAACTAATAGGAATAACAATATTATTTTTTTTACAATAATTTGAAAAAATAGAAAATAACTCATTATCCAAACTTGAAATAGCGTAATCAAAAAATTTAGCATTTTGTGTAGAACAGAAATACTCAGTTTGAAATAACTCTTGTAGTAAAAAGATATTTACACCTTCGGCGACAGCTTGATCGGCTAAATTCAGAGCTTTATTTATATTATCTTTGATATCCCCTTTGGTTGTTTGGAACTGAGAGGCGGCTACTTTAATTTTCATATTTTTGGCACATTCATTGTCACACAATGAATATTTCCTCCTCCATAATTTATATATGTTGTTTCAATCATTTTTATTTTTTTATTTGGAAATATTGACTGAAATATATCATAAACTTGTAAATCCTCATCAGTATTAAATTTAGGAATAATTAGAGAATTTTTGCAAAAATAAAAATTGATATATGAGGCTACTAAAACTTTATTATCGATTTGAGTCTTACTGGGTAAAGGTATTTCAATAATTTCATTTTTTGGATTTATCCTAGAAAGATTTTCTTTAACTAGTTCTTTTGCTTCTTGAAGAATATTATAATTTTTTGATTTAGTGTCTTTGGTGCTTGCTATTAAAAATTGATTATTTCCTATCGGACAAAAAATATTGTCTATATGTCCGTCAGTATCATCATCAAATAATCCTGATTTAAGCCAAATTATATTTTTCAAACTAAAAAATTTTTTTAATTCCTCCTCAAGAAATTGTTTTGAGAAATTATTTCGATTAGGATTTAAAAGAACACTTTCAGTAGTAAATAAATTTCCCTGATCATCATAAGTTATTCCTCCGCCCTCTAAAGTAATTGAAGACTTCTTAAATGGGATTTTGAATTGGTTACAGATAATATCTGATATCAAATTATCATTTTTAAAATTTGGATATTTTCCATATCCGTTAAAATTAAAATTGATTGAATTTAAATCTTTACCTTCTCTGTAAAATATAGGNGCAATGTCTCTCATCCATGAGTCATCTAGATTGGCTTCAATGATTGAAATTTTTTGATTTGAAACTGTTGAGCTACAGTCTTTCATATCTTGAGGATTACAATAAATATAAACAGGCTCTTCTTCTGCTATCTGATTAGCGAGATTTGAAATTTCTTTTCTTGCTGACTGAATATGAGGGCCGTAAAGTTCTAAATTGCATGGCCAAGCAATTAAGCATTGTGCATGATCATACCATTCTGGAATAAGTTTCATTTTTATTTATCTATACAAATTATAATTAAAATATTTTAATGTGAAGATTAATGATCATAAACAAAATTCATTGGTTAGGTGTAGGTTTATCTTCTCCCCCAGGTATTCTATATCTAAAAGANGAAGGATATGAGCTTTTAGTTTGGAATCGATCAGTTGATAAAGCTCAATCTCTGCTAGAAAATAAAGTTNATATAAACTATTTAGATTTTTTAAANCTCTCTAATCAATTAGATGAGAATGATTTAATTGTATCGATGCTCCCTGCATCAATGCATTTCNAAATTGCCGAACTTGCAATTAAATATAAGTGTCACTTTGTTACCTCCAGTTATTATGATCCTCAATATGAGAAATTAGAACAAANATTCATTGATAATGATTGTTTATTTGTGTGTGAATGCGGACTAGATCCTGGGATAGACCACTTGTTAGCACATAAAATAATTCAAGAATTTGAAAATAAAAATTATGNAGACATACAATCAATTGAATTCAAAAGTATGTGTGGGGGCTTTCCTGAAATACCTAATAATTTTAAATATAAATTTAGCTGGTCGCCTCTAGGGGTTTTAAAAGCTCTCAATACACCTGCAATATATATTGAGAATTTTTCTGAAAAAAGATCAGAAAAACCTTTTAAAAAAATTAATTATATTAAATTCAACGATGAGGATTATGAATCTTACCCAAATAGAGACTCAATTCCATATATTAAAGAATACAACTTGCTTAAATATTCAAATATTTTGAGTCACTTTGAGAGAGGGACAATAAGGCTAGGTGGTTGGTCAAAAGCATGGGAAGGAATTTTTAAAAACATTGAAGATAAAATTGATTTAGAAAATCTTAGTAAAAAATTATGGAAAGAAAATCAATATGATATAAATGAAAATGATAGGGTATTACTTTANGTAAATGTGAACGCCAAAAACTCTAACCATGANGAAATTTTTAANAAAACTCTCTATTTAGACGAGTCCCGTCCAATCATCAAGTCTAGTATGTCTCAATGCGTTTCTCTTACTGTTGCGTTTACAATTGAGTGCATAATCAGTTGTCAAAATAAAAATGGAATTCATAGAATATTTCATGATGAAAAAAATGTTAATCATATTTTAAATAAATTAAATGATTATGGAATTAAAACTAAAGAGTTATGAATATTTGTATTCTTAAAGAGCATAAGCCTAATGAATTTAGAAGCCCCCTCGTTCCTGAGGATATAAAACGATTAAAGAAAAAATATCCTAGATACAATTTTTATATCGAGCCGTCTAAAAACAGAATTTTTTCAGATAGTCTTTTTTATCAATCCGGCTGTGAAAAATACATATCTCAAAATATTGATTTATATCTCTCTATTAAGGAGGTATCAGCGAAACAAATAAAAAAAAATCAAAACTTTATGATGTTTTCTCATACGATCAAAGGACAGGAATATAATATGCCACTTTTAAGAAAGATTTTAAAAAATGACTGTTCTTTAATTGACTACGAATTATTGAAGGATAAAAAAAATAAAAGGCTAATTGGATTTGGTTACTTTGCGGGAATCATGGGAGCATTCTTAACAATAAAAAATCATCTTAAAATTAATTCTCCTAAAAAATATTCTTATAAAATTGATGAATTATTAGAAATAGTTTCAAAAAAAAATTTGAATAATTTACGTATACTTATTACAGGAGAAGGCGCGGTTTCAAATGGTGCGCAATTTTTTTTAAAGAAAATAGGAATTAAGGATAAAAAAACTTTGAAAACGAATAAATATAGCTCTTACTTCAAAGTTTTATCTCCTAGTGAGTATTATAAAAGACTTGATAAAAAGTTTAACCTTAACGATTTAATGAATGGTATCGGCACCTATCAGTCAATCTTTCCAAATTACTTTAATGAATANAATATTTTTCTTTCCTGTCATTATTGGGATCAGAGATTTCCTAAANTATTTGAATTAAACCAAGTTAATAAAGATTTTTTTCAAACTATTGGCGATATTACTTGTGATATTAATGGCTCAGTTCCGACCACCTCAAGAAGCACAACTTTAACAAAACCTTACTATAAATTTAAGAAAACTAATATTATGGCAGTCGATAATTTACCCAGTGCATTACCAAAAGAATCCTCTGAACATTTTAGTAAAATACTTACTTCTCTACTTCCTTCGATTTTGAATAGTCTAAATAAGGAGAGTATTGAAGAATTTTATATATCTAAAAAAGGATATCTTAATTATAGATATATCAATCTTTTGCAAAATCTAATTTAAGATTAGGTAAAGACCTGTCAATATAAGTAAAAGAGCAAATAGATACTCAAGTAATTTCTTAATAAATTGATTTGAAATCATTGTTTTTATTAAACTTCCAAATAAAGCCCACATACTTATGCATGGAAAACTAACAAGAGAGGACATAACACCCGTAAAAAGAACAGCTATCCATAATTTCTCTTCTAAAGGCATGAAACCAGAAGCGACTGTGATGGCTATTGTCCAAGCTTTAGGATTAATCCACTGAAATAAAGCAGCTTCATAGGCCTTTAGGGGTCTTCCGGACTCCTTTTGATAATCTTTAATAGAACCTATCATTTGGTAAGCCAGATATAAAAGATATCCAAAGCAAAACCAACGTAATGTGCTCTGTAGTCCTGGATAATCAATTAAAATAAATCCCAACCCCAGGCAAATTAATGATATCTGGACAGCATGACCGAAGGCAATGCCTGTAATGTGTGGTATTGATCTTTTGAAACCAAATTTTAAACCAGAAATAGTAAGCATAGCATTATTTGGACCAGGGGTGATAAACATCACTGTATAGTAAGATGCCAGCGCTATAACTAAGGGTAACTCGATCAAATATTATTTAATTGAGAATTTTTGATTATCAAAAAGAACATGAATAGGAACACCGGTAGATAATTCAACTGAATTAATTTCATCTGGACTATAAATGTTCATAACAATTAGTAGAGCTCTTAAAGAGTTTCCATGAGCGGCAATCAAAATATTTTGATTATCATTATTTTGAATTTCTTTAAAAATTACCTCATCAAAGTATGATCGAACTCTAGCAACCACATCCTCTAAACTTTCTCCATTAGGAGGTTGATCTGAGTAACCCCGTCTCCATTTATGAACTTGATCCTCTCCAAACTTATCAGCCGTCTCCTGTTTATTAAGACCGGTTAAATCACCATAATCCCTCTCATTAAGATTAATATTTTTAATAATTTTTCCTTTTTCGTTTAATTCCTCCCATTGTGATAAATTTTCGAGGATAATTTTTGCAGTATCTTGGGCTCTTTTTAATTCACTAGTGAATACTAAATCAAACTTCAATTCTAACTCTTTGAAATTTTGGCCTGCTTTATTTGCCTCTTCGACGCCTTGGCTTGATAATTCAATATTCTTAAAACCTGTAAACAAATTCAATTTGTTCCACTCACTTTGACCATGTCGGATTAATAAAATATTTTTCATTGATTGTGATATATAGTATTTATTAATTATGGTCAAATTTCGATTAGAAAAAGATAGCTTAGGTGAAGTTAAAGTTGAAAGTAATAAACTTTGGGGAGCTCAAACACAAAGATCGATACAAAATTTTCAAATAGGAGTTGGTAAATTTCATTTTCAAACGGTATTCATTGAGGCGCTAGCCCTTCAAAAAAAAGCATGTGCCTTAGCTAATTACGACTGCAAACTTCTTTCAAAAAAAAATGTTGAAACAATTTCAAAGGTTTGTGATTTAATCATAGATCAAAAACTTAAAGATCATTTTCCATTAGTAGTTTGGCAAACTGGTTCAGGCACCCAAATTAACATGAATTTAAATGAAGTGATTGCCAATAAATCTAATTTACTTTTAGGGTCTAAGCTTCCTAGCAACAAGCCCCTTCACCCCAATGATGATATTAACAAGTCACAATCATCAAATGATACAATTCCTACGGCAATGCATATTGCTACAGTATTGCTCATTAAAAGAGAACTCTTACCCGCGATCTTAACTATAAAAAAATCTCTCAAAAAGAAAGTTAAAGAATTTGATAAAGTCATTAAAATTGGAAGAACGCATACTCAAGATGCTACTCCAATTAAGTTATCTAATGAATTCTTAGCTTTTCATGATCAGATAAATTATGCTGAAAAAAAGATTGTTCAAAGTTTAGATAAATTATTTCAATTAGCTCAGGGTGGAACTGCTGTGGGATCGGGGGTTAACGCTCCTAAGGATTTCTCAAAGAAGTTTATTAATCATTTGCAAAAAATTACCAAACTTCCTTTTAAATCTGCATTAAATAAATATGAGGCCCTTGCTTCTCATGATGTATTTATTGAGGTTATGTCTGCAATGGAAATTTTAACGAGCTCACTTTTTAAAATGGCCAACGATATTCGTGTCTTATCTTCCGGACCAAGGAGTGGTATAGCAGAATTAATTCTTCCAGCAAATGAGCCCGGGTCATCCATTATGCCAGGAAAAATTAATCCTACACAATGTGAAGCCTTGTCGATGGTCTGTGCACATATAATAGGTCTAAAATCATCAGTTACTTTTGCATGTACCCAAGGTCATTTTCAACTTAATGTCTATAATCCAGTTATTATTCATAATACCCTTGATGCTATCCAATTGCTCAGCGAGGCAATTAAATCTTTTGATAAAAATTGTTTAATTGGAATAAAAGCAAATCTAAAAAGAATTAAAGAACTTTTGAATAATTCCTTAATGCTTGTAACCCCCCTGACAAAAATTATTGGCTATGATTTAGCCTCAAAAGTTGCCCTTAATGCCTATAACAAAAATATCTCCCTCAAAGAGTCTTGTTTAGAACTTACTTCTTTATCCGAGGGTGATTTTGATAAATATACTAATCCTAAAAATATGGTTTAGTGGATTTGATGGATAAGATAATTATCCTCAGATTTAAATAATTCTTTTAAAAGATTATTAGTAATAAAGTGACCAGTTTTAAAACCTTTGTATTGACCAATGATTGGGTATCCAGATAAGTACAAATCACCTACGACATCTAAAACTTTATGTCTCATCAATTCATTTTCATATCTTAAACCATCTTTATTTAATGGTTTGCGATCTTTAATCACAATAGCATTATCTAAAGACCCCCCTTTAATAAGGTTTTGAGATTTTAAATATTCAATTTCATGGTAAAAGCCAAATGTTCTAGCTTTTGAAATTGACTCGATATAGTTACCATTTAAATTTTGAATAGTTATATCTTGATCATCATATTTTCCATCAAAGCTAGATTGGAGATAAATATTTAGACCTTCGTTTTCAATTTCATTAGGTAATAACTCAGCAAAACCATAATCACATTCAAACTTTACAGGTTTTTTAATTTCTAAAATATTTTGATTGTTAATTTGTTCCTTTAGACCCGATTTTAAAATTTCATCTACAAAAATTTTTGAGCTACCATCAAGGATAGGTACTTCGAGATTATCGATTAATATCTCACAATTATTTATATGTAGTCCAGCTAAAGCGCTTAAAAGGTGCTCAACAGTTTTCACTTCAATATCGTTCAATCCTAAATTAGTTGAAAATTTAGTAGAAATAACATGATCCCATCTAGCAGGAATAATTTTCCCTAAATCTGTCCTATTAAAGAATATGCCGGTATTTTCTTCTGATGGCTTAAGTGTGATATTAGTCTTAACGCCAGAATGAAGACCAACTCCAGAAAAAGATATAGGTTTCTGGATACTGAAATTTTTCATTTAAGGAATTATTAAAGAAAATAGCTAATAGTATTACTTTATAATTGTAAAATTTTGTATTGATCGACGATTTATTGCGTCGAGCCTTTTCTGAGATATGAGGGAGTATCAATATCCTCTAATAACTCATTTTCAGCATTAATTTCTGTAATATCAGAAATTTCAGCACCTTCATTTTGATTTGAGGAGTTATCAACACTCGTAGTTTCCACCACATCACTAAAAAGAAATAAATTAGGATCTGTTTTAGTCTTTTTGGTCCTTGTTTTTTTATCTTCAGATGGCATGTCTGTACTAACTTCATTTTTTTCTTTGTCAGAAGACATCAAATTAGAAAGCATGCTAAAAAATCCAGTTTTTTTCTTTTCCTCTAAATTTTTATAATTAACAGATACTTCCTCTTCTATTTGCTTAGTACTTTCTTCAACAATCTCTGAAATATCCTCATCATGTGAAGATAAATTAAATTCAGAATTGTTATGATTGCTTTCATTATTAAGTTTATTATCATTTTCGGAAATTGACTCTTTTTCTAAAGAGTCGTTAGAAGATTTCTCAGAAAGTTTACTTTGAATTGAGCTAAAACCAGAGTGGTTATTTTCAGATTCAGGATAATATAAAATTTTCTTTCCCGTTGCCTCAATACCAGTTGCAAAAATACTAATCTTTAACTTACCTTGAAGGGTCTCGTCAATTAACGAACCAAAAATAATATTTGCATCGGGATTGACACTTTGTCTGATAATATTAGCTGCATGATCTACTTCTAATAAAGTCATATCGCTACCCCCTGAAATATTGACAATAACACCCTTTGCAGTATTCATATCAATGTTTTCGATTAGTGGATTTGTTAATGCTAAATTAGAGGCTTCAACAGCTTTATTATCACCCTCAGCCACAGCAGTACCCATCATGGCAAATCCCATTTCTTTGATGACTGTTCTTACATCGGCAAAATCTAAATTAATTAAACCCGGTTGAGTAATTAAATCAGTTAGACCTTTTACACCATCAAACAGCACATTATCTGCTTTTCTAAATGCTTCTGCAAAAGAAGTTTGTTCATTTGAAACTTTAAATAAATTTTGGTTAGGAATAATTAAGAGTGTATCAACATTATTTTTTACTTCCTCAAGACCTTGAAGAGCCAAATTCATTCTTTTTGTTCCCTCAAAGTTAAATGGGGTTGATACTATAGCTACAGTTACAATTCCAAGTTTTTTTGCAATACTGGCAATTACGGGAAGTGCGCCAGTCCCAGTGCCTCCACCTAGACCCGCGGTAATAAAGAGCATATTTGTATTTCTTAATTCTTCAGAGATTAAATCAATACTTTCTTCTGCTGCTTCTTTACCAACAGATGGGTCAGCGCCAGCACCCAAACCCTTAGTTTTTTCAAGACCTAATTGAATACGATTATAGCAAAGTGAATTTTCTAATGCTTGTGCATCAGTATTAGCAACAATAAATTCAACATTATTCAAATTCGATTGAATCATGTTATTTACAGCGTTACTCCCTGCTCCACCAACGCCCATAACCGTTAATGATGGTTTTAAGTTTTTTTGATCTAATACTGGTTCTATATCTAGTGTCATTTTATCCCCGCAAATATCTACTTATAGTAGGTCTACGAATCTTTTGTACCATATTTTGTTTGAAAAAGAATCAATTTTTTTTAAAAAGTCTTCCTTTTCCGTAGTCTTATGAGATTGAAGCCAATATGCACAATATATAGACATAAAACTTGAGTCATTTAAAACTTTAGGAATACCTGATGAGCTAGGTGGCTCTAATATTTGTATATCTTGTCCGAACTTACTTCGAAAATACAGTTGAAAGTTTTTCATTTTAGCCCCGCCACCTGTAAAGAGGTAAGAGTAGAAATTTTTATCTTCGGGTAAAATCTTAAAAATTAAATTAAAGATTTCATCAAGACGAGAAATAACAATTTTCTTGATGTAGTCATGTTCAATTTTATTTTTAATATTATTTCCAAATTCTTCCCAAACTGGAATTTCAATAGATGGATTTCTACTATCAAATAAATCAATTGTTGAGATTTTTAATTTTTCAGCAAAATCAAAACTAATATTTAGCATTTTTACAAGATCGTCTGATATTAATTTAGATCCTATAGGAATTGTTTTGATAAAAGAAAGTTGTTTATTTTTAACCATAATAATATTTGTATAATTAAAACCAAAATCAATTAAAGCTACATTATTTTTAGTAATTTTTTTATTCTTCATATAAAAGAAATATGAAGTTGTTGTATCTAAAAAGTTAATTACTTTAATTTGAAGTTTTTGAAAAATATTCATTAAAATATCAATTTGCTTTTGTTCAATCAAAGACACTAAAGAGATCATAGAAAGCTTGTTACAAATTAAGCCTATTGGATTTTCAGTAATTAAATTATCGTCAATTTGATAATGAGATGTATATAAATTTTGATTAAATTCAGAATTTTTATTTAGATTAAATTTAGATAATTTTCTTAAATCATTATTTTCAATAATTGAATTTTCTAAATTTAAACTATTTTTAATCTTTTTAATTTTTATACTATTATTTGATAAAAGAATGTAACTATTCTTAATGATAAAATTTGATTGTTTTTCAGCCTGCACAATAGATTTATGAATGCTGTCGACAAAATCATCAAATCCAATGACATTGCTTCCATCATAGCCCTGCGTATTTGATTTCCCTATACCCTCTATCTTGGGTTTCCCATCAATTTCAGAATAAATAATGGTCTTTATAGAGAAAGAGCCTATTTCTATGATGGTATTGAATTGCTCCAATTTACTTGGCCCTTATTGTTTTTTCATGGAAATTTCTTAAATCTAAATATTCCTGAAAGTTAGTATTGTTTTTAAGAATCTCATAATTTTGCTTAATAAATACTAGCAAATCTTTAGTAATTTTCTTGGGTAACATAATTATTTGGCCATTAACAAGATATAAATTGTATCTTCGTCCATCTACATATTCAATTTGGCTAACTTTAAATAGATTNCTAATTTCCAAAAGAGATTGTCGTAGATAGTTATTGATTTGAATAGAATTATTAGAGATATCCACTAAATCAATGGAATTAATAAAACTTGGTGTGAAAAATTTAAAGTTAGCCAATGTATTGTCAGTAAAGATTATTTCTTCGTTAATAAGATTTTTAGCAAATGGTTCCTTGATTTGTATATTAATGTCAATTTCATAATTTTTTCTATTCACCAAATAGTTATTGATAAATGTAAAGTTTTCAAAAAAATTATCTAAATTTTCTAAATTATTTGTAATCTCCATTTCGAAATCTGAACTAAGTTCATTATTATAAAAGTTAATTATTGTTGGATCTGATTTTAAAAAAAATTTATAAATCAAAAATGAAAAGAAAAAAATTAAAAGAAGCGATGTAAGGCTAATAAAATTATAATAAGATTTTTTCAATTTCATGAAGAGAAAATTATTTTTTCAATAAGAGATAAATAACTTATTTTATTATATTGCGCCTGTTCAGGAGCTAATGAAATAGGTGTTAATCCAGGATGAGTGTTTAGTTCTAAAAAATAAAATTGGTTACTTTTTGAATCTAAAATAAAATCTAATCTCGCAATAGAGCGACACATACATTTTTTAAAAATGATTTTTGATAAATTCAATAAATATTCATAATTTTTTTTTGATATTCTTGCTGGTAAATAATGATTACTTTTTCCATAAGTATATTTAGCTTTAAAATCATAATGTTCACTATCAAAAGTTATCTCTGTCACTCCTAAAGCTTCAATCTTCCCTTTGTCCTCGATAACAGTTACGGTTAACTCTCTGCCATTTATTTTTTCTTCAATTAAAATATTATCGTCTATTTTTAAATTTTTTAATTCTTTGAAATTATAAATTAATTTTACCCCCTTAGATGAACCATCCGCATTAGGTTTAACAATTAGAGGGAATTTAATATTTTTTATTTCATTTAATTCTTTAGGTGAACGTAAATTTAATTCTTTTTTTAAAAAATTCTTAAGTAATTTTTTATTGAAACATAAAGCTGAGGAGATATCGTCAGAGTGAGTTATGGGAATATTGTATTTCTTGGCTAAACAAGAAATTCCACCATCTTCCCCAAATTCTCCATGTAATGCATTAAAAATTAAATCAGGTTTAGAGTTAAATAATTCATTTAAATTATTTTTTTTTAAATCAAAAAATTTAACCTTATAGCCATTATTTTTTAAACTATTAAATACATTTTTGCCTGAGTTGATTGAAACTGATCTTTCATTGGACCATCCTCCAGCAACAATTACTATATTTATTTTTCTTATATCTTGAAAACTCATACAATAATNAGTTCTTGATCGAGTTTAATTTGATGTTTTTGCTGGACCTTAGCTTTTATTGCTTCAATAAAGTTGATNACTTTATCTGCACTAATATAAGGATCATTTTCAAAAAAATTTGAGTGTTTTTTAGAGAGTCTAATCGGCCCTTCATAAAAACTTGGATCCAAACTTGATTTTATTAACTTCCAAGCATTATGATTAGGAGGGTTTTTAAAAATACTTCCACAACAATTTACTTTTTGTGGCTGAGTATCAAGTCTATTTTGATCATATACTTCCATTAAACTTTTTATTTTAGTTTGATCACCAAACTGTTTTTTAAATTTACCAAAAAGAATAATTGTATTTTTTCTTTGAAAACCTTTCCTATATGAAAAATCTAAATTTTCAATTCTTTCTTCTTTCACTGATTTGCTCTTAATATCATAAAATAAAATACTTATTAAATTATCTTTAATTTCTTTCCCATAACAACCTGCGTTCATATATATGTTTCCACCAATGGTTCCAGGTATAGTAAATAGAAATTCATATCCTTGAATTGATTGTTGATAACAATATTTTGAAAAATAATTATCTAAAACAGCTGAACCTACAATTAAGAAATCATTTTCTATTTTAATTTTTGCGAAATCTCCTCCAAGTTTAATTGCAAGGCCATCAAATCCTCCATCCTTAATTAATAAATTTGAAAAATTCCCAATAGGAATGGTATTTTGTTCTGTTAATAATTCTTTATTATTTTGTAAATCATCAAGATTTTTAAACTTAATTAGTTGAGAAATCATACCTCCAGATTTAAGCCAAGATATCTTTGAAGAGTCGTAATTTTTAACAATAATACTATCTTCTGGTTTCATAAAAAAATCTCATCTGAGCAGAAATGCTTCCCGCCCCTGCAGTAACAATTATTTTATTATTCTTTTTAGCAATCAAATTGTCTAATAATTCAAATAGCTCTTCATATGTATCTATATAACTGACTTTATTATGGCTCAATACATTTAGGTCATTGACTAGATTTTTAGAATTTTTCATTTTTTTTTCAAAATTTTCACCTGCTGAATATGTTTTAAGAATAATTAAATTTTTAGTATTTTTTAGTATTCTTATATAATCAGAGTATAAATCATTTAACCTAGAAAAACGATGTGGTTCGATGATTAAAAAAAAGTCCTTTTTTTTGAATAATTTACATACTTCTATCAATTTTTGTATTTCTGTTGGATGATGGGCATAGTCATCAATAAAAATTGAATTTTTTATTTTTCCAAGAGTATTCATTCTTCTTTGAATGCCTTTAAAGCTCATTAGATCCTTATTTGAGATTTCAATATCTAATTTTTTTATTACCGACATAATTGCAGTTAAATTTTGAACATTATGTTCACCCAGAAGAGGTGAATTTACTTTTGTGCTTTTTTTTACATTCTTTTGAAATAACTCAAACCTGGACTCTTTTTCGTTTAATTCATTAATTTTATAAAAAAAATCCGAATTATTTGACTTTCCATATGATGTTATATTTTTAGAGAGATTAGATAATTTTTTAAGAAAAATATCATCGTTATTAATTATGACTAATGAATTTTTAGAGACTTTTTTTATATAATTTTTAATTTTAACCTTGAGGTTTGTATAACTCTTATAATAATCTAAATGCTCCCTATCTACATTAAGATAAATTAAAATCTTAGGATTAAGTTTAAAGACAGTTCCATCACTTTCATCAGCCTCAACCACAACATATTTGCTATCTGTTAAATAAATATTTTGTCCAAAATTATTCATGATTCCTCCTGTTAAAATAGTCGGATTTAATCCCGAGCAAACCAACAGATGACCTAGCATTGAAGTAGTAGTCGTTTTTCCATGAGAGCCAGTGACAACAATTGTAAACTTGTCATTGCATATTAACTGTAAAAGTTTTGAACGATTGTAGAATGGTATATTATTCTTTTTGGCGGCTTCAATTTCAGGATTGTCTTTAATAGCTGTAGAAAAGAAAATTACATCTTTTCCCTTCACGTTAGATGGCTTATGTCCAATTTGAACGGGTATGCCATTTTTTTCTAAAACTTTTGTATTGGGATTGCTGGCAATATCGCTTCCGCTAACATCTACTTTATTTTGCTTGAGATATACAGCAAGAGCGCTCATCCCAATACCGTTTATACCAATGATATGTACTTTCTTATTTACAAGATCTAATAATTTCATCTGGTTAAATAACACAAGATTTTTTGCATAGAAAATGGATTGATAAGAGAATTAAAATATTCCTTGGANATTTTTTTAGAATGGGGTANCTCGAAATTCTTTAAAGAATATCCATGAATTTTAAAATAATTTAAATTCAAAGTTTGATGNCCATCACGTGAATGTAANTGCGGAATAAAATAAACATTATTATTATTATAAAGTATNTCATGCAATGAACCCGATCCGGATCGTGAAATAATAAGATCAAAACCTTTAAAATTTAAACTAGCATTGAAAGTGAAGAAATTAATATCAACGTTTAAATTTTTATATTCAGCAGAGACTTCTTCTTGGTATTTTTTTGGTACTTGAATATAAAATTTAAGTTTTTTAATTATTGCACTTTCAATCTTTAAAAGTTGACTAGATAAAAATTTATTAAGTTCTAAAGAGCCTGCACTTCCCCCTATCAATAAGATATTGATTGATTTGGGATCTAAATTATCAAGATTTTTATCTAGATTAG
>JGI26084J50262_1000586_pt1 | contig 20945 bp, 17 predicted proteins | sample SaaInl6LU_22_DNA_FD_50262 | JGI IMG/M metagenome (IMG submission 50262) | reverse complement strand
TCGGCACTTGGAAGAAATTCGATTTCACGATCGAGTCCCGCGTTTGATTCAAGAAAACCAACGAGGTCGTTAAACTCTTTGCAGCCAAGTTCTGGGTCCGAAAAGCTCAGCGCTAGGGTTTGTACTTGTCGGTAATTGTTTTCTAAAACGAGCGCGGCAACCTCCTCGGTCATACTCTCAAGTAAGACACTACGCTGAGCCTCGGCGTCGGCTTGCGCTTTAGCGGGACGGGTTGGCGCTTTGTTAGCAACCTCGTTAAGCAATATCTTAATATTGACTTCGTGATCAGAACAATCAACACCCGCAGAGTTGTCAATAAAATCAGTAAACGAGGCACCACCTTTGAGGCCGAACTCTATGCGTGACAATTGAGTCATGCCTAAATTCCCCCCTTCGCCTATAGTCTTGCAACGAAGGTCGCGCGCGTCTACACGCAGCGAGTCATTAGCTTTGTCACCCACAGCAGCATCGCTCTCGGTAACACTTTTCACATACGTGCCAATGCCGCCGTTCCAGAGGAGATCAACGGGTGCTTTTAACATCGCTGAAATAAGTTGATCCGGGGTAAGCGATTTCGCCTCTGTCGCAAATGCGGTGCGCATTTCGTCGGTGAGTACGATGGACTTTGAACTCCGCTCGAAGACACCTCCTCCACGCGATATCAAGTCGCTTTTGTAATCGGTCCACGAAGATCCGGGGTGTTTGAATAAGCGCCTGCGCTCTCGGAAACTCGCCGCGGCGTCTGGGGTTGGGTCGACAAAAATATGCAGATGATTAAACGCGCCTNTAAGCAAAGTTTTTGCCGACAGCAGCATGCCGTTGCCAAACACATCGCCAGACATGTCGCCNATGCCTANGACACTGAACTCTTCCTTNTGGATATCGATGCCGCGTTCNCTAAAATTTCGCTGCACAGAAATCCATGCGCCCTTCGCGGTAATTCCCATCGCCTTGTGGTCGTAACCATTGCTTCCACCTGACGCAAACCCGTCGCCTAACCAAAAGCCGTAGCTTGCCGCAATGCCGTTTGCGATATCTGAGAAAGTCGCTGTTCCTTTGTCGGCCGCAACAACCAGATAGGGGTCATCCTCATCGAGGCGCACAACGCGGTCTGGCGGGACTAGCATTCCGTCCTTGAGATTATCAGTAATATCTAACAATCCAGCGATAAACGTTTCATAGGCCCTAACGCCTCTGGCCTGAAACTCAGCGCGATTGGCCACCGGCGTCGCATCTTTTACAACAAATCCGCCTTTCGCCCCGACAGGAACAATGACGGAATTTTTCACTTGCTGCGCCTTAACTAAGCCCAACACCTCTGTACGGTAATCTTCACGCCTGTCCGACCAACGCAGGCCGCCGCGGGCGACTTTTCCGCCGCGCAGATGCACGCCTTCGACCTTGCTCGAATAAACAAAAATCTCAAACTTAGGCAATGGCTTTGGCACACCCTCAATACGCTGCGGCTCGAACTTGAATGAAAAATAGTCCTTCAGCTCGCCCGTAGCATCGAGTTGGAAAAAGTTAGTCCTTAGCATTGCGTCGATAAGACCAAGATAAGCGCGCAGCACACTGTCCTCCGAAAGATTAGACACGCCATCGATTGCTTTGACGATTCGAGTCCGAACTTTCGCTACCAAACGTTTGCTTTTGTTAGGCTGAAACAGTGCAGTGAATAACTCGATTAAATCGCTCGAAATTTTCGGATGAGACGACAGAGTCTCGGCAATAAAACCCTGCGAATAATCGAAACGGATTTGCTTGAGGTAAGCACCGAGCGCACGCAGTAACGCTGCCTGTCGCCAGCTTAGCCCTGAATTAAGAACCAAGGCATTATAGGAGTCGTCTTCGACCCGCGCAGACCATATCGCGTAAAAAGCCTGTTCAAAAAACTCTCTCCCCTCAGCACTTAATGGCGAATTCGACTCGCTACGATAAACCAAGAAATCGTGAAGCCATATTCGCGGCCCAAGTTCGCTCGAATCGAGTGCGCAGTTACCCCGCAGAGGATAGGTACTCTCGCTAATAATACGCAGACCCAGATTTTCCAAAATCGGGTCGACATCAGACAGCATGAGCTGACTCTCTAAACTAAAAAGCTTAAAACTAAACTCAGCGCGTTCTGCATGTGACTCCCTTAGATTTACAGCAACGTCGCCGGAACTCGCCACGGCGTTAATAAACCGCACATCCTCCACAGCTTCAGCAGCGGTGTACGCTTCTTTATAGGATGATGAGAAACACTCCGCGAACTGCTCGTATTGTTGCTGCGCCTCGTCTTCGGTGCCGACTTCACGAAGACGCTCCATGAAATCTTCTTCCCAGGGGCGTATGAGTTCGACAATTTCTTTTTCTAGCGCATTCTGATCGATCTTAAGCGCTCTGATGGACGGCACTCTAAATACCAGATGAATGCGCGCCTGCGAAGATTCGGAAAGATAAGTATTAAAGTCAACATCTTCAGCTTGGAGTCTTTGCTGAAGTAGTGACTGAATCGCTAATCGCGATTTAGTATTAAATAGCTCGCGTGGGATATAAACCAGACACGAAACGAAGCGACCATAGAAATCTTTGCGGACAAATAATTTGCTGGTGCCAGTGTCGCGGATTTTGGTTATACCAATGGCGATATCTAAGAGCGCCTTACTGCTAACCTGAAACAACTCGTCTCGTGGAAAGGTATTGATGACCTGCAGCAGGTCTTTCATGTTGTGGCCATTCTTTGTATAGCCAGAATTCTCTAGCGCACGACTCACTTTTTTTCTCAGCAAGGGAATCGACAGCGCTTCTCTAAAATAGACAGACGACGTGTAGAGTCCGAGGAAACGGTGCATGTGAGTCACTTGCCCCGCCTTGTCGAACTCTTTAATCAAAACGTAATCGTAGTAAGCAGGACGGTGTACCTTAGAACGTTTCGAAGATTTCGCGAAACTAAGTAACTTAGGCCTGCGGATAAAATCGGCCGCAGCTCCGGGCAGAGAACTAACCTTCGTTTGCGACTTGAGTTCGGACTTGTAACGCGAGACTCCTAACAGTGAATCTGACTCGAGCTCAATGATGCTTTCACCCGCTTTCTCGCGTATGCGGTACTTCTCGTAGCCTAAAAACGTAAAGTGGTTATCGATAAGCCATCCGATAAATTCGATAGACTCAGCGACGTTTTCCTCTGATACAGGCAGGTATTCGGCATTGGTGAGCAGGTTACGGCGAAGATTAGCCGCCGCCGAGGTCATCTCTTTGTAGTTGCCGACTGCAGCACTGACGTGATTGAGGGCGTCGCGGAGCTCTGATTCGATCGGCTTCGAACGCTCGCCCCCCCATCGTGCGCAGGTGATGCTACAAAAAGATTCAGCGCTGTAATCATCGTCGCTCGACCTGGCGATGCCTATTAGCTGTCCAAAGCGGCCTAAACTATCCTTCGCCGCACCTGTTTTACGCCTACCGCTAAACAACACCGTGTTGCGTACTGTTTTTATCGTAGCGCCCGAGCGCAGCAGCGCTTGGCGGAGTGAATCTACGATAAAAGGCTTGTCGTCGAGCAGCACCCGAACGACAGTCGTTGGCAACTGTCTGCCATTCTCCTCGAGCAGCCCCTCTTCAAAGGCGATGACCGGGCGACTAGATTTGCGCTCTTGGACGAAATGCCAGGCCTGAACAATGTCAGCAATAATCAACTCAGAAGATTTGACAGCAGAGTCATCCGATGACGTATTCCCGAGATAACGTTTGGTGAAGCGGTGTAAAAGATCATCTTTCGCGGCTGACTTGCCACCTAAAGCCAAAGTTACTGCAGCTAAAATTGTGTCTAACTGTAACTCACGAGAACGTGATTCCTTGCTCATTGCCTACCTTCTCCACAATTTAGTTGGACCTGAACGCTTGGCTCAGACAGCACTCACCCACTCTGGCTCGAGGCGCGCCTAGACATCCAGTTGAAAACGGTTAAAATCGATGACCTTGCAAAAAAGCCCCACTATTTGAGACTTTACACTATGAGCCACCACGGAATAATAACAGAACTCAGGGAATGGTTATCGACGCAGATTATAGGTCAGGAGCGCCTAATAGATCGCCTGCTTATTGCACTTCTCGCGGATGGTCACCTGCTCGTAGAAGGCGCACCAGGGCTCGCAAAGACCAAGGCGATCAAGGACCTGTCGAAAGCCGTCGAAGGCGATTTCCACCGCATCCAATTTACCCCAGACCTATTGCCAAGTGACATTACTGGCACTGAGGTGTTTCGCCCGGAAGATGGCTCGTTCCGCTTCCAAAAGGGCCCAATTTTCCACAATCTTGTCCTCGCCGACGAGATTAACCGAGCGCCGGCAAAAGTGCAGTCAGCTTTACTCGAGGCAATGGCAGAGCATCAGGTTAGTGTTGGGCGCGAGTCTTTCACCTTGCCACCTCTCTTCCTAGTCATGGCAACCCAGAATCCGATCGAGCAAGAAGGCACCTACCCGCTGCCCGAGGCGCAGCTCGACCGTTTCCTCATGCATGTAGCGATAGGCTATCCCGACGCTTCTGCCGAACGCGACATTCTTAAGTTAGTCCGCAGCGAAGCCGCCAATGTCGCGACTGAGGTGCCGAAGGAAATTCCACAAGACAGCCTTTTTGAGGCACGACAAGAAATTCTTGCGATGCACATGGCACCGGAGGTTGAGGAGTACATTATCCAGCTAATCATGGCGACTCGTGAGCCTGCGCAATACGGAGAAGACCTTGCCGGCTGGCTTGAATACGGCGCAAGCCCTCGGGGCACCATCTCCCTCGACCGCTGTGCGCGCGCACATGCGTGGATTCAGGGCCGTGATTTCGTCAGCCCAGACGACGTACAAGACGTGCTCTTCGATGTACTTCGTCATCGCATCTTGCTCAGCTTCGAGGCGGAAGCGAGCGGCATAACCCCAGACCAAGTCTTGGAGACTATCCGTCAGCGCGTACCATCCGCTTAAGCCGAGAGTCTCAGAGAGCTAACCAATGGTCGCTAAATCGAAGCTCGATCCACAGCACGAGCGCTATCGAAGTCGAGGTGCGTTAATCACGCTGCCGCAGATGCTAATACAAAGACAGGCCGCGAAAGCGCTTGCCTATGTGTCCCACGCGCGTTCGATAGCGGGAATTTCGGGACTGCATTTATCCAAGATACGCGGCAGAGGTATCGATTTCGAAGAATTTCGCCCGTATCAAGCCGGTGACGATATTAGACTGATCGACTGGCGCGCCACTGCACGTACCGGCCGTGCCGTTACCAAAGTCTTCCGCGAAGAGCGCGAACGTCCGGTGATTATTGCGGTAGATCAATGCTCGAGCATGTTTTTTGGCAGCCAAGTCGCGTTCAAATCGGTTATCGCCGCGCAGGCCGCAGCGCTCTTTTGCTGGCTTGCAATAGACAATGGCGATCGCGTTGGCGGACTGGTTTTCTCGGACACCGACGCCAGCCTCGTCCGGCCGAAGCGCTCTCGTCGCTCGGCGCTACACTTGCTCAACCAGATTTTTACGTTTAACCAGAAGTTAAATGCGAAGAAAGAACACACGCCCGACTCAGAGCCGCAAGCTGCCGACTTTAAACCCGGCCTCGCGCACGCCCTAGGGCAGATACGCCGCATAACCAAACCCGGCAGCACGCTTTACGTAATCTCCGATTTTGCCACCCTCGACGAGACAGCATTGCAGTACCTAAATCAGCTCTCGCGCCATAACAACGTAGTTTGCTGCATGGTTTACGATGCACTCGAGGAGAGTCTTCCAACACCGGGTGTTTACAGCATTACCGATGGTTCGAGCAAAGGCTCAATCAATACACACAGCAGCAAAGCGCGCTCGCGCTACAAACAGCAATTTGAAGAGCGCGTGGCAACGATAGAATCAGATCTCGAACGCCTTAAAATTCGTTTGATTAAACTACGCACCAATCAACTCGTCGTGGAGCAAGTCCGAGAATGGATAGCGAAGAACTCCTAGCACAGCTAGCCGATATTCGACTGCCGGGCGAGATTAGCTGGTGGCCCCCAGCACCTGGGTGGTGGATACTCGCGGCGCTAGTACTCGTCAGCAGCATCTTCGCGTGGCGTGCTTATGCACGCGCACGTGACACGAAATTACTGCTTAGATTCGCCCTTGCAGAGCTCGAACGTTGCATGACAAATTACAGACAGCAGGCTGCCGGCAACGGTTCTATAGCAGGGCTTAATTTGCTCAATGCAACCAACAGCGTGCTCCGCCGTGTCGCACTCTTTCATAATCCTCATTCGGCTATCGCAAGCCTCAGCGGCGAAGACTGGGCACAGTTTCTGTCGCTTTCATCAACAAGCGCATCTCCACTGCTCACCGATTCTTTGCGCGAAGGATTTGCAAGTGGGCGTTTCCAGCGCGAGCTGACAGTAGATGCAGAGGCACTTCACGCCTTCGCAACCGGCTGGATTAAAGACCAATATAGCCGAGTTGGCGACACGCAACCGCCGACAGGCGCCTCTGACGTCTCGCCCTCTCGCACGGAGGCAAACGCCTAATGTTAGAGCTTACTTGGCCTTGGGTTTTCGTCCTGCTGCCCCTGCCGTATCTCGTGTACAGGCTCGCGACGCGCGCGCCGCGTCAAGACGCGGCTCTCTATGTCCCATTCTTTAGCATGCTAACGCGCCTCCAATCAGACAGCGAGAACATCAGCAATGGCCGGATATTGTCGGTTACCCTCTGCACAGTCATTTGGTTGCTTCTAGTTGCAGCTGGCACGCGTCCTCAATGGCTTGGTGATCCGGTTGAGCTTCCTTCCAATGGACGCGACCTGATGCTTTCAGTCGATATCTCCGGATCGATGGAAGCGCAAGATATGGTTATTGGTAATCGCCAGGTGTCGAGAATTTCCGTCGTCAAACGCGTCATAAGCGATTTCGTCGAACGTCGCGAGGGCGATCGGCTTGGCCTGATATTGTTCGCGGCTCACGCCTACATTCAAGCGCCACTTACCTTCGACCGCGAAACCGTGGGGACGCTACTCGAAGAAGCCGACATCGGCATAATCGAAGAATCGGCCACTGCGATAGGTGAATCTATTGGCTTGGGCGTAAAGCATCTGCGCACTCGCCCCGAGAATAGCCGCGTTTTAGTCTTGCTCACTGACGGCGTTAACAACTCAGGTGAGATAGATCCGCTGCAAGCTGGTCAGCTTGCAGCAATCGAAGGCATAAAAATTTATACAATAGGTGTCGGCGCAGACCAAGTTATTCAGCGTTCGTTCTTCGGCGCTCGCGCAATAAACCCCTCTGCCGAGCTCGATGAAGCCGTACTGACTCAGATAGCAGAAGCGACGGGTGGGCGTTATTTCCGTGCTCGCGATGTGAATGACCTNGTCGAGATCTATGAAGAGCTCGACAGGCTCGAAGCGATAGAGCAAGACGATCAAACCTACAGACCGACTAAAGTATTGTTCTTCTGGCCGCTGGGCGCCGCACTCATGCTCAGCTTTTTGCTCGCACTGCTGACCATACCTTGGAGACTACTGTTCGGCATTGCTCCGCGCGGGACAGTTGATGAGTACACTCAGGAGGCTCACTGATATGGAGCTTCTCATTCCCGTAAGCCTGATCGAGAATTTCCACTTCTTGCGCCCTCTTTGGCTGCTCGCGCTCATTCCAGCAGTTCTACTGCTAGCCGCTCTCTGGCGGCTTAACAGCAATGTGACTGCGTGGGACAGAGCGATTGATCAAGACTTACTACCCTATCTGCTGGATCGCAGTAAAAACGCCTCTCAGCGCACACCGCTTGTCTTACTCTTGTTGGTTTGGTTGCTCACGAGCCTCGCTCTTGCGGGTCCGGTTTGGGAAAAGCTGCCGCAGCCGGTTCAAAAGCGCGAAGATGCGCTCGTCATCGTCCTCGACCTCTCCTTGTCGATGTTTGCACCCGATCACAGTCCAAGCCGCGTCGACCTCGCAAAACGCAAGCTGCGTGACATTCTCGCGCTGCGCAGCGAAGGTCAAACTGCGCTCGTCGTCTACGCCGGTGACGCGCATGCAGTGACTCCTCTCACCGACGATGTCGTTACCATTGAAGCACTCGTACCCTCGTTAAACCCCAACATCATGCCTTTGTTCGGCAGCAATCCGGTCGAGGCGCTTGAGTTGGCTATCAGCCTTCTCAAGAACACCGATGGGGGCAGTGGCAAAATATTGCTAATGACCGATGGAATCGCCGGCTTCGACGAAGAACAGCGCATAGCCGATTTGCTCGACGGCACCGATAACGAACTCTTGGTAATGGGAATCGGCACCGAAGAAGGCGCACCTATTCGCACCAACGATGGCAATTTCTTAACCGATGAGCGCGGCACCATTATCGTCCCACGCCTCAATAAAAACCTGCTAACCTCGCTAGCCAACCGCGTAGGTGGACGCTACCACGATATCCAACTAGCCGATTCTGACCTTGCTTATTTGCTGAGTGACATTAATCCACTTGGCGAGGAGTCTTTATCCGATGTCGAAGAAGAGTTCGATGTTTGGTATGAAATAGGTCCGTGGCTGCTTCTCTTAGTNCTTCCCCTTGCAGCACTCAGTTTCCGTCGCGGCTGGCTATTCTTGCTTCCCCTCTCTGTTAGCCTTGCGCTTGTGACGCCTTCACAGCAGACCTATGCCGCAGACTTTGGCCCCACAGTCGATATCCAAATCAATGACGAAGGACAGCCTTTGCCTGACGAGGCCGAAGAGCAAGGCTTCAGCTTCGCCGAAGCTTGGAAGGGATTGTGGATGACACGCGATCAACGCGCAGCAGCCGCCTTTGCGCGTGACGAACATAGCGAGGCAGCAAGCCTATTCGAGAACAACGATTGGCGCGGCGCTTCTTCTTACCGAGGCGGCAATTATGAGGCAGCCGTCGCAGCGTTTGCAGCTAATGCCAGCGCCGATGGGCATTACAATCGCGGCAACGCGCTTGCCAAAAGCGGCAATTACGCCGAGGCGATCNCTGCCTACAATCTCGCCTTAGCGNTTGATGAGCAACACGACGATGCGNTCAAGAATAAAGAAATCGTTGAGCAGCTTTTAGAGCAGCAGCAAGCCGAAGAAGGCGAACAAGAAGAAGGCGACAGCGAAGAAAGCGACTCGGAACAAAGCTCAGAAAGCGAATCTGAGCAGCAGGAAGAAAGTAGCGAGCAGCAAGATCAAGAGAGCCAAGAAGGCAATCAAGACGAACAAGAACAACAAGAACAGCAGCAACAACAAGCGCCAGAGGACCAGGAAAATTCCGAGTCTAACAGCGAACAGAACACACCTAACGAGACCGAGAACGATGAGTTCGAAGAGCAACAAGCGCTCGAACAATGGCTGCGTCGCATCGATGATGATCCGGGNGAATTACTCCGACGAAAATTCCGCTATCAGTACCGACAGCGACAGCTCAATGGAACTGCAAACTCAAATCAGAGCGGTGGCCAAATATGGTAAGACTAATCTCCGCCGTCCTCTTCGCCTTCGCTGTGTTTGCGACTCAGGCGTTTGCTCAGCAGATAGAACTTAGCGTCGATCGTAACGAACTGGCGCGCGGGGAAACGCTAACCCTCACTATTCGAGTTTATGATCAACGCCAAGGTATGCAGCTAGATCTCACTCCATTGACTCAGGATTTCGACGTTCTCGGCACGCGCACCTCGAGTCAAATACGCAGCATTAATGGCGTAACCGAGTCTTGGACAGACTATGTCATCACCTTGTTCCCGGAGAAAGAAGGCGAGCTCACTATCCCAGCGCTGTCGATACTAAATCAAACCACCGACCCAATCTCGATAAACGTGGTGAATGCCGGACCGCGCTCTAATCAGGGTGGCGACGATCTTTATCTCGAAATCGAAGTCAATAAAGACAGTGTCTATGTACAAGAACAGCTGCTGTTTACCGTGCGCCTTTTCTACACGATTAACGGAATCCGCAATCCGGTTTTTACCGAACTCGAGATGGAAGACACTGTCACTCAGCTGATCGGCTCTCCTAATCAGTACGAACGCTTGATAGACGGTGAGCGTTTTGGCGTTTACGAAAAACGCTACGTCATCTTCCCTCAGCGCAGCGGCCCACTCCAAATCCCAGACATTCTGTTCCGAGGAGAAGTAACCGACGGGTCGAGTAATTTCGTTTTTCGCAACATGAATACGCGCAGAGTCACAGCGTTTATCGAGGGCATAACCATTGAGGTTAAAGAGCGGCCTGCGTCTTTGCCCAGAGGCGAGGGCTGGTTGCCAGTGACTGGCCTTGCGCTCGAAGAGACGTGGTCTGGTGACTTAGGCGCATTGAAAGTAGGCGACAGCGTTGTTCGCACTCTCACCCTCAGAGCCGAGGGTTTAGATGGCGCGGTGCTGCCGCCTTTCTCGCCGGAGAATGTCAAAGGATTGAATCTCTATCCAGACCCCGCGGATATTTCACGCACCTTCGTCGATGGCAGCATCGTAGGTACACGTATCGAGACTACTACCTATGTCGCCCTCGAGGCCGGAGTCATTGAAGTGCCTTCGCTGGATATAGCCTGGTGGGATGTTAATTCCGACTCCGCGCGCACAACATCGTTGCCCGCTACTCGCTTCGAAGTTGCTACAGTCGAGGGTGTCTTGCCTTCGGAACAAGCGATTGCCAGCACACAAGAGATTCAAGCGCTCTTGGAGCCAGAGCCTCTAGTCGATCAAGCGATGATAGACGCGCAGGCCGAGGCTGAATTTATAGCGATCGATGGTGGCCTCGTTCGATGGACGCAGTGGCTGTTGATCGCATTCGTGCTACTGCTTATTGCAATAATGGGTAAGCGTCGGTTCGGTGCTGCAAGCCAGCAGCTTTTTGCCGACTGGCGGGCGGCGCAATCCCCTGCTGCTAACGAGAAAGCTGCTTTTGCCGCGTTGAATGCGGCCTGCGCCTCGTCCAGCAACAAAGCGATTCGCGATGCGCTCATTACCTGGGCTAATCATTATTGCGCTGCTGAGATTAGAAGCATGGAGGACTTAGTACGGATGAGTCCTTCGCAAGAACTCACAGAGCAAGCAAAATCTCTGCAGTCGACGCTTTTTAATCCCCTGTCTGGAACACTTTTTGACAGCGCTCAGTTGAGGGCGTTAACTAAGAAGCTACGGCAAGCGAAACGCGTAGCGAGTCGCCGGCGTGAGCGCGAAGTGAAATATCAGCTTCCGTCTCTCTATAAAAGTTAACCAGACCAATGAGTTCCTCGCGCCTAGTCTATTCAACTGCCAGCGGCCCCGAAGGCCAGTCCTGCTCGAAATGCGGTAAGCAGTTGCGAAAATGTCAGTGCGTGAAACAGACACCCTCAGCGCCTAGCGATGGAATAATTAGAATCGGTCGTGAGACTAAAGGCAGAAAAGGCAAAGGGGTTTGCCTGATAAGCGGTGTGCCGCTTAAAGGCGAGGAGTTAGCGAGCCTTGCCAAGACCCTCAAGGCCCTGTGTGGCACCGGAGGCACCGTGAAAGACGGGGTTATTGAGATCCAAGGCGACCATAGGGAAGCCTTGAAAGCGGCGCTCGAGAAGCGCTTCGACAAGGTTAAATTAGCTGGCGGCTAAATATCATTATTGATATCGGCGATCTGCGCTTCCGAGTCATTCCCTTTGCCAGCCTTCTTTTCGGCCTTTGACAATTTAGCGTGATCATTGCGTTTGGTCTCAAGGCGCCGTAAGTAAATCTCATCGACATCGCCGGTCACGTACTCGCCATTGAAGACCGAGCATTCGAAGGCTGAGATCTCGGGGTTGCCTTCAGAAGCCGCGGAAATTAAGTCTTCTAGGTTTTGATAAATCAGCCAATCCGCACCAATCGCCTCTTGCACTTCAAGCTCGGTCTTACCCGATGCGATTAGCTCTGCTGCTGCGGGCATGTCGATACCATACACGTTCGGGAACCGAATGGCGGGCGCTGCTGAGGCAAAATAAACTTTGTTGGCGCCTGCATCACGCGCCATCTGGATAATTTGCTTGCAGGTCGTTCCGCGTACAATCGAGTCATCAACGAGTAAGACGTTTTTACCCCTAAACTCTAGGTCTATCGCATTCAGCTTTTGTCGAACACTTTTATGACGTTGACTCTGGCCCGGCATAATGAATGTGCGCCCGATGTAGCGATTCTTAACGAATCCCTCTCGATACTTAACACCCAGCCTATTAGCAAGTTCGAGTGCAGAGGTGCGACTCGTATCAGGAATCGGGATGATAACGTCGATATCATGATCGGGCCGCTCGGCGAGCAGTTTATCGGCAAGCTTCTCACCCATACGCAGCCGTGCTTTATAGACAGAAATACCGTCCATTAGAGAGTCTGGTCGTGCGAAATAAACGTGTTCGAATATGCATGGGGCATGCTCGCCGGGCTCTGTGCATACCTGGGTATGCAGCATCCCCTTCGCGTCGACATAGACTGCCTCACCCGGCGCGACATCCCGCTCTATTGTAAAACCCTGAGAGTCTAACGCGACGCTTTCAGAGGCGATCATGTATTCACGGCCAGATCCGTCGGCTTTTTCGCGATAACCATAAACCAATGGCCTAATGCCATTACGATCGCGAAAGCCCACAATGCCATAGCCGGTGATCATCACCAGTGCAGCAAAACCGCCACGACAGCGATTGTGAACGCCGGCTACCGCCGCAAAAATATCCTCGGGAAGAGGCTTCATTTTGTTTCGACGCTGCAATTCATGTGCAAAAATATTAAGCAGCACTTCGGAGTCAGAGTCAGTATTGATATGCCGAAGGTCTTCTTTGAAGAGATCTCGGCTGAGCTCTTTGGTATTCGTAAGATTACCATTGTGAGCCAAGGCTAAACCGTAGGGACTGTTGACATAGAATGGCTGCGCGAGTGCTGGGCTAGAAGAGCCAGCGGTTGGATAGCGCACATGCCCTATTCCCATCTGGCCGGTAAGCCTGCGCATATGGCGCGTGCGGAAGACATCTTTTACAAGGCCGTTGTCTTTGCGTAAGTTCAGTTTGCCGTTATCACAGGTCATAATACCTGCCGCGTCTTGGCCTCTGTGCTGGAGTACGGTCAATGTGTCGTAGAGACAGACACCGATATCATTATCAGATACAACACCCACTAAGCCGCACATATTTCTCTCCAGAGACTTCGAACGAGATTTAAATTTTACACTACACGCTGCGAATCCGCGCGCGTTAAAAGCATTAAAACGAGAGCCTAGATCACCTTGCCCCGTTCTTCCGAGGCAGCAACAGGCTGTAAATATTCAGCAGCAACTGCCATCGCTTCTTGAGCCCTGGCAATCGCAAGCGACTCAACCCAGAACTGTCTCGCACCCACGAAGGGCTCGGCGAAATAAATAACCACCATAAGCACCAGCACACCTCGAGCGAGACCGAACACGCCACCGAGCAATCTGTCGATAAGCCTGAGTCCCGTAAACGTAAGAAGTTTCTGCAGAAGCGCGATTAACCCGCTCCCAAGAATCATCACAGAAATAAACAAAACCGCGGAGGCAATGGCAAGGCGAACAACACCATTGTCGATAATACTTTCGAGCTGTAACGCAGCAAGGCCACTGTAGAGACGCACAGCGACGATAGCCAAAATCAGGGAGGCGATAGAAAAAACTTCTTTAACGATTCCGCGCCAGAGACCGAACATTCCTGACAAGGCGATTAAAGCGATTATCGCTAAATCGATTTGACCAATAGACTCAGCGAGGGCGGAAGGCATATTACCTTAGCTCCTCACGCTCATAGCGCTTGACCAACGGTGTCAGGTTAAGCTTCGCGGCGAGTTCAGTCAGCAAGCGGTCGGCTTCTGCTCTATAGATGACTGGCCCAACGAGAATCGTAGACATTTCGCGCCCGTCACGCTGTGACTTTCTCTCATAGGCCCTGTAGTCATCTGCTAAAAGCTCCCGAAGCAGCGAACTCGCGTTGCCAAGGTCGCCGAATGTGCCAAGTTGAACTACCCATCCGTCGGGCAAGCCAGCCGCATTTAGGCTCGGGTTAGCGTCCGCTTCAGCACCTCGGGCAATCTCTGCTTCCGCGACTGTACCTGCCTGAGATTCGGCGGTAGATAGCTGATTAGATTGAGGAAATTCAATAATTCGCGGTTCGCGTTCGCTGGAGTCGCTAGCATTACTAGCACTAACAGCGACGGCGGGGTTATCAACAACGGCGCGGCTAGGCACATCGCCAACCATAACGGGACGGCTTTGCTGCGGTTGCGGTAATAACGTGATAATCGGGCGTTCGGGGATGCGGCTCTCAACCTGCGGTTGGTAACTGCCCTCTCCGTCAAAGAGTTGTGGGAGGATAATCAGCGCGAGAGCCAGCAGGACGATGGTACCAACGACCCGTCTTTTGCGTCCTTTGCTTACCTCTTGAGGATCCTGCTGCAATGCCTCTGCCTCGCTCGACTTAGAGTCTCTATGTAATAGGCTTTCTAGCCTTGTATGCTACGCTTCAATTTACTCGACAGCTAGCTCATAGCGACCAAGGTCAGGCAATGCAGCAACCTCAGCTAGCGTATGAAAAGAGCCGGTAACAACGACAACCGCCTTCTCATTCGGGCCCTCATCACACGCAGCTCTATACGCGGGGAGGACCGCATCGAAAAACTTAATCTCAGCAGTGGGAAGTGTGCTGCTAACCCGCTTGTTGATTTCTGTGGCAGCAAGAGCGCGAGCACCTTCGAAGGCGGCAATATACCAGATATCGACTAAGGGGTCTAAAGCCCGCACCATATCTTCGATATTCTTGTCTGCCATCGCAGCGAGCACTAAGCGAATTTTGAGTGGCTTACCCGGTGCAGGAAGCGACTCGGGGCTCTTAGCCGAGTAGCTCGCCCTTAAACGCTGCGCGAGCAATTCAGCAGCTGCAACATTATGCGCCGCATCCAAAATGACCAAGCGACCGCTACCTAAGTCACGCCTCTTTTCGAAGCGGCCACCCAAATGCAGCCCTCTCAACGCATTGCGCAGAATCTCTGCAGCGGGAAGCGCGTTCAGGCATGCCAATGCCTGCAGTGCGCCGACCACATTGTCGAGAAACAAATGGGGCAATGGCAATGCCTCGCGGCGCTGAATGCTACCGTTACAGCTCTGCCCCTCGAAACACCACTCATCTGTTGACGTGTGAGCGCTGAAGTGCGCGTCGATTATGAGCGGAGTAACCCCGAGAGACGCTGCGCGCGCCAAAACACTCGCGGGTGGATCGCGATCACAAAAGACGAAAGGCGTTGCAGCACGAAGAATACCCGCTTTTTCCGCGCCTATGTTCTCGCGCCCTTTGCCCAACCAATCTTCATGATCGAGTGCAATATTAGTAATGACACAGCAGTCCGGATCGATGAGATTAACCGCGTCTAGGCGGCCACCTAGGCCAACTTCGAGCAGCGCGAAGTCCACTTTTGCGTCGGCGAACAGCATCAGTGCGGCAAGTGTCGTAAATTCGAAATAGCTTAATGATTCGGGCTCTCGCTGCGCTTCTATGCGCGCAAAGCAGTTGACGATTGCCGCATCAGCCACCTCTTCACCCTGAAGGCGAATGCGCTCGCTGAATCGAAGGATATGCGGTGAGGTATAAGCGCCTGTCGAGTAACCCGATGCCCGCAGCACTGTCTCGAGGGTTTTTACCGTCGAACCTTTGCCGTTAGTGCCAGCGACCGTGATCACTTTCGGCGCTGGTTTAGAGAGCCCTAGGCGCGAAGCAACTCGGCTGACGCGTTCCAGACCAAGTTCGATTTCGCGCGGATGTATCTGAGAAATAAATGCGAGCCAATCATCTAGGCTCGCATCATCACGTGGTGCTGCGTATTTAATAGGCGTCACTGTCGCCCTCTAGTTTGCAGAGTCTTGCTGATTCTCAGAGGCCAGAGGAGACAGACTGTCATTCTCTCCGACCGCATTCGCGCCCTTCTCTTCCGCGTCTGCCAAGGGCTCTTTCGCTCGTCGTGAGTGCATAAGCTTGTCCAGAAGAGAAGCTACTTTAGAGGGGATATCTCCTCGGGGCACAATCATATCAATCGCCCCATGCTCGAGAAGAAACTCGCTGCGCTGGAACCCTTCGGGCAGCTTTACTCGAACAGTTTGGCGGATGACATCAGGACCGGTGAAACCGACGAGGGCATTGGGTTCAGCAATATTGATATCCCCAAGCATCGCGAGACTCGCCGACACACCGCCGTAGACAGGGTCTACAAGAATTGAAATATACGGAAGCCGCATCTGCTTGAGCCTCTCAAGCGCGGCAGAGGTTTTAGCCATTTGCATCAATGAAATGAGCGCTTCCTGCATGCGCGCACCACCACTGGTTGAAAAACACACGAGCGGCAAACCCTCTGCTATGCAGGTGTTGACGGCCTGTGTGAATTTCTCACCAACTACCGCCCCCATCGAGCCACCGATGAAATTAAATTCAAAGGCAACGGTCACTAAGGGGTGACCTCCTAGGGTTCCGCGCATAGCGATTAATGCATCTTTCTCACCGGTCGCTTTTTGTGCTGCAGTGAGTCTATCTTTATAGCGTTTAAGGTCTTTAAACTTCAATAAATCGACAGGAGCAAGGTCGGCAAACAGCTCAGTTTGACTGCCTTCGTCGAGAAAAAGATCGAGGCGACGGCGGGCAGTTATACGCAGATGATGATCGCATTTAGGGCAAACGTCTGAGTTTTCGCTCAACGATTTTTCGTAAAGCATGGCGTCACAACGAGGGCATTTCTTCCAAACGCCCTCGGGCACTGCTGATTTCTTACCATCGCGAGAGCCGCTCGCAATCGAAGGTAATATCTTATCAATCCAACTCATCGACTCGTCCCTTGTAGAAGTCTTTAGTAGATCTTTTTTCTGCCGCTTATCTTGCGTCTTTTCTCTGCACGCCAGTTCTCTGGACGTTAGATCTCGTCTAACGCCCCGCGCGCGCTCTTAATTACCTCGGTCACGTGGGCCAATTGCTGCTCCGTCGCAGAATCATTCGAAGGCAATTTCTCGATGCGTTCGACCAGCGCACTCCCTATGATAACACCCTCTGACAGTGCGCCCATCGCGCGTGCACTATCAGCGTCTTTTATTCCAAAGCCTATAACGATTGGCAGCGCTGTCAGCTTTCTTAATTTATCAATACTCAATCGTACTGATTCAGTATCGAGTAGCGCGGCGCCGGTGACTCCCTTGAGAGAAACATAATACAAATAGCCGGTGCAACATGCCGCGATCTGCTCGCAGCGGGCATCGGTCGTAGTCGGCGCAACTAAGAAGATAGTGTCAATTTGCCTATCATGTAATACACCTCGCAGCGCATTCGATTCGCTAGGCGGCATATCTACCACCAGCACACCATCGACACCCACATGGCTCGCGCGATCGGCGAAAACCTCATAGCCCATAATCTCGACCGGATTGAGGTAGCCCATCAGCACTATCGGGGTGATTTTATCAACAGCTCGGAAGTCGGCGACAAGATCGAGCACTTTTGCGAGATTAGTGCCTCCTGCGATCGAGCGCTCCACACCTCGCTGGATAACCGGCCCATCTGAGCTTGGGTCACTAAACGGGACGCCGAGTTCGATTATATCAGCGCCTTCGGCTACAAGCTTATGGAGCAGCCTGAGGGTCGTCGGAAGATCTGGATCGCCAGCGACGACATAGGGTATTAATAACTTCCGGCCTTGCTGCGCGGCTGCTGCGCTTACTTCGCTAATGCGACTCATAGTATTCCTAACCTGTTCGTCTCTGCCTGGCAGTATCAAATTGCCCTGCGAGAAATATCCCTATTCTAAAGCGTAAGGCCTTCTAATTTCGCGACCGTCTGAATATCTTTATCGCCGCGGCCCGATAAATTAATGACGATTGATTGCTCCGGCGCCATAGTCGCCGCTAACCGCATTGCGTAGGCCACAGCATGCGCAGACTCAAGCGCCGGTATTATACCCTCAAGACGAGTCAATTGATGAAAAGCCTTCATGGCTTCCGCATCGGTCGCATTCACGTAATTCACTCGCTTGAGGTCTTTCAGCCAAGCGTGCTCGGGCCCAACGCCCGGGTAATCAAGCCCCGCAGAAACAGAATGGGTTTCCATTATTTGGCCACCCGAATCAGTCATCAGATAAGTCCGGTTTCCGTGCAATACGCCCGGAACACCAGCACTAAGCGGTGCAGCATGGCGCCCTGTTTCAACACCGTCGCCTCCCGCCTCGACGCCGTACATCGCCACAGACGAGTCGCTGAGGAATGGATGGAACATGCCAATTGCGTTGGAGCCACCGCCTACGCAGGCAACCAAAGCATCAGGCAGTTGTCCAATCTGTTCGAGTGACTGCTCGCGCGTCTCGCGTCCTATGATGCACTGAAAATCTCTGACTATCTGCGGGTAAGGATGCGGTCCGGCTACAGTGCCTATAATGTAATAAGTAGAATCTACGTTTGTCGCCCAGTCGCGCAGCGCCTCATTCATCGCATCTTTAAGCGTGCGCGATCCAGATTCCACAGAGACGACCGTCGCGCCAAGCAGCTTCATGCGGTAGACATTCGGCGCCTGTCGCTGAATATCTTCAGCGCCCATGTAGACGAAGCATTCAAGACCGAGGCGCGCCGCGACTGTAGCGCTGGCAACACCGTGCTGGCCGGCGCCAGTCTCGGCAATTATGCGCGTCTTGCCCATTCGCTTCGCGAGGAGTGCCTGACCGATAGTGTTATTTACCTTGTGTGCGCCGGTGTGGTTGAGGTCTTCACGCTTGAGGTAAATGCGTGCGCCACCTGCCGCAGCTGTGAGCCGCTCGGCTAAGTAAAGAGGCGAGGGTCGGCCGACATAGTATTTAAGGTCATAATCGTACTCCGCCCAAAACTCTGGGTCCTTCGACACTTCCTCATAAACCCGAGAGAGTTCCTCGACTGCGGCAATAAGAGTCTCTCCGACGAAAGTGCCGCCGTAAGGACCGAAATGGCCAAGGCTATCTGGACCTGCGAAACCAATTGAGTCTTGTTGTGTATCAGGCACGTCTTACTCCTTCAAAAAACTGCTTCATCTTGTTAATGTCTTTACGACCTTTCGTCGCCTCTATTCCGGAACTCACGTCGACCCCGAAAGGCGCTACGCGAGTAATCGCAGCCCCCACGTTTTCAGGATCCAGCCCTCCGGCCAATATCATTTTTTGTTTGCTCTTCGCACTCAACGCAGCGGCCTGCGACCAGTCGAAACTATGCCCTGTTCCGCCGTGATCCTGCGCATCAAATGTATCGAGCAACACATACTGAGCGCTTTCGTAGACACTAAAAAAAGCCTCAATTGACGCTATGTCGGCAGCCTCTGTTACACCCACAGCTTTGAGATAAGGCTTGCCAAAACTTGCGCAAAAAGAAGGCTCCTCGCGCCCATGAAACTGCAGTAGGTCGATGCGGCCAGACGCAAGGACTGCCTCTACTTCTTCTTTTTTAGGATCGACAAACAGGGCGACCACTTTTGTGTCTTGCAGCTCGTTTGGCAAGACCTGCTCAATGTCGACTGCATCGATCGATCTTGAACTAGGCGCGTAGAAAACCAGGCCAATGGCATCGACTCCCAGCTCTACCGCGGCATTCACTTCTTGAATCTGTTTGAGTCCGCACATCTTAATCCAAGTCTTTGCCAAGCGACTTCACTCCTTATGTGTCGTGCGGGCTAGTGTTGATAGCGCGTCTATATCCACAAAGGGTGGTGCTAGAACACCGACCGGCAGACCCGATGACGGCGGATACTTAACTTGCACCAGATAGAGCCCATGTGGGGCAGCAGTCATGGCTGCCTCGCATCGGTTGCGTAGTGCGAGCAGCTCTGCAATCCAGGTCACCGGCTTTTGCCCCCTGCCAATAACCAGCAAACTCCCTGCAATGTTTCTCACCATATGTTGGAGAAACGCATTCGCCTCTATATCAATGAGCACGAAGTCGTTGTGCGAACTTACCGTCACCTTATGTACGTTACGATTGGGCGTACTGGATTGGCAGCCTGCGGCCCTAAAACTGGTGAAGTCTTGTTCGCCGAGCAAGGCCTGCGCAGCAGAATCCATCGCCTCAACGTCGAGCTTGAAAGGGATGTGAGTGACGCGTCCCTCGAGGATCGCGCTCGCCTGCTTGCGCGTATATAACGTAGTGATAGCGCCGAGCCTCGGCTGAAAAACGTGCATTGAAACCGTTATCTACCTCGCGCGCCCAAAGCACTCGAATAGAGCGCGGTAACAGGCTATTAACCCCGCGAGTCCAGGCTTTCTCGCCTCTGTCCTGCGCGCATTCGAAATGAACCACTTGGCTCGTTGCATGGACTCCAGCATCTGTCCGCCCTGCACACGTGACACTCACATCGTGTGCTGCCACGGTAGACAAGGCCTTTTCTACCTCTTGCTGCACGGTGACAACCGAGGTGTTCCCCTTGCTGCCCGCCGCGGATTGCCTCTGCCACCCGTTATAGCGGGAGCCATCGTATTCGATAGCGAGCGCTATTCGGCATTTTCCTATGGCGGGTCTAGATCCGGCGAGCTCCTCTTGAAGGTCAATGCTCAAAAGCCACTGTCTCCTTTACTCCGCTCGGCTATCGCATTGACTAACGCTAACAGTTTCTGTGCCTCGACTTTATGCGTTTCTCCGCCCTCGTCTAGAACTTCGAGTAGAATTTCGGCAGCCCCCGCATTGTCACCCATCTTATGATACGCATAGGCAAGTTCTAGTTTAGTGGCCGCCTCGTCTTCATCGATCACGTTNGGGGCAACTGNTTTACNAGCNTCGAGAACCTCATCTTGGGCGCGAAAAGTGAGCTCTTCTGGATCGAAGGCCGGCGGTANAGGCTGGTTGCTCGCCTGAGGCTTAACACTGCCTGCTCCGCTCTCCTCTTCTGCAAGGATAGCCAGTAGATCTTTGTCCAATTCGTCCTGCATTCTCTTGCTCGCCGCATCTGCTCCATCAGCTGAACCAAAAGTGGGCTCGGCTTTGGGCGCCTGTTCACCGCCGACCCCCTCC
>JGI26084J50262_1000550_pt1 | contig 21468 bp, 20 predicted proteins | sample SaaInl6LU_22_DNA_FD_50262 | JGI IMG/M metagenome (IMG submission 50262) | reverse complement strand
TTTCAGCCTTTCAGCATTTCAGCCTTTCCAAAAGTGTCCCTCCGCTACTTATTCATCGATTTCGACAGCTTCTTTGCCTCTGTCGAGCAGCAGTTCCGCCCCGAACTACGCGGCAAACCAGTAGGCATTGTGCCCTCTCTCGGCATTGACACCACTTGTTGCATCGCCGCCAGCTACGAAGCCAAAGCCTATGGAGTAAAAACCGGCACCGGCGTCCGCGAAGCCCGCTATCTCTGCCCCGGCATTACTTTTGTGCAGGGCGATCACACCCGCTATGTGCAGACTCACGAGAAGATCCATAAGCTCATCCACGAAGTCATCTACGTCGATGCAGTGCTCTCGATTGACGAGATGTATGGGCGCCTCCCCCCTCGCTGGCAGTCCCCCGAAGTCGCTCGCAGTAAAGCGCTCGAAATCAAGGCCTCACTTGCCCAAGAGATCGGTCCGCATATCGGCGCTTCCATCGGCATCGCCCCCAACCGCTTCCTCGCCAAGCTCGCCAGTAAACTCGAAAAACCCGACGGGCTGGTGCTACTCGACTTTGATGCGATACCCGCAGCGCTGCTGCGCATGCCTTTGAGCGAAGTCACCGGTATCGGCCGCCGAATCGAGCAACGCCTGCGCACCGCCCGCGTGCTCACCATGGACGATCTATATCAATGCAGTCGTCGCAAACTTCACCGCATCTGGGGCTCGATCGAAGGCGACCGTATGTGGTATGCCCTCCGCGGCATCGAACTCCCCCCCGTCGTGACCCATCGCAGCACCGTCGGGCACTCGCACATCATGCCACCCCGGCTGCGCACCACACACGGTGCTCACTCCGTGCTCCACCGCATGCTGCAAAAAGCCTGCCGCCGACTACGCGCGATGGACTACTTTACCAGCCACCTTCAAGTCAAAGTCACCTTCGGCTTCGAACAACGCTGGCGCGCCGAAGCCCACTGCTTCCCCACACAAGACTGCATCATTCTCGGCGAACGCCTCAACCAACTCTGGATCAACCATCCCACTGACACAGCGCCTCCCACTAAAGTCGCCGTCACGCTCAGCCACCTCACTCAGGGCGGCTCACACACACCCTCACTCTTCCCCGAAGAAAATCACCCGCGCCGCATCGCCCTGCAAAACGCCATGGACGCGATCAACAAGCGCTACGGCGGCCGCACCCTCTACTACGCCCCCGCCATGGAAGCCCAACGCTGCCCCGAAGCTGCCCCCATGCGCATCGCCTTCAACCACATCCCCGACCTCGAACTCGAAGACGACACACCGTAGAAGCGACACTCCTGTCGCTTTATTCCGAGCAAGGCAACGCGACAGCGGGCGACGACAGGACACAACAAAAGCGACAAGAGTGTCGCTTCTACATTTTAGGCACAAAAAAAGCGGCACACTGTGCCGCCCTTGCCTCTATCTCTCCCTCGACGGATCAACTGCCACGAGGCAACACGCTCGGCGTATACTCAGGAATCAACTGATGGATTGCTTGCTTAATCTCAGCTGCATCATGCGTTTCCATCGCTTTATTCAAAAGCACCTTCATCTCACTCACGGACCTCGCCGACTGCGAACTTGCCACAAAACGCAAAACACGCTGGTGCTCGGTCGGTCGCAACTCTTCGCTCAAATGTTGCACCTCTTCATACAGTTTCTCTCCTGGGCGAAGGCCAACGAATTCGATATCAATGTCGACCCCTTCGCGCAGGCCACTCAAGGCGATCATCTGACGAGCGACATCCACGATCTTAATCGACTCGCCCATATTCAACACGAAGATCTCCCCTCCCACGCCTTGCGTTGCACTTTCCAACACAAGACCGACTGCTTCCTCCACCGTCATGAAGAAACGCGTCACCTCTGGGTCGGTCACGGTAATCGGCCCACCCGCCGCAATCTGACGGCGAAATATCGGCACCACGCTCCCTGAAGAACCCAGCACATTTCCAAAACGCACCGACATAAACTTTGTCTTATTATCGTTAGCTGCATTCGCCTCTAGCAAGGAAAGCTCCGCGAGTCGCTTCGTCGCCCCCATCACACTGGTCGGATTGATCGCCTTATCCGAAGAGATCAAAATAAAGCGCTCCGTTCCGACTCGGCTCGCCTCTTTCGCCAAACCTGCCGTCGCAAAGAAATTATTTCTCAAGGCTTCCACAGGCTGCGATTCCATCAGATTCACGTGCTTATGCGCAGCCGCATGAAAAACCACCTGTGGTTGATACCGGTCAAAAAGATCCCGTATCAAAGCATCCACATGGACATCCAGGACCGAGTAGCCCACCTCAATGCCCGCTACAGATGCCGACTCGGCAACTGACTGCTGCAAATTAAAAACTGCAATCTCAGCTTGATCCACACAGTGCACTGAAGCTGGGCCATAGCCGATGATTTGCCGAACCAGTTCGCTTCCGATACTCCCACCCGCACCGGTTACCAACACGCGCTTTCCTTCCAGCATTGAGCGAATCGAATCGGAATGCAGGTCTACTGAATCACGCCCCAGGAGGTCCTGCAGTTCAATCGGGCGCAATTGCGAGATCTTCGCACGGCCACTCACGATGTCTGTCAAGGCCGGGACAATTTCGACCTTTAGTCCTGCCTCTTGCGCAAGCTTGGCAGCCGCCTTCACTCGTCGAACGGAAGCAGAGGGGAACGCAATCACCGCTTTCGCTGCAGCATAACGCTTCGCAACGATCGGCAAATCATCAACCGTACCCGCTACCCGCACCCCGTGCACATAGCGCCCAAGCTTACCTTTGTCATCATCGATAAACACGACAGGACGCATCCCTAAACCGGACTTGTGCATCAAATCCGAGCACAAACTCGCACCCACTTCTCCGGCACCAACGATCAATACGTTCTCAAGTTGATCCACCGCCAACCAATCCGCCAAGCCCCGGCTCGACTTCACCCGCATCACCACACGAAAGCCCCCAATCGCTAAAAAGCTCAGGAGAAAATCTACAAGTATGACCGCTCGTGGTGGCACTCCGTCTCCACCATAGGCATACCACATCGAATACAATATGGTAGCGACTAGGCTCAATGCGCTGCCTAAGCGTAGTGCGTCAGGCAAACGGAAGTATGATAATATGCTGTTAAGTTGCCCAAAGCCAATCAACAACATCAGCTTTAATGCCACGACCCACCATACAGTTTGAACACGATCCGAGGCATCCCCTTCAGGGACATTGAAATCAAACCGTAGTTCATAAGCGACGTAGTAACTCAGCACTCCTACGAAGAAGTAAAACGTGAGAAGTAACAACGTTCTCAAATTTACATGTCTGGCTATCATCGCTGCTTGTGGACTCTAGAGTAAGAATTATTGATACAGCAACCGATCAAGAATCGTAGCAGTGCGCTCTCCAGCCTTGCCTTCCCACTTCTCTGGAATTTTACCTTTTTTGAAAGTGCCTGCGATCACTTTATCTATCTCACTTCGCAGCAAATCAAAGTCGCGACCAATCAACACATTGGAACCTTCGGTCACAGTAATGGGGCGCTCAGTGTTCTCTCTTAAGGTCAAACAGGGCACACCAAGATAAGTCGTCTCTTCTTGAATACCTCCAGAATCGGTAAGCACCATCTTGGCATTCTTCTGCAACCAAAGAAACTCCAGATACCCCTGAGGACCACACATGGTCAAGCCATCGGCATTCAACCCAAGGTCATTCATACGAGCTGCCGTGCGCGGATGTATCGGGAACACTACCTGCATCTCTTTAGAGAGGTCATTCAAAGTCTTCACTATTTGTGTCAACGACTCCGCATCATCCACATTTGAGGGGCGATGCAGCGTAACCAGCGCAAAGCCACGGGCCTCATCGATTTCCAAATCCTCCTTGGCAGGCTTTTGAGCCTGAGGCAGCAACCGCACCAAGGTATCGATCATTCCGTTACCCACAAAGAAAATGGAATCCTCCGCCATACCCGACTTCAACAACAGCTCATCGGCATCCGGCGACGTGGTGAAGAAATAGTCGCTGATTGAATCCGTTAACATACGATTCAATTCCTCAGGCATCGCTCGGTCAAACGAGCGCAACCCTGCTTCAACGTGAGCCACCTTCACGCCTAATTTCGCCGCAACCATAGCACAAGCGATCGTCGAATTGACATCCCCATATACGATCAACAAGTCCGGCTTCTCATTCAGCACAACCTCCTCGAACGCAATCATGATACGCGCAGTCATCACTGCGTGCGATGCCGAGCCGATCTCCAAATTAATATCCGGCTCAGGCATGCCCAACTGGCGAAAAAAGATATAGGACATTTTCTCATCATAATGCTGTCCTGTATGCACCAGCAACTGCTCGAACTTCCCCTGATCTCGGATCGCAAAGTAGACCGGTGCGGCCTTCATGAAATTCGGACGCGCGCCCACGATATGTATAATTTTCTTCATAAATACGAATTACTATAAATTAACTACTTTATTCAAAACTTCGATATAATCAGCCGCGAGCTTGTCACGGTTATAAAACTCACGAACATGCTTCAACCCGTTACTTTCATACTGTTCCCGCAAAACTACATCTTCTTTCAACTTACTCACGGCATCCAGCAACTCATCGACATTGCCGGGTTCAATAAAGATGCCGGCTTCCGCAGTCTCAAGCACATCCCTTGCACTCCCATCGACCCCTAAGACCACAGCACGTCCAACAGCAAAGGCTTCAAACAACTTCGAAGGCAACACCGTCTTAAAAAGATCCGACTTCTTAAGATGAATGAAACAAGCATCAGCAGAACGCAAGACTGCAGGCATCATCGACTTGTCCAAGCGCCCTGTAAAAACAACATGAGTTAGCCCCTCAGCCTTCACCTTTGCTTCCAAATCTTCGCGCTGCGCACCGTCGCCAACCAGTAAGAACCGAACCGAGTCATCACCTTCGCTCTGAAGCTTGCGAGATGCTTCCAGAGTCACCTCCAAACCTGAAGCCATGCCAATCGTGCCAACATACGCCGCAGTGAATTTACCCTCTATGCCATTTGTCTTGAGGAATTCCGGATCAGCCGGGCCCGGTGTGTAAAATTCCAAATCTGCTCCGTTCGTGATCACGTCGATCTTTGATGCGGGAACTCCACGTGCCATCAACTTGTCTTTGTATCCCGACCCCACGGTCACAATTTGATCCGCAGTCCGATACATGAACAGTTCAATCCACTCCAACATACGTGTGAGAGGGGATTTTTTCATCGCTCCCACCGCTTGGATCGACTCCGGCCATATATCTCTGATCTCTAGGATCCGTGGCAGGCGACGAAACTTCGCCAATAAGATGCCTGAAAGCCCACAGAAGAATTGAGGTGAGGTAGCAATCAAAAGGTCATGACGCGGCAGAAACACCCCAAAGAATCCAGCAGAGAAAAAGTACGACAAGTAGTTTATTATCCGGCGAACCGAACCCTTGTTGGGGGCAATGAATGTCCAGACACGAATTACTCGGATGCCGTCTATCCACTCTTCTTGCCAAAGCTTATTCTTATAGCCATCGTAAACGCGTCCATTAGGAACATTGGGAACACAGGTTAAGACCGTAACTTCATGACCTGCCGCAACCCAGCGTTTACAGTTGTCGTAGGTACGTGATGCCGGAGCATTCCCCTCTGGAGGAAAATAGTGAGTTAAAAAGAGTATTTTCACTGTAATGTCATCTACCGAGATTCCGCCCCGTAAACAATTCGCTCCAAAGACATAACCAACCGCTCACAAAGTTCCTTACGATTAAACTTCGACTCTGCAAGGCAACGGGCATTGCGCCCCATCACACCCAAGTCTTCAGAGCTATCCGCTAGCCTTTCCATGGCATCGGCAAAGGAGCTGGCATCCCCAGGTTCCACAGAGACACCACAAACATGCTCGTCTACTATTTCAGCAATCCATCCAGGATAGTTTGTCAATACAGGCAAACCACTTGAGATGTAGTCGAAAAATTTGTTTGGCGATGTTCCGTTATAAAAAGCAGGTATATTATCGAGGATCATCAATCCAACGCTTGCCCTAGCTAAGAAACGGGGAAGCTCAGACTTAGGCACGGGATTCAAGAACACGCAATTGTCCAACCCACTACTGTGAGCACACTCGACTAGCTCATCCTTACGGTTGCCGTCACCAATAAACACAAAACGGATGTCACCGCGACCACGCTTCTTCAGTTCCGCAGCAGCATCCAACACCGCGCCCAAACCATTCGCAATCCCATGAGCACCAGTAAATATCGCCACAAAGTCCTCGTCTCCAATTCCTGGCATAGAGACCGGCTGAACAGTTGGATGAAACAACTCCAGATCGCAACTGTTGGGGATCATCTCAACCTCTAGCCCCCTAGGGCCGACCCGACGAATCCCATCCACAATCCCAGGAGCCAACCCAATACAAAAATCAGCACACCGGTAACTAAGCCATTCCAATACGGACATCGCAGCTAATACAAGTGGGTTACGGATCACCCCCATTGCCTTGGGTAACTCAGGCCATAAATCGCGAACCTCAAAGACAAAAGGCTTCCCACGCCTTGCCAGTTTCGCAACGACTCCGGGTATTGACGCCGTCAGTGGCGTACTTGAGGCATAGATTAGATCATACTCAGCTGAAAAAGCGACACCTACGCTTCTTATCGCAAATCGCATAAACGTAGTTGCCCTCTTCAAAAAGCTGTCACGATTCGAGTATGGCAAATCATACTGGATAACATCGATCCCAGCTAAACTTCCTAACATGCAGCCACCAACAACCTTGAGCTTAGGTATCCTTAACCGAGCTCCAGAGCCGCAAACCATTGTCACCTGATGGCCTCGAGCTACCAATACCTGGGCGACTTCATAGGATCGCGTTCCAGCCGCCCCTTCTGGAGTCGAAAAATACTGATGAAAATAGAGAACTCGCAATTGTTCACACCCTCCTAGGCTTTGAGAATCTTCCCGTATACTTCGTTCAACCTAGAAACTGCATTCGCCCATTTGAAATATGATGCTCGTCGCGCAACTTGGTTCGATAACAGTCCATAGTTCACATAAGCGAACTCTATAGCTCGTGCAATGTCATCAGGTGCATAAGGGTCAACAGCACAACCAACGCATTCATCAGCAAAGAAACCGTCGAAGCCTTGGCCACGTGTGTAGATGACAGGCAAGCCTTGTGTCATAGCCTCAGCGTATACTACACCAAAGGATTCTGTAAATGATGGGACTACCAATATATCTGATTCTCTATATGCGTATCTCAACTCCTCCCGGCTATTCATATATCCACAATAGCTAACCGGCATACCACATCCCAGCTTCTTCAAAGATCTCATCTTAGGCCCGCTACCAATAACCCTTAGACTGAAATCAAAGCCCTTAAGCTGAAGCAACCTGCATGCTTTTAACAAACCGGCTAGATTCTTATTCGAATCAAGTCTGCCCACAAAGAGCAGTCGAACGGGGCATCCAGCGGCAGACTTTTGATAGCAGTTCGAAAACCATTCATCTTCACAGCCATTTGGGATTGTGTAATGCTTCTCATCAAGCTCTCTAAAAACATAGTCAGGATACATCCTTCTAATTTGCTGATCCCAATAGACTGATGATAAAGTAATTACTGCATCCGAGGCACACATGATCCTCTGCCCAAGGGGTCGAAAGAAGGCAGGGAGTTTCTTCAAGAAATGATTCACATCGGTATTTCGTATGGTCACGACATAAGGCGTGCCGAATTTAAGCTTAGCCCAATAGGCAATCAGCCCATTGACGAAGAGCGTGTGTGCATGATTCAAAGCAGCTGGCGTTTCATTTTGATCTACTAAATAAGACCGCCAAATCGCCCTCATTTTAAGCCCCCAAAACAACCTTTGAAATCGATTAAAACAGGGTGAATATGTAAAGGAAACTCCCGCAACTTCAGGCGGCGCATGAACGTCAGAATTCGGCACTGGTAAAAAAACATGCTGCTGAATCGACTCCTCACGCAGCTTTCTCACCAACGCTTCATGCAACCTGTTCGTGTAATAATATGAATTAATATGAGTTAACTTCATTAGCTGGTCATTCCAAAAAGAAAAAGCTCAGAACACCTGACAATAAAGAAGGCCAAATTCCCCACTGGCGCAAAGCATGGTTCATTCTTCAACTCGCATACCACCTACGTGCGTGAGTTTGTCAGGCACATCCCACAGAATCTGCCAACTGGTCATATAAACCATTGAATTCTTGTACCACGAAACCAACACAGATTACTAGCGATCCTTCAGCGTTCGCTTAGGCCCAACTCTAACTTCAATATTGCACAGCCCAACAAATAATAGGGTCAGTGTTACCACACTCCATTTAGCTGAGAAAAACGTATCTGCAGTCACGTCGACCATCATACAAATGAACAAAAAAACAAACATCAAAACTCGATAACTAAGTACACGAGTCCCCCCGACCTGCCGAGAGGTCACTTTTTGCAACAGCCCTTTCAGTAAATACAACTGCAAAAAAAGATAAGCCGACAAACCCAAAACGCCAGTCCGATAGAACATATTCACATAATTATTGTCACTAATTTTATTAAACCCATAAGGCATATACCCAAGCATTATGGTCTTAGACTCACTCATAATTAGCTGCACTTGATACACCCAGGTATCCACTCGACTGCCCAGAAAGGATTGCTCATAAAAAATATCAGAAATTGATTCTACTTGGAAGACGGCAGCCACGCGCTTAGGCATAAGCTCAGGAAAAGATAGGGCAACGCCGAATGCAGCCACAATCCCTACAACGATTAAAAGCAACAAAACATAACCAAAGACAACTCCACGGCGAAGCAAATAGATACACATGTAACTGGCAACACCAAAGAGCGCGACAAGCAGGCCAGTCCTTGATTGTAAATAGAACACGATAGAGTATATGAACACCGCCAAAACACAACTAACCAGAAACTTAACAACAAAACGCCCGGTCATGATTTTTTCTGAACAAAATAAAGCGGCGAGGGCAAACAAAGCACCCAAGTAATTAGGATTTGCCATGGTCCCCCCTGCGCGAGTCAGATGACCTGCTTGAAGAATCGGATTTGCATACTTATAAAATCCCGCCTCAGATGTATACAGCTTAAGGAGAGCAAGGTCGAACGGAGCAATATGATAGTAATAAATAATCGCAGCCCCCACATTTAAGATTCCCGCAATGATCACGGCATAACCAAGCAACCTCAAACCTTCCACCGTAAACTTCATCTGTGAAACAACATACACGACAAAAAGAAGACGAGCAGGTGATATGACCGAAAAAGAACTGGTCATATAGCCCGCAAACACAAACGACAGCACGGATGCAACAGTCACAATCGCGACGCACACGAATGGTATAATTAACTCAGAGGCGATAATAGCCCTCCCCCCCCTAAACAGAAGCGCACACGAAATGAGCAGCAACCATAGGTCGTCCAAACGCACAGCAGGAATCCCTGATATTTTCCACACTGGCGTTAAGATAACCAGCGCTAAGTAAATAACTATCGAAACCTCTGAATATAATAAATCCCTAAACCGTATTTTCATAATCTCTCAATTCCACGAGCGCCTCAGCCCACACCTATGACATCCTCAAATAGCCCCATATACGACTCACAGCATTGTCGCCAAGTAAAAGACTTGGCATGCTCAGCAGCGGCCACAGACATTTCACTGAGAACTCCTGGCTCCGAAAATAGCTTCGCCAAGACTACTCCCAGACTCTCAACATCCCTCGGGGCTACACTATATCCGCAGACACCCTCTTCAAAATGACCACAGAAACCATTATTTCTCGCACAGACTATGGGAAGCCCACAAGCCATTGCTTCGCCATAGACGAGACCGTAGGTTTCTGGCGCACTCGGCAATACGAACAAGTCACTACCACGCAAACGTTCTCGAATCTCCTTCTTTTCCAGATAACCAAGGAATGAAACTTTTTCCTGCAACCCTAAGCGTAAAACGACCCCCTCAAGCCTTTCACGTTCGGGACCATCGCCAATAATTGTATACTCGAATTCATACTCATTCCTCAGATTATAGATAGCCTCTATAACGACATCAATGTTTTTAAGCTCAATCAGGCGCCCAACAGTAATCAATCGCCCTTTTCTTAGCAAACCCGAACGAGCGCCTGGGGTATTATTAAAAAAAGAGTCATTAATTCCATACGGAATTACCTGCGAGATACGACCAGTAGTTTCACTAATTTTTTGGGCAGCATATGGACTTAGCGATGTAACCGCTGTTGCGCTTTCGATTATCCTTCGAGCATTCGCAACTTCGACTTTGTTGACAAACCGATAGGCCTCTCTCTGCGTAGATAGTAAATACGGCCTCCCTGAGGCTAGTGATAATTGCCTAGCTAATTCGCCATCCATATTAATGAAGTGAGCTTGGATAAAGTCGAAATCAAAACCATCTAGAAACTCTACTATTTTTGCACGATTCATTGGCAGGATCGTCTTTGCTAGCATATGATAAATACGACTATTACTTGAAAGATAAAAAAACGGAACTGCTAAAACCGAGAAGCCATGCGCCTTGAACTGTCGCAATTTTCTTGCCTCACATAAGGGTTTGAGTGATGGCTTAACCTTAGCCATGGTATCAGTCGCGTAAATAACAGGCTTTAGCACTTTCACTTCAACATTTGGATACATTTTCTGCAGTCTATAGTAGAACTCCAGAATGACGTCATTCTCTTCCAAAACATCAGGAACAGGACAGATNGTGGCTATTGCTAAAATTTTCATTTCTTACAGTATCTGAAAAATCGAAAGCTAACCGGATGACTTCGTCATCCTCCTAATCGATTTCAAAGCAGAGAAAAACAGCTTTCCAGACCTAGGTCGTGCATGATTTTCAGGCCCAGAAAAATCAGCCTTTTTCATTCGCTCCCAAACCGGATCAATCGCCGAAGTCCATACTCCGGAACCAAGATACATCTCCAATGCACACATCGTATTGAACACCCATGCATCAGTCCTTACGTATGAATTAGAATCAACCGAAACACCGCCTGTTGTAATGACAGGGATGAAACTCCCATCCCTATAGGCATTTTCCATTAGCCATGAACCAACCTCTGAGGCAACCTCCCTATACTCTTCTGAGCGATCAGGCAACAGCGAGGCAGCCTCCAACAAACCACTCGCAACAGAGCAGTAGCCCCAAGTATGAATGTGCCCCCCAAAATACTGCCCACAGGGTGTATATGGGACAAACCCGTGCTTGTTATAGTAAGCAACAATATGATCTGCAGCACCTTGAACCAATTGCAACTGCCCCGGCGCACTCAAGACTCGCTCAGCGATCGAATGCATCTCCACCTGCTGCATTTGATGATAGAAATCGATCTTACCTTTTTGGCTCTCCGAAATGTTCGGATCCTCTTGATCCGCATAATACCAGAAACACCCTGGGTACTCCTCTGAAGTAGAGCTGACTCGCTGTAGGTAGCGCACAAATCCAGAATACATTTCCTTTTGCCGCTCAGTGCCACCAAAGACGGAGAGATACTTCCCCAGTGCCCCACACGCAAAGGAGACTCCATTGTAATTGACCACATCTATTGATGAATAGGGCCCATAAGGGATCGCCCACTCGCCATTTACCTCAGTTTTAAAAGCAAAGCGTTCGATCCAGCTCATCGCTCGCTCGGCTGCCGCCAGAGTCTGCGGATCAGCCTGCTTCGACAAATATTCAGCCAGAGCCAGTAATCCGGGGAGTTCGGGACTCGTCGATTCTCCTACTTTATGCGGGTAACCGAAATTAAACCGATAGCCAATATCGAAGCCGCCATCGGGCTGCTGACTCTCTAGGATTAAATGCACGACTTTCTCTGCTCGCAATTGCCATTTTAAATCTCCGGTCTCATCCCACATTCGAATACAACCCAGTGCAGATTGGTATAAGGTTTGGCTGCAATGCTGAACCCAAAGCGGTCGATTTATGGTATTATCCACGATCTTAGAAATCGTCTTTTTCACTAACTTTTTCATAATTTTAATCGGTGATCAGATAACTAGGAAGCCGACGACATCGTGATCAAACTTTCGACAACTTTCCCCCAATTGTATTCTTCTTGCGCCAGAGAAATGCAATGCGTCGAATATTCAGCGTATTCCTCATCAGTGAGGTCAATTAACTCCTTTATACTATCAGAAAGAGCCAAAGCACTAAACTGCTTACAAATCTTTCCAGTCTCACCATCCCGAATTACCTCATTCGTCGCCACACTACATTCTGGTAGCTCTGACGAAAAACCAATTGCAGGCGTTCCACAAGCAAACGACTCCAGATAAACCTGCCCAAACGATTCCACAACAGAAGGAACCACGGTTACATATGCCATCGTATAATAAGTCGCAAGTGCTTCCAGTTGGCTTCCGACGAGTAATACGCGACTCTCCAGATTCAATTTTTTCACCTGCCGCTCAAGCACCTCCTGTTCTGGACCATCCCCCACAACCACAAGCTTCACATCGTCTGGGAGTTCGCAAAGTGCCGAAACAAGAATCGGAATATTCTTGTAAGCAGCTAGCCTTCCTACAGATAGAATGACTCGCTCATCAGAACCAATACCAAGCTCCGCCCTTAAGCGACCAACCTCCGAATCTTCTCGCGGAGTAAAATTGGTGAGATCGACACCAGGGTTGATTTGCGTGATCGTTTTTTCACCATAGGTCCTCTTTAACTCGTTACTCATGAAGTGACTAAATACCACACATTTAGCGGTTCGATATAGCTCCCGTTCAACCCGCCCCTGAGCAGAACAATTCAGCCAATAGTTGATTCGACGCTTAACAAACTCTTTAATGTTCGGCGATTTCCCTGAAATGATATTTCGGGATGCGAGTTCTGCGGTAATCGGGTAAACGTGTAACAACTTCCTGCCCCACCCGGCTCGAGCTGCTGCTAAGCCCATCGTGTGATAACGGGACCATATGAAATCAGGCTGAAACGCATCCAAGACCCGCCCCAATCCTTCGGCAGCTTGCTCGACTTCCCACTTAAGACGTAACTGTGGAAGCCGGTGACTCTTCAACATCGGGATGCGAATAATTTCAACCCCCTCGTGAACCTCCGAAGACGGCAACTCCACGGGCCGTCGGTAACAAATTATTTTTACTTCATGCCCGGCATTCAACAGTTCACGTGATAAAAAACGTAACGAATTTTCAATCCCGCCTACTCTTGGCCATGCGCCTGCTGCGATTAATGCAATTTTCATAGATTATACAGCTTCTCTATGAAATGCCTTTTGAAAAATATGCTTCAATTTAGCGGGGATTACATCGGTAAATTCACCAACCGTGAATCGATTCACTTTAAGGAAGAACGCAAACAGCCCTACAAAGATAAGCAGGCGATAAATGAGTATCATCTCATTATAACAGAGCACTGAAAAAGCAGCCGCACAGCAAGATGCAACACAGACAAGATATTCTTTCATGCAATTTGCACCGGAACCCTGCAGACGAGACACCATAATAAACAATAAGATTTGACCAAGAATGCTCGCCAACATTCGAGCCGAGATCACCCCTTCAATTCCATAAGGTCCAATCCACGCCCAAGTTGCCACACACTGGGTCAATACAATCGCGACGTTCATCCCAAGATAAGTGGCCATCTTTTCGCGCGACAACACAATCATTGAATTAATATTACCCAAGGCACCGATGCAGGCAGCAACCGAGAGATAAATCAACCAGTCAGATCGGGAAGCAAGCTCCCGCCCAAAGATGAGGCAGAATTCTCTGGAGAATAAGACAAAAAACAAAGCCACACCAAGTGAGAAACAAGTGACAATGCGACAGAGCCGATTGTATCCGGCATTCAAACTGTCAGATTTCCCTTCTGCAATCAGTCGAGAAAAGGTAGATAACATCACCTGCCCCATCCGTGTTGGAATAAAGGTAATAAGCAACGCAATTTGCATGATTAAAAAATAAAAACCAAGCTCTTGAACGCCCAATCGATCCAGAATGAACAGTCGATCCACATTGCCATATACAAAGATCAGTAAACTACTGAATTGATAAATACAGGCAAAACGAAAGAAGCCCGACGGCACAAAGCACTTCTCCTTAAAAAACGAAAAATAGCCACTTTTGAAGAAGCCAATGACAAGCACGAGTGCATTGACTCCTATGAAAAGAAATAGCAGCCATGTGTCGGCATGTACCCGAAAGGCCTCAGCAATGAACAAATAGGCCAATAAAATAACAAACGTCAGCACATAGGGCTGAAGATTCATTAAAATCGCAGCTTCTCGATACCTTAAATGCCCCTGAAAGTTCAGGATGAATACCTGCCCCAAAACCACGACAGTGCCTAAACTAATGAGCGAAACTACAGATCGCGGCTCGAGCCCACGCCCTGCAAACAGTTGAAAGACCGATGGAAAACTAATCAGGATTATCAGTGCCACAAACCACCACAATAAGGTGATTAATAAATACACCTTCAAAAAACCCTTCTCCTTCTCCTCGGACTGTATCTTCGGAATAAAACTAGAGAGCGCCGTATTGCCACCAAAGAGCCCAACGGAAATCGCCAAATTCACAAAAATAAAGAATGTGGCAAATATACCCAGCAATTCACCACTACCATCAATTCGTGCTAATAACCAAGAGCGGCCAAAGCCCAAAAAGAGTGCGCCTGTGGTTAAAATAGAGACCCAAAAAGCCCCACTGATAAAACGCGACTTTAATGAGTCATCCATTGACAGTTCTCATGAGCGATCCGAATTATCTATTTTTCAGTATTTTAGCAGGAACACCTCCTGCCAAACTTCCCGAAGGGACATTTTTAGTCACTACCGCTCCCGCAGCAATCAATGCTCCCGCTCCAACAGTTACTCCTGAAACTACGGTCGCTTTCGCAGCCAACCAGACTCCTCGCTCAATATGTATATGCCCACGCAGCCCCTTTTCAAAACGGTAACTCCCGCCTTTGCAACCATGCTCACCAGCGACCATTGTAACGTAAGGGCCAAACATAACTTGATCATCTAACGTAATTCCACCTTCCTCGCCAACACCATGAAGCCACGCCCCGTAACCAAGGTAAACATCATCGCCAACCGAAATATGTTTTAACCCCAAAGTATTAACACGAAGCGATACTTGGAAATTCTTCCCACACGATTTCATGTATCGCCTTCTTAGGTTTCCCCTCAGACGATTACCAAATTCATTTTCAGGAAAGAGTTCACCAGATTGGATCAATATGTGACGAAAAAATTGAAGGCAATTAACGTAAAAAACACGCATAAAATTCATCATACTTAAAGCTGATTAATAATTAGTCTAAATTTCCCACCGCTGGTTCGCTCAACATTCTTCACTTTACGAACATTGATACGCATTGATTCTCCAAGGAAATGCTCAAGTCGCTCCTTTAAGACCGTCCGCAATTCTTCAGACCAACCAACGTCAGGGACAATTCGAGCTTCTATCTCGGTAGCGCTTCTCTGTATTATCTGAAACTCACGAAAGCCCTTCATATCGTTAATGGTCTGCCTTAAAGTTGGAGCTGTCATTTTGATTCCGCTTGGCAACAACACATAATCATCCTTACGGCCTTCCAAGGAAATCAATCGATGATATTCCGGCGCGCCCGATAATGGTCGCCGAGTTATTGTTGCGACATCATTCAGGCAATAACGGAAAAGTGGGAATGCCCGATTATCTAGAGATGTCCCACATACAATACCAGCTTCGTCCCAAACCTGTTGCCCTGAGTCATTCACAACTTCAAGCACACAACGTTCCATATCAACCAAATAGGAGCCACTCCCGTCCCACTCCGTTGCCGAAACTGCCATTTCATTACATGAATAATGATCCGTAACCTGACAATCAAAGACACGGCTAACTAACTCACGTGTATCCTCAAAGAGTTTTTCAGAGGAAGTCAGAACCGCTTTAAGTTTCAACGTCAAACCATGCTGCTCCATGATCTTTGCCATTGAGTCAATCGCACTGGGATAGCCGATCAGATAAGCGACATCACACTGTCTCATCCTAGAGACATATGCACGAACCACCTGTTCAGATAGGTTGTTATTCGCCAAACGAAGCACTTTTGAGAACGGATTATACTCACCATGGAACCGTTGACCTGATGGCCCCCATCGTAACGCGTCCTCCATTACAATGAACGGCGGACGCGCAATATAAGCACAACGATCTTCAAAATACTCACAACCACTCCACTCCCTCCAGCGCCAGTAACATGCGTCTCTAGAAGCAAATCCTGCCTGATCTAAAGGAACACGAAGTGGTTTGCCAGTCGTGCCGCCAGTGGGAAAGCCTTTGAGCTGCAATGGATCCACTCTAGGCAATAGCATCTCATCAAAACACTCAACCACTTCATCTTTACTAAGCACAGGCAACTTCTGTAGATCCTCAAAGCTCTGAATATCTACAGCTGTAAGGTTAAGCTCCCGAAACTTTCGTTTCCAATAAGGAATATGAGTCACCGCGAAATCAACGATTTCACGTAACTTCTCATTCTGTAGGTCTACTATTTCATCTTGCGAGAGTCGCTCCCCTTGAGCCATTAAGGAAATCAATTGTTTGTAATCACTCTGCTTACTCTTCGACTTGCGCGCAAGCACTCGAGCAACCGCGTCTAAAAGCACAGGTGGCGCCTTCGCGTATGAGAGATTCATGATTCTAACAAGAACTTTTTTAATAGCCATAATCGTGAACAAATTCAGTAAATTTCGACTCCGATCCTATAATTACGCGCGGAAATACTTATCTGGTCTTTTAGAAACGCAATTGCGCGTATCCACGATTGGAGAAGTGTATCTTGAGAAGTCATATTCGGTATATTCGGCATGATGCGTTGCAATTAGGACACAGTCATAGTCGTCAGTAATCTCGACCGACTTACGTCCCGCAAATTCAGGGTGTTCCCGAGTAAGCTTAATCTCAGGGACGTAAGGATCGTTGTAGCTGACCTGCGCGCCCTTCGCTTCGAGCTTTTCCGTCAGGACGTAACTCGGCGATTCCCGGTCGTCATCGACATTTGGCTTATAGGCCATGCCTAAGAGAAGAATTCTTGAGCCTTTGATCGATTTCGCGTCTTCGTTGAGTGCTTCGGCCACGCGAGCGACGACATAGTCTGGCATTGCCGTATTAATCTCACCTGCAAGTTCGATGAAGCGCGTGTGCTGATCATACTCGCGCGCCTTCCATGTCAGATAGAAGGGGTCAATAGGAATGCAGTGACCACCTAGACCCGGACCAGGATAAAAAGGCATGTAGCCGAATGGCTTAGTCGCAGCTGCATCGACCACATCCCATACGTCAATATCCATCTTATGAAAAACTGTCTTCAATTCATTGACCAACGCAATGTTGACAGACCTAAAAATGTTCTCAGTCAGTTTGGTTGCTTCAGCCACTCGGCATGAACTGACGGGATGCACTGAATCGAGTGCCAGAGAATACAGTGCGACACAACGCCCTAAACACTTCTCAGTATAGCCACCCATAACTTTTGGAATCGTCTTAACCGAATGGTCTTTACGCCCCGGGTCTTCTCGCTCAGGTGAGAATGCCAAAAAGAAATCTTCCCCAGCTTTTAGTTTAGATCCCTGCTCTAGAACGGCACGTAAATCGGTGTCTGTAGTGCCAGGGTAAGTGGTGCTTTCAAGAACCACTAGAGTATCTTTTTTTAGATGCGGTGCGATGGCTTCGCCTGACTTGATGACATAAGAAATGTCCGGCTCTCGGTATTTGTTCAAAGGTGTCGGCACACAAATCAACACGGCATCCACTTCGGCGACACGGGAAAAATCTGTCGACGCCTCCAAATGACCAGAGCTTCTTGCATTATGTATATGCTCAGATTCTATATGGCGAATATAGCTATCACCATTATTTATCGCATCTACTTTTGCTTGATCTACATCTAAACCAAGCACCGAGACATTAGATTCAGTAAAACGCAGTCCCAAAGGAAGCCCGACATAACCTAAGCCAATAATTGCTATTTTTTTCATAAAAACACTCTGATAGTTCATGTTCTGTGGCAATCAGCCACTAGATGTCATTCTCTGTTATCCACTAAACAAACGCTTCAAAACCTTCCTTGAATGTAATGACAGGAGAATAGTTAAAATACTGTTTCGCAAAACGAATATCGGCCCACGTCTGGGGGACATCTCCTGGTTGTTGTTCCTTTAGCGCCCAAAGGGCACCAGTCGCAGTCACCCCTACGGGGCCAGTACTTCGCGCAGACCATCTTCGCACTCCTCGCGCTGCGTAAGCGCTGGCGCTTGACGATAATTTAAAAGTCGAATGAGCGTTTCTCCAAGCAACAAACAGTTGAATGCCTTCACTAAAGCTCGTCTTAGGCTCATAGCCAAACAACTTCTTCGCCTTGGTGATGTCCGCCCAAGTCTGAGGGACATCTCCTGGCTGTTCAGGTAAGCGGTTAATTTCAGCTTTCTTTCCGAGCACAGTTTCTATGGTCAAAATCATCTCGGAGAGCGTCACTGTTTGATCATTCCCGAGGTTGATCACTAATTAGTGGGAGCATCTTGCTCCCAATTTGTTATTCACACGGGGAAACTGGAAGCTCCGCTACTTTTAATCCAAGAGGAGCGCCCAATCTGCAAAGGAATGCATGACTTGGTATATATGATGGACCACCTCCCTGCCGCGTAAAACGCTGCGCGCACGCGGCTGGCTTGCTGGGCTCCTCCTAACGTAGGAGGAGCGTTTGGATTGGGCTGGGGATAAAGAATTCAGTGCGTAGGTTAGGCATTCCTGCCTGACCACGTTTTGGCTGGTCTTGGATGGAACGGTGAGTAGTCAGACAAAAGTGTCTAACTTACGCTGGGCTCTGTGATAAAGCGACAAGAGTGTCGCTTCTACGTGGCTAAACACTTAAATCGAAAGTGACACTGCCGATCGCGCTGCCTTTCTTGTAAATTTTGGCGGAGGATTTGCGCTTGTCGCGAGCTTTGGGGCCNACGGGAATCTCTGCGAGTCGTATGCGTTCTTCGAGCTTGAGTTCGATGCTGATTGGGCCAGGAACTAGGGATTCACTGTCGAGGTCGATACCGCCAGAAGCGAGGAATGATAGATCGTTCGACTCTAGGGCGTTGCTGACTTNATCAAAGGGGACTTCAATGAGTTCGCGTAGCCCTTTCGCAAATGCTGAAATACTGAGACTGGGAAACGCTGAAAAAGATGCGGCTTCGCCAAGGCCTTGAATGCCAGTGGCGAGGAGCTGCTTTAGAAACTGGTTGAGCTCAGGGTGTTTAAGGGGACGAGTGATACTCACTTTGATACCAAAAGGACCGTCGACTTTTTCTTTGAGGAGCGCTTTCTCGTAAAAGGGTGCACGGGCGAGGCTCACCTTTCCTTTGGTGAGACGTAGGTCTTTGAGCGCGGACTTTTTCGCGATCCCTGGGCGAGGCAGGATCAGCTCGGTGAGGACCAGACACTCCCCGGTTTGATTCAGAGGTGCATCGAGTGTGAGTGCTTTCAAGGAAAGGAGCATGGGCGGAGCGACGAGGTTACTGTATTTTAGACAGAATGATTTCTTGAGAGGTGGCTGTTAACGACTACGCCGTTTATCGAATTGGGAGTTTTAAAAGGAAAGTGGCACGGTTGGGAAGTTGAGNTTTAGTAAAAGCGACACTCTTGTCGCTTTTAATTNTGATGGGATAAAGCGGTTAAAACCGCTTCTACGTCGTTGAGTGACGTTTCCGCCGTGCGCCTTCCAATTGAAACAACTTTGCGATACCAGTCAGCAAGCCGATGAGAGCGACCCAATAGGCAGGACTATTGAGAATGAATTCGATAAAGGCGTGAGCGATGATCGTCGCAAAGCCGACAATCAAGTGGAAAGTGGAGAGTGGGAAGTGGAGGATAGAAGATGCTGACAAACTGAAAGGCTGAAAAGCGGAAATTATAAGCGATCCAAAGGTGAGGACGAGGAGACTGCAGCCGATGGCTCCGTATTCGGCCCAAAATTGTAGGATGTCATTGTGCGCGTAGTGATAAACTTTTCGCCCAAGCCATTCGCCTTTTTTCTGATGGTAACGACTATAAAATAGCTCGGGGATCTTCTGCTGATAGATCGGGAAAATATAACGAAAGGAACCTGCACCCCAGCCCATTAACGATCGATCCTGTGCCATTTCGTAGGTCGCCCGACTCGAAAGAGTGCGGGCNTNTTGATCNGCATTCTCAATGGTCGCGCCTACATCCCCAAAACGCTCTTGGATCGCTTCANCATCAATTTGCTGAATCATGAAAAACGCGCCTGCTCCCAAGAGTCCCGCGACGAGTAAGGAGATTGAAAGGGAACTGAGGATCCTTCTCGTGGCCATCAGGGTGCGAAGAATGACACCTAAAACGAACGCGATCGAGAGCACTGAAGCAAAGAGGATACACCCGCGGGAAAGGGCGAGGCCTACCGAAGCGGCGACGAGCGCGAAGAAGATAAATAGTAAAAAATGCGGGCCCCCACTCTGCGCAGATTCTTCGGCTTTTTTAGCGTGATAAAAATACAACACCCCAATTCCGACGAGCATGAGGTTCAAGTAGGCTGCCCCTTGGTTCCGGTAAAAGAACGAGCCCCAGAAATTATCATTGGCTGATTTTAGGGTCCAAAGGACTTTGTCAGACTCGGTAAGGTCTTGCAGGATCGCGACCATCGCCATGGCGGTGCCGCTGACGACCAAGGACCAGAGCAGGATAAGCGCAGTCTTGCGACACGTGATCCCCGCCCAGATTCCCCACATAAGAACGAAGGATGCGGCAAACCACTCCAAAACGCGAAAGGCGTTCATTTGCTCGTATTCTGAACGCACACTCGTAGGCAGCCATTCTGCCAGAGGCGGAGTCATTCTTTCCACCCACCAGCCGCCTTCACCGTGAACGACTGTGATCGATGGGTTGCAAGCTTGAATGGTTAGGTAGAGAAGGAATAATAGGGAGAACCAAAAAGAGGGCCAACGCATCAAGCGTGTAACGCCTGATACGTTGAAAAAGCTAAAACGCTGAGATGCTGAAACGCTGAAATTAGAATCAGCGGATGCGGTTCGGGACGAACCTGCGCTACCAGACTCTGGACCTTTCACCGCGGACTGTTTGCGTGGCCAGATAGCTGCAAGAAACGTCAACAGTCCTCCTATCAACATGACGTGCACCGTCCATGGAATCACTCCGGCGAAGCCCCAAGCGGTGAATGCAAGGGTGATGGACGCAAACCCGCAAACGAGCCATTCTTGGATCGAAATTCGTGGGCGCGAAGTTCGATGTTTTCGTTTAGAGTTCAAATTGAAAGCGAGTGCGAACGGTTGAGCGCGAAGTGGGGAGTTCTTGATTCAGTGCGTAGGTCAGGCAAGAGGGCCTAACCATGCTGCGAGTAATACCTTACAGCCAGACAAGAGTGTCTAGCTTACGTAATAGTAGGTTAGGCACTC